>Ga0123337_10002139_pt1 | contig 23098 bp, 16 predicted proteins | sample frozenSSSSmetaG_FD_89792 | JGI IMG/M metagenome (GOLD analysis project Ga0123337, IMG submission 89792) | Glacier valley bacterial and archeal communities from Borup Fiord, Nunavut, Canada, to study Microbial Dark Matter (Phase II) -... | ecosystem: Environmental > Aquatic > Freshwater > Ice >...
ACTCGATCGAGTCGCGTAAGGTCGCTTGTAACTGCACTCGTCTCATCCCACCGACTGGAGCGAAACCGCGAACACCGACGGTTTCGTCTCTTGAGTCCCGCTTGAAGCGGAGCCGGACGCCTAGTGGCGTGCGACGTCGACACGACCGAATCACGCCCTCTCGGCGCTCTCCAGGGCATCGACCCGAGCGAACAGTTTAGGAAGATTTTTGAGGAACACCTGCCCTCGAACTTCGTCCCGATGCGTGCGTGCGGGACGCCCGGAGACGAAGGCGCCGTCGGCTAAATCGCTCCACACGGCCGTGCCGCCCGCAACCGTCACACGCGAGCCGATCGTGATGTGGCCGTTGAAGCCGCTCTGGCCACCGACCCGGACGTAATCGCCCAGGGTCGTCGAGCCGGAAATGCCGTTTTGGGCGGCCAGCGCCGAGTGCTTGCCGATCCGCACGTTGTGCCCGATCTGGCAGAGATTGTCGATCTTCGTGCCCTCGCCGATGCGGGTCACGCCCGTTTGCGCCCGGTCGACCGTCGTGTTTGCCCCGATTTCGACGTCATCACCGAGCTCGACGATGCCGATCTGCGGGATCTTCCGTAAGCGACCATCGAGGAACGCCCAACCGAAGCCGTCGGATCCGATGACGGCGCCGGGCTGCAGCACGCAGCGCGCGCCGATCCGCGACCCGTTTTCGACGACGACCCGGGCATGGAGATAGCCAGCCGGACCGATCGCGACGTCATCGCCGATCGCCGAACCCGCCCCAAGGATCGTTCCCTCGCCGATCGTGCTCCGCGCACCCACACTCACGTGCGGACCGATATAGACTGCGGGGCCGATCGTCGCCGAGGGGTCGACGGCCGCCGTCGCGTGCACGAAGGGTCCAACCGGACGCGGCGGTTCGAGCTCGGCGAGCAGCGCGGCAAGCGCGAGCCGCGTCGATTCGACCACGACGAGCGGCATTTTGGATGTTAGCTCCGTGACGAGCCCGGCGTCGGTGAGGACCGCTGAGGCCTTCGAGGCAAGCGCCGCTTTGAGATAGGTGGCGTCGGTTGCAAAGGTCATCGAGCCGGGACCGACATCATCTACCGCACGCAGTCCCTCGATGAGGATCGACCCATCGCCGATGACCCGACCGCCGGTACGCTCGGCGATTGAAGCTAGCGTACCGAGACCGTTCACGGCGCGGGTGTCGATTTGGCTTCGTCGATCTTTAGGATTTTCTCGACGTCCGTCGTGATGTCGACACCACCGTAGCCGACGCCTTGACTGGCGAAGACCATTTTCAAGTGTCTCTCATCGGCGACTTGCTGCGCCGCGCTTTTCACATCGTCGGCGATTTCGTTTTGGACTTGCACGTAGCGATCTTGCAAACGCGCGCGCTGCTTTGCCTTGTCTCTCGGCGATGCGTTCGAGCGCTCGATCGCCGCGGCATCCGCATTGATTTGATTGGCGTTGTTGATGAACTTCGGCCAAAAGGACGTGATTCGCTGAACGTTGAGCGTCGCGACATCGCTTTTCGGTGCGGACGTGCAGCCGGCAAACGCGGTGGTGAGGAGCAGTGCGGTGATGATGCGTTTCACTCGTGTAGGCTTTCGATGTCTTTCTGTGCGTCGGCCGTGAGGTCCACACCGCTCGCCGAACCGACGATGCTGTTGAGGACCACCGAGATGCCGCGATTGTGCGCGACGACGCGCACCTCACGATCGATCTGCGCGATGATCTGGCCGTAAAGATCGTCGCGTTTCTTTTGCAGCGAGGCAATTTGCTTGCGCGCGCCGTCTTGCGCCCGCGCGTCGATGCCGTGCAAGGCCTCGAAGCGTCGCGTCAGATCCGATTTGGTACGATTGAAGTCATCGATCGTGGACTTGGCGTCCGTCTCGAATTTTTTCTGGTAATCCGAATGCAACGCCGTGATCTTCGCGCGCAAATTCGGCGGCAGATTGGGATTGACCGCTGGTCCGCTTTGCGTTTGCGCGATTACCGGGCCGCTCGGCGCCGCAAACTGCGCGCGCACCGTCGTCTCGCGCGCTTTGAGCTTCGCGATCGAGCGCGTTTGGATGTCGCTTGCCGCTTTGCGCGCATCGCGCTCGACGCCGGCACGCAACTGCGTCTGCAGCACAGCGAGCGTCGCCTGATCTTTATTGCGCATCGCACCGATCGCATCGGCCTCACGACGTTGGATCGCCGCCAGCTGCGCCTTCGACTCTTCACGTGCCGCATCGTCGAGCGAGAGATTCGAGAGACGCGTTTTCACGCTGAGCCGTTCGCCCGCATCTTTGCCGGCAAGATCGAGCGCGAGTTGCGACTCTTTGGACTGCAGCTCATCGCGTTTGGCGTTGTAGGTTCGTTCGGCGCGTGCTTGCAGCGCGCGTGTCGCGGCATCGATCGCCGACCGATCTTGGAGCACGAGCGCGGCGCGATATGCGTTGAAGTCGTTTTGCGCCGCTTTCGCTGCGCTCGCGTACTGGTTGTTCGCCGTGGCGTTCATCTGGGTTGCGATTTGCGTCGTCGAACGGCCGGCCGCAGAGCCGCCGGCGAGGGCCGCGGAAATCGCGGCGCTCTCGCGCTTGGCGTACTCGTCTTGCTTTTCGTGCAAGATCTTCTCGGTGCGCTTGCGCGCATCATCGAGTTCGACGTTGAGCTGTTTCTCGCCGCGCGCAAGTTCCGGCCCGGAAGCCGCGGCAGCGGGAATCGTGGCCGTGAGGTTGAGCGCATCGATCGAGGCGTCATATTCGGCGAGCTGGCCATAGAGCGGATGCCGCTTGACGAGCTCCTCCATGCGCACGTACCCGACCGGTCCACCGGAGGCGGCCGGAGCCGGAGAAGTCGGGGCGACCGTCGCCGCCGGCTTCGCGCACGCGGCGAGCGCCGCGACTGCGAAGGCCGCAAGGACGCGCCGCACCTTACTTCAGTGCGCTCGTGACGTCTGCGGTGATATCCATACCGCCGAAGACGATGTTGCGCTTATCGACCACCAAAATCAGATTCTTCTTCTTCGCGACGACCGCGATCGCATCGCGCGTCTTCTCGACCAGCGGCTTCACGGTCGAATCTTGCTTGTCGGAAATCGTCTTTTGGTACGCTTTGACGATGTCATTGCGGTCCTTATCGGTCTTCGCCGATTTCAATTTTGCACGCGTTGCGGTCAGTTGATCGTTGCCGAATTTCGTGACGTCGGCTTGCGCGGCTTTGACGCTCGGTAACGCATCGATCTGCGACTGGTCGACGTAGCCGACGCTCGAGGGCGGCGGCGTATTCACCGGCGGTACCGGATCGCCGACGCCGCCGAGCAAATCCGCAACGTTCTTCGTGATGTCGGTGCCGCCGTAGACGACGATCTGGCGGTCGACCACGACCGAGAGATTCTTACTCGAGGCGACCGAGGCGATTGCGACTTGCGCTTTGCCGAACAGCGGCCCGAGCAGCTGGCGCTGTTTGTCGGCCATCTTCTGCTGGAATTCCGCTTGCAGCTTCTGCTGATCGGCTTGCGAACGCGCGGATTTCGCGCGCCCTTGGAACTGCCGCGCGAGCCCGTTTTGATACGCCTGCAATTGCCGATTCGCGGCTTGAAAAGCCGGCAGCGATGCGAGCTGGTCTTGCGCAACGTAGCCGATGTCGACGACGTCGGCGGCGAGCACGGCGGGTGCGGCGAGAAAGGCGACGGCGGCGAGGACCGCTGCCGCAGAGCGACGGAGGCGGGGCGAGAACGAATTCATTCTAGAAACTTTGGCCGATCCCGAATGCGGTATGCGCACCTTGCGAGCCACGCGCGAAATCCAATCGAATCGTGTGGAGCCCAAGTTGCGGGACATCGAATCGAAGTCCGATGCCGATGTCCGAGTGGAACGTGTATTTGTTGAGCGAAACCGAGTTGCCGTTCAAGTCCGTACCGGTACCGCCGCGAATGCGCGTGCCGCCGGTTTCGGCGAACGTCGCAATCGAGAACTTCGCATCCGGCGTGAGCGGGATGCGGAGTTCGCTCTGGAACAGCAGCGCATCGGTTCCATAGAACGGATCGCGATACCCGCGCAGATCCTGATCCGAGAAGGTCGCTAGGCGGTTCGGCGGGATCGCGCCCGTCGACTGGATGGCCTTCCCGCGCACGCCGAACGTGGCGTTCTTGAGAACGGGGAAGAACCGCGATGCATCGAGGGTCAAGATCGAGTAGTTGAAGTCCGACCCGATTCCGCGACCGCTCACCTCATCGCTGAGCGAGATGTTGTTTCCGGTACGCGGGTTGAAGATATTGTTGCGCGTGTCGCTGGCAAGTCCGAACACGAGGCTGCGCAGGTTGTACGGCTTGGTCGAATCGATGTTTGCAATCGAGGGCGCGAGTACGCCGAGCGCCGTGCCGCCGCCGACTTGGGTGTTGCTGCCGAACGGGTTGGTGGTGCTGTTGCCGGTATTGAACGAGCCGAGCGCCGTCGACGACGAGGCGAAATAGTAACCCGTCGGGAGCGAGGCCGCTGATGCGACCTGCTGCACGTTTGCCCCGACCGAGGTGCGCAGATAATCCGAAAAGCGGCGGCCGACCGTTACCGAGATACCGTTCGAGCGCGACTGATAATTCGAAACGATTCCGCCCAGCTGTTGCGAGTTGACGTTGCTCGGAACGAGCGCGACGCCTTGCGGTGCGCCGATCGGAATCGGTGTCGGGGCGACGGAGCCCGGTGAGGGTGCGGGCGTCGGCACCGCGTAGACCGGGTAGAAATTCAGCACTTGGTTCGCGAAGATGGTCGTGCCGAGCGAGTACTTCTGTGATCTTTCCGTCTTGCCGACGTACGGAATGTTCAGCGAGATCTGCGCGTCCGAGGTGCGCGAACCACGTTCGACGCGAACCGATGCGCCGTCGCCCGTTCCGTTGATATTGTTCTCGGAGTAGGAAACCGTACCGGTCAGACCCTGACCCGTGATTCCGCCCGAATAGCCTGCGCCGACTTGCGCGGTGCCGGTCCGCTGCTCTTTGACGTTCCAGTCGAGCGTAACGAGTGCCGCCTTCTTCGGATCCGGTCCGGGCTTGGTGTTGAGTTCGACTTTTTCAAAAAAGCCGAGCGAATTGAGGCGGTCGTAGTCGCGCCGTACGCCGCTTTCGGTAATGATTTGACCCGGACGCAAGCGGAGTTCGCGTCGAACCACGTCATCGTGGGTTTTCGTGTTCCCCGTGATTTGCACGGCGCCCACGCGGGCGACATTGATGTTGTAACGGACATCGGCAGCGCCCGTCTTCGGATCGGCCGTCGCGGGATCGATACCGGCATCGAAGTCGCCGACCGAGAGGTCGTACTTCGCGTAGAGCGCTTTGATCGCAACGTAGTCTTTGTCGCGCGTTTCATCGGAGAACGGTTGGCCGGTCTTCGTGGCAAGCGCCGCGACGATGATATTGGGCGCCAAAATGTGATCGCCGTCGATGATGATCTTACGAACCGTCAGACCCTCGAGGATCGCAACGGAGATAACGCCGCTCGGATCGACTTTGAGGTCGTTCACGTGGTTGGAGACTTGGCCGCCATAACCGATTTTATCGTAGTACGAGTTGATCTTCAGAACGTCTTGATGAAAGGTGTTCGTGTTGAAGACCTGGCCCGTCGCCGAATCCATCAGCGCGAGCAGCGTCTCGCTCGGGACGTGGGCGTTTCCGTTAAACGTGATGCGCGAGATGACCGGGTTCTCGATCACGCGGAAGGTGACCGCGATGCCGTCGGGGCGCTGTTTGATCAGCGGCGGCGCCTGGTCGGCGAAGAACCCGAGGTCGTTGATGGCGCGCAGGTCTTCTTCGATGACTTTGGGATCGAACGGATCGCCCTGCTTCGTCTTGACCACCGCGAGAATGCGTTCGCTCGGGACATGGGCGTTCCCCGAGACACCGACCGAGACGACCGGCGGCGAGGCCGGCGCTTGCTGTGCCGAAACCGGAATAGCTAGGCTCAGGACGGTGGCAAGAACGAGCGACGTCGCGCGTCGGACAAAAACGAACATAGGCAACTTTCCTTTAGCGTACGGAGCCGGCTGCAACGAGCGGCTACCAGGCCAACGTACGAACATGAGTCGGTGTTCCGCGTCGGCCCCGAACGTGGGCACGGGGGCTGCACTGGCAGGCACGACCATCCCACACATCGGGTTTTGGGTGGCGAGGGTTGTGCCCTCCCAAGCAGACCCTACTTGAAAAACTTTTGAAAATTCAGGGAAAATCCATCCCGGCCGGCGAGCGGTTGCCCTGCGTTGATGCGATTGTAGGTCCTCGTCGAGGACGAGCCGACACCGAATGCGGACGTGTTTCCGGCTTGGGTGAAGAGCGTGAACTGAATCGCCGTCGTCACGTTGGGACGCGCTTCGAAGCCGAAGGTTTGCCGATACGGATAGGCCAGTGTCTCGCCATAGACCGCGTACACGTTTTTGCGCAGCGCCTTGCGTGCGTTGAACCCGACATTGCCCGCGTTGTCGATCGTTATGCCGAGGTCGCTCACGCCGAGGGCCCCGCCGAAGACGTTGGCGATGGGGGCGATGAGCCGCTGGCTGATCTGACCGTTGAGGATACTCAGAACCTCGGTGTTCAGCGAGGTCTGGCCTGCGGCCGTTCCGCCGGAGAGATTCGGCGGCAGGAGCACGTTCGATTCCCCCGGCGTGCCGCGCAGGACAGGCCCATTCGATCCCGGCCGGTTGAAATCGACCACACCCGCGCCGAGGACTTGCGCATCGAAGAGCAATCCCAGGATCTTCTCTTGCGAGTACGACGGTACCGATTCGTATGCGGTACGCACGTTGTCCGCGGGACCGTCGATCGCAATCGTGATGTCGGCCGTGCGGGCGTCGTTGCGCAAGCGATTGGGATCGGGATTGGCGACGTGCGTCGTCGCGCGCAGGTCGATCGTCGGCACGATGCCCGCCGCGGGGTCGAAGGCGACCGTCGCATCGGTGACCCGGAAGACCCGATTATACGATGAGAACGTGCCGCCGCCGGTCGAGACGATCTCGCCCGCAAGCGTCGGGCGCGCGAGCGTCCAGCCGAGATACACGCCGCCTTGCGCGCCGATGTCGATGAGCGCTGAACGCACGCGCACGTTTCGATCGGCGCGTACGCGTAGTCCGAAGTCGAGATCGAACGGCAACTTCTCACGTTGGCCGAGATTCGAACCGGGATGATAGAGCGCGCCGAAGGGGATCGTCGCATCGCTGAGCGCAAGCGATCCCGTCAGGCTCGGTCGTGCGGGCGTACTTTGGAGACGGAGCACGCCGTCGAGCGAACCGCGGCCGTAGGCGGGAAAATTCAAACCCGCATGCGCGGCTTCGAGCGTGATATCGTACGCCGTTTGCGCGCCGTTCACGAGCGGAAGGGTAAGCGTTCCGCTTCCATCGAGAGAACCCGCGCCCGCATTCGCGTGTGCCCGTAACGCAACGGACGAGCCCTCGAAGGCGAGGCGACCGTTCACCTGCGCGATCGGTTCGCTTTCCAGCGGGGATTGCAGCGAACCGTTTGCGATTTCAAGCGAACCGATCAAACGCGGCGCATCGACCGTTCCGCTCACGCCGAATCGTCCATCGAGCCTCCCGCCAAGTCGTGCACCGCTCGGCAAGAGCGTCGAAAACTGTGCGAGATCGACCCCGCGCGCGGTGACATCGAAATCGAGCGGTGCGTTTTTCGGACCCAGCCGCATCGTCGTCAGCGAAACCGGAAGCGCACCGGCAAGAAATGCCGTTCCTTTTGGCAACGTGAATTCGATGTCGCGCACCGTGAGCGTTTTCCGATCGAAGGCAAGCGCACCGACCGTTCGCGGCACGCGGAACGTCCCGTAGCGACCGCCTTCGATATCGAAACCCGCCTCGAGCGTCGGACTAGCGAGCGATCCTCGCACGCGCACGTCGGATTCGAGCGTTCCGCCGACATCGATTCCGCCGACGGCCGGTGCGAATCGATGAACGATCTTTCCGATATCCGATGCGTTGGCATGAAGGGCCAGTTCGAGCGGAGCCGTTGCGGTCAGGCCGAACGACCCCGACGCGCTGATCGAGACGAACGGTAAATCGAGATTCGCGGCGGTGAGCTGCGTGCGCGTGCCGCGCGAGTCCGCGCGCACGACTAACCGATCGATCGGAATCTTTCCGTACGATCCGCGCGTGAGTCGCGCGTCGCTCGTGACGGCGAGCGCCGGATACACGCCCGCGACGTGCGCGGTTGCATCGACCTCGCCGAGGATCGGTGCGCCGATGCCCAGAGCCGGCAGCCACGTCTTCAGATCGACGCGCGAAAGCATCAAATCACCGTCGTAGCGCGCACGCGCAAACGCGCTGATGGGATCGCCCGCGATCGGTGCGATCGTCCCGCGACCGCCGAAGGCTCCGGCGGGGCCATCGATGTTCACCGCCGCGCGAACGCGACTGCCCTCCATATGCCAATCGCCGCGCGCATCGCCAAAGAGGAACCGCCGGTACCGAAAGTCGCTCAGTGCGAACGCCCCATTGGTGCGCAGGCGGTGCACCCGATCGGATGAGAATTCGGCGGCAAGTGAACCGCGTCCGGCAAGCGTATCGCCCGCGTTGAAAAGATCGTCGAAATCGGCCAGATCCGCGTGCGGCGAGACGACGTGCACGCGCGTTTCACCACCACGCACGGAGCCGCCGAAGTCGACGCCCGTCGAGCCGACATCGACATGTCCGAGTCGCGCATTCGCGCCACCCGCATCGACGACCAGCGTCGCGCGACCGTGGCGAAAATTCAAGCCGTCCACGTTCCCTTCGGGAACGACGATGCGACCGGCGACGGCCGGACGATTGCCCGCACCCGTGATGCGAACCGCCGCATCGAAACTTCCCTCGAACGGCAGGTCGCCGAATCCGAGCGCCTGCCGAAGCGTGCGAATATCGCCCTCCGGAACGCGCGCATCGATCGCATAGCGCGGCGTGAACCCGAGATTCGCAACGTTGCCGCCGAAGAAACCGTACGTGCCGCCGAAGGCGCCGACACCGGAGCGAATCGCAACCGCGCGCTGGGCGAAATCGACGCTCGCATCGCCATCGAACGTATAGCCGCCGATGCGCCCGCGCGCGACCAGCACGTCGCCCGAAAAACGCGGCCCGTCGCGGGCGAGTTGGCCGATGCCGAAGAACGACACCGCCCCGCCGGTGAGCGGGCCGCCTGCGGCATGCAAGGCAGCCGCGGAAAGCCCTGCCGCCGAGAGCGCAAACGCATCGCCGTTTCGTACCGCGACGGCAGCGCGCGTGCCGATGCGCGCGCGGGCCGCGTAGACGGTTGCCCGCCCGCGCTCGTCGATTGCGATCGTGCCGGCGGCGGCATCCACGGGCACGCCCTGCACGCTCACCTTGCGCAGGGTGGCACCATCGCTTTGCACGACCGTCTTCGTTTTCGAAATCGCTACCGCAAGCGGTCCATCGACCGCGCCGCGGGCGCCGATCGGGCCGGTAAATGGCGTGAGTTGCGCGAGATCCCCGGTATAGCGGCCGCGCAAATCCACCGTCGTTCGTGCGATTGCCACCTCACCGCGGAAGCGTCCGAGGGCACCCGCAATATCGACATCGCTGAGCGCGAGCGCGTCGAGCGTGCCTTCCAAATTCGCCCGGCCCCCGCCGATGCGTCTCCCGGCAACGAGCAGATCGCGCGCCCGAACGCGGCCCACGATGCCGAAGAAATCGGGCGTTCCCGCACCCGCGATACGGCCGCCAAACGAGCCGCCGAGCGCCGGGAACGCCGGAACGTGAACGCCCGGGAGCACGCGCGGATGCATGATTTCGCGCACCGGATAGCCGTCGGCGTCGGCCCAAACGGCACTCGAACTCGTATCGCGCTCGCTGCGGTACGCCGCGTGAAGCGTGCCGCCGCCCGCATCGGCGAGGTCCAGCGGTCCGAGTTCGCCGCGTCCGCGCGCATCGAGAAAGAAGAATCCGTTCGCGCGTTTGCCAGTACCGCTTGCCGCAAGCACGCCGCGCGTCGCAAATGCATCGTTGATGCCGGAAAGCAAACCGACGACATCGACCTGCGCGCCCGGCAGCAAATTCTCCGCGTACGGCAAATCGTCGGCCGCCGCCCGCGCCCGCACCGCAAGCAACGTCCCGGTTTTTTTCTCGAGCACGAACCGGCCGTCGACGGCCGCGGCGATTCCCGCATACCGGCCCCGCACGTTTCCGAGCAGCGCGTAGTCATCGTAGATCGCAACCAGGCCATGCGTATCGCGTATCGGCAATGCCGCGTACGAGAGGGCCGGTGCAGCGAAGGCGATCAGAATGAGGGGATCGTCGACATCGTTCTCGATGAGCGCCTCGACGCGCACGTCTCCGCGCACCGGTTCCTCGCGTGAGAAATGCAAGGCACGCCGGAACGTGTGAAGATCGACGGCGCCACGCACACCCAGGCGGAACGTCGGCTTTGCGAAGTCCGCAATCCCGCCGCGCGCGAGGATCGCCGCGCCGCCGAATTCCGCCCGCAAATCGCGCGTTGTAACGCCACCGTCGGTGAGGTCGAGCGTGCCGCGCAGCGCACGAATCGGCTGCGCGAGCGATCGAATCGAAAGTTGCCCGTCGCGCACGCGCGTCGATCCACCCACGTGATAATCGATGTCGCGGTCCAACCGAATATTCAGTGCATAGACGCGCAGATCGAGATCGTCGGCCAGGCCAGCATCGAATCGCACGGCATCGGCATGAATCATATACGAGAGCAACCCGCGCAGCGGAACGTGCGCTGCGCGCAGTCGATGCGTTGCGTAGCCGCGACCGTAATCGATCGTCGAGCGTAGCGCGATCGGGTAGCGCTGCAGCGGGGCATCCAGGTGCGTACGTGCCTCGTAGTCGGCATCGAGCCGTGCACGCGTCCGCGCATCGCTCTGGACGCTTGCATCGATGGCGACGTTTTCAAATCGTTGATCGGCAAGATCGCGGGCGCTGGGCGCGTCGTCGTGTAAGAGAATCGTTCCGCCGCGCACGCGTGCGTTGAAGAGCAGCGGCGTTGCGGCCTCACGCGTCGCGCGCGGGACGCTCGCTGAGGATCCGAAGTACTTCGAGAGATTGTAGCTGCCGTCGCGATGGCGCACGACCGTGATCGTCGGGCGCTCGATGGTCAGCGAGACGAATCCGAAGCGGTGGTGTCCGCCCGGAAAGATGTCGCGCAGGGCGTAGCTGAAATCGATCCGCCGCGCTTCGAGTACCGGGTCGCCTTTGCGCCCGACGTGCACGTTCAAAAGTGCGCCGTGCGTCTTCCCGATGCGTTGATCGGAAAAGCGAACGTCGTAGCCCGTCGCAAGCGTGAGCGTGCGCCCGATCACGAATGCCACGAGCGCGTGTCGCGCGATGAAGACCGCGAAGATGAGCAGACATATGCCGGCCGCGTAGAGCGAGCGGCGCGCTGCCGAACTCACCCCGCCTACAAGTCGAGGTTCTTGACGCTACGTGCAAAGGTCTGGATGAACTCTTTGCGCGGTTCGACTTTGTCTCCCATGAGCGTGACGAACATTTCGTCGGCGGCGACGGCGTCTTCGAGGGTGACTCGCTTGAGTCGCCGGTGCCCGACTTCCATCGTGGTCACGGCGAGCTGCTCGGCATCCATTTCGCCCAGACCCTTGTACTGCTGGATCGTAAACTCTTTGGAATCGCGACCATCGAAGATTCGATTGAGCTCTTCCTCGTTATACGCGTACGCCTGCATCTTGCCGCGCTTGACGCCATAGAGCGGCGGCTGCGCGATATAGACGTACCCTTTTTCGATGAGCGCTTTCATCTGATTGTAGAAGAACGTCAAGAGCAACGTGCGGATGTGCGAGCCGTCGACGTCGGCGTCCGTCATGATGATGATCTTGTGATAGCGCAGCTTCTCGGAATTGAATTCATCGCCAAAGCCCGTGCCGAACGCCGTGATCATCGTGCGAATTTCTTCGTTCGAGAGCACTTTATCGAGCCGCGCCTTCTGCACGTTGATGATCTTGCCGCGCAGCGGCAGAATCGCTTGCGTGTTCGGATCGCGCCCGCCCTTGGCCGTCCCGCCGGCCGAATCGCCTTCGACGAGAAAGATCTCCGAGAGCGCCGGATCTTGATTCTTGCAATCGACGAGCTTGCCGGGCAAACCGCTGCCGTCCAGAGCATTCTTGCGACGCGAGAGATCGCGCGCTTTCTTGGCCGCTTCGCGCGCACGCGATGCCATCATGCATTTTTCGACGATGGCGCGCGCGATTTTCGGATTCTCTTCGAAGAAGAATTCCATCCGTTCGCTCACGAGCGAGTACACGATCGTGCGAACGCGCGCGTTTCCGAGTTTGGTCTTGGTCTGACCCTCGAACTGCGGCTCTTGCAGCTTCACCGAAACGACGGCGGTGAGCCCTTCCATGCAATCGTCGGTCGAGAGGTTGCCTTCGGCTTCTTTGAGCATGCCGCGTTTCTTCGCGTACGTGTTCACGGCATTCGTGACCGCCGTACGGAAGCCGAGCAGATGCATGCCGCCTTCGATCGTGTTGATGTTATTCGCAAACGAATACACGGTCTCCGTGTAGGCGTCGGCCCACTGCAGCGCGCACTCGACCACGACGTTTTCGCGATCTCCGTTGGTCGAGATGATGTCGTGCAGCGGGTCTTTCTTTTCGTTCAGATATTCGACGAACGAAATGATCCCGCCCTCGTACATGAACATACGTTCGCGCGGCTCGTCGGGACGCTCGTCGCGCAACGTGATCGAAAGTCCGCGATTGAGAAACGCAAGCTCGCGCATGCGCTTTTGCAAGATGTCCCAGTGGAAATCGAGTGTCTCGAAAATTTCGGGATCGGGTTTGAACCACTGGTGCGTTCCGGTGCCTTGCGCCGGCCCGATTTTCTTGAGTTTCTGCGCGGTGAGTCCGCGCGAAAATTTGATCTCGTACAGGTTGCCGTTGCGCTTGACGCGCGTCGTCATGTCGACCGAGAGCGCGTTTACGACGGAAATTCCGACCCCGTGCAAACCGCCGGACACTTTGTAGCCGCCCTTGCCGAACTTGCCGCCGGCATGGAGGATCGTCATGATCACTTCGACGGCGGGCATCTGCTCTTCGAGGTGCATGTCCACCGGAATGCCGCGGCCATCGTCTTCGACGGCGACGGATCCGTCCTTGAAGACGGTGACGCTGATTTTGGTCGCGTGGCCGGCGAGCGCTTCATCGACCGAATTGTCGACGGCTTCGTACACGAGCTGATGGAGGCCGCGTTCGCTTGTGTTTCCGATGTACATACCGGGGCGCTTACGGACGGCTTCGAGGCCTTTGAGGACCTCGATCTGCTCGGAATTATAATCTTGCAATTGGTCTCTCGTGGCTTTCGTTCTGGTGGCGAGGCGTTACGTTTGGGTTCGGAACCGTATTCTCTTCAACGTAAGTCGACAGAGGTCTGTTTTTCCCCGAAGACCAGGCTGAAAATTTCGTCTCCCAGCAAATTGCGAGCGACCGCCGGGGTGATGCGGTCGGGCTCCCAGCCCGTGTGCAGCAAGAGGTAGGAGCTCGCGATCGAGGCTTCGCGTCGATCAAGGGACACCGTCTTGCGCGCCCGGGCCCGGACGAGCACATCCCACCAGCGCGAGAGCATGCGCTTGCGTATCACCTCGTACTCGGCAACGGAAAGCCGCCCGACCAGGTCGGCGGTGCCATTGAAACCCAGCCACGGTGCATCGAACATCAGGCGCTCCGTTGCAATCGCTCGCGTTTGTACATCTTTCCCCGCACACGGCGCGCAGCGCACCCCTTGGGCGGTCGCTGCCCCGCAGACCTCGCAGGCGATCCAGCCCGCCTCCAAGAGGACGCGCCGCTGGCCCTCGACACGCGCGCGGAATCGCGCGAGCGCCTCTGCCGGACTACTCGGCGGTCCGGCCGTGACCACACGCCCGGGCCGATCCGGCTCGCGCCGACGCGCGAGCTGGGCTTTCGCCGCCCCGGCTTTTCGCGCGCCGACCCGAAAGCGGAGCCGCGTGATGCCGCGGCCCGTCGGCAGCGAACGCAGCGAGCGCACGATCTCGAGCGAAAGAAACGAGAGCTGGTGACTCCAGGCGCTCGAGTTGGTGAGCACGATGAGCGTATCGCCTTCGATCGCGACCGGCTGCGCTGCGCGGGCGGTATCCGCCCCGACGATTTCAGCCCACGCTTTGCGGATCGCAACGAGCGGATCGCCGGTCGGCAGTCCGCGCGGCGCCCAGCTCGCAAGTGAGTCGCCCATCTTCTCGAGCGACACTAGAGCGCGCTCACGGTCGCCGCTCGTACGGCAAACGCACGGACGCCGGGGTCGAGCGGTGGGGCATCGGTCGTGGTCAAGAACGCCTGTTCGAAGCCCTCGAGAGCACCGAGAAACCCGGCCGCACGCTCGGGGTCGAGCTCCGAGAGAACGTCATCGAGCAACAAGATCGGCGCATCGCCGCTGCGCGCGTGCATCACGTCGTATTCGCCGACCTTGAGGGCAAGTACCGCCGTACGCTGCTGCCCTTGCGATCCAAACGCGGCCAGCGGCACGCCATCGATACTCAGCGAGAGATCGTCGCGATGCGGACCGACGAGCGTCATACGCCGCACGAGTTCGCTTGGTCGCCGCAATTCCAAGCGCGCCAGCATCGCCGCGCGAATCGTTCCGATCTGATGTTCCGCCCCGTCCTCGAGCGGAACGTTCGATGCATAGCGAATCGCAAGCCGCTCCCCCGCACCTTCCCAGCGCTCGTAGATCCGCTCCGCCGCTTCCGCCAGCTCGCGCACGAACGCCGCGCGCGCAAAAATAATCGTCGCGCCGTTCTCGGCAAGCGACTCATCGTACGCAGCGAGAAGCTCCGCATCCGGCTCGACCAAGCCCCGCAACAACGCGGATTTTTGCGAGCTGACTTTTTGATAGCGCGCAAGCGCCCGATAGTACGCCGGACTCTCTTGCGCCAGTGCGGCATTCAAAAAACTCCGCCGCAACGTCGGCGCACCGGACACGAGCGCAAGATCGGCCGGCACGAATGTCACGACGCGCGCCCGCCCGAGGAAGGTCGCAAATCCAACGCTCGCCCCATTGACGTCGTATTTCTTACGCGCGCCACTACCGGCAACATCGATCGCACAACGCAACCGAATCGTACCGGCCGAAACGCGCGCCACACCCGCTATTTCTGCGTGCGTCGTGCCCGTTCGAATCGTTTCTGATTCACGCGTGGCGCGAAAAGACTTTCCCGTCGCCAACATCGCAATCGCTTCGAGCAGATTGCTCTTCCCTTGCGCGTTGGGCCCGACGAAAACGTTGAGTCCACGCGCCGGCGAAAAATCGAGCGCCGCATAATTCCGAAAGTCGGTCAGAACCAGCTGCTCGAGCAGCACGCGCTTACTGGCGCAGCGGCATCAACACGTACAGTTGATGTGCACCGCTCGCGCTCTCAAGCGGACGAATAGCCGCGGGCGACAGCGGCCCCAGAAACTCGAGCACCACCTGCGGCGAATCGATATGATTGAGAATCTCGACGAGATAGCGAGCATTGAACGCAATCGTTAAATCATCACCGGTCTGCTCGACCTCGAGTTCCTCATAGGCATTACCAGCCAAATCCGAATTTGCGGTAATGATCAACTGCTGATTCGAAACCGCAATCTTTACCATTGAAGCCCGATCGCCGGCCACGAGCTCGGCACGCCGAAGCCCACCGATGAAAGCACTCGTATTCACGGTAACCGAACGATCGAACTTCGCCGGAATGACCTGACCATAGTTCGGGTACTGCCCATCAACGAGCCGCACGACAATCGACGTAGCATCGGCCGTAAGCGAGAGCTGATTACTCTGCGCCCCGAGCGCCGTCATCTCGAGCACTTCGGTCGACCCAAGATTCCGAGCCGCCTCGCTAAGCGCACGCGAGGGAATGATGTACTTCGCCGACCCCTCACTCAGCGGACGATCGAGCTCCGCCTGCCACTTCGCCAGCCGATACCCATCGGTCGCAACCATCGTAATCGAGTTACCCTCAACTTCGACAAGCGTGCCCATGAGCACGGCGCCGCGAGCCTCCTCATTCGAGGCGGCAAAGATCGTCGCGTTCACCCCTTCGCGAAACTTCTTGGCAGCAAGCCCGAAACTCGCACCCTTCTGCGCGGCGGGAAGCGGCGGATACTCATCGGGAGGAAGTGCATGAAAATCATAATTCGATTTCTCGCACTTTACACTCGCCCGGGTCGGCGAACCCGTAAGCTCCAGCAGACCGGCGGGTAAATTACCGAGATACCCGGAGAATAATTTCGCCGGTACGGTGACCGAGCCGGGCTCCGATATCTCCGCGGGAAACGCATGTTCGAGCGTAAGTTCAAGATCGGTAGCCCGAACTTTGATCGAACCATTCTCCGCCGAGAGCAGCACGTTGGAAAGAATCGGAACGGTCGTATGCGCGTTGACCACTTTGCTCGCCGCGCTGACGGCCGATGCAATATCTTTCGTGCTACAGGTAAACTTCACTATCCACCGTCCACGGCCGTTCGGCCGTCGTCTCGTTTATATAAAAGGTTAGTCGTACTAGCAGTAACGCGGTGAGCAACGGGGACAAGTCTCGATGCCCAACAACGACCGCACGATGCGCCAAGTATTCGGTGTGGATGAATCACACGATTCATCCCCGTCCTAAACAGAGAGGACGCGCAACCCCATTATCCACCCCCGCAGTACCACCCTGTGAGGCCTTGCCTGTGAACTCAGGGGTTTCGCAATTCGACGATGCAAACGGCTTCGGAAAAATGATGACGGAGGGTTGGGCTACACGGTGCCGGTGGGGCGTGCGAGCTTTTCGCGTAGCCAGGATGGCGGGAGCGAAAAGTCGCCGAGTAGGGTTTTTACTCGGACGTAAAAACCCGGGCGTCCCCGCCGGCACCGTGTAGCCCAACCCTCTAGCCACAATCGTTAAAAGAAATCGCCCAGCAGAAAGCCAGGCGATTGAAACGATCCGAATAACGGGTGATGACTACTCGCTCTGGCAGAGTGCGAGCAACGAGCGAATTTTGTTGCGATACGCCTCATCGCGTTCCATCAAGTCTTTGACTTTGTCGCGTGCGTACATGACCGTGGTGTGATCTTTTTTGCCGAAGTCACGGGCGATTTGCGGGAGCGAGCAATCGGTGAGTTCGCAGGCGAGATACATCGCGATCTGGCGTGGGGCCGCCAAGCGCTGATCGCGACGGCCGTTGTCCATTTCTTTCACCGTTAACGCGTGGGCTTTTGCGACGCGCTCTTTGATGAGGGGAATGGTCACGCGATGCATCGGGGCTTGCGCGACGGCGTTCTTCAGCACTTCGGCTGCGAGGTCGACCGTGATCGGGGACTTCGTCAGTGAGGCGAAGGCGACGACGCGGATGAGGGAACCTTCGAGCTCGCGGATGTTGGACGGGATCACTTTTGCGATGAACGACGTCACTTCATCAGGGACGGGGATTTTCTCGGTCTCCGCTTTCTTGCGGAGGATCGCTTCGCGCGTCTCGAGATCCGGCGGCTGGATGTCGGTGAGTAGACCCCACTCGAAGCGCGAACGCAGCCGACTCTCGAGCGTTTGGATTTCTTTTGGCGGACGATCGCTCGAAATAACCAGCTGTTTGCTTGCTTCGTGCAGCGAGTTGAAGGTGTGGAAGAACTCTTCTTGAGTTTGTTCTTTGCCTTCGAGGAATTGGATATCGTCGATCAAGAGCACGTCGACGTGACGATAGCGGTTGCGGAATTCGACCGTCTGGTTATTTTTGATCGCAATGATGAATTCGTTGGTGAACTTCTCGCTCGAGAGGTACACGACGTTGGCACTGGGGTTTTGGGCGAGGACGCGATGACCGATCGCGTGCATCAGGTGGGTCTTGCCAAGACCCACGCCACCGTAGAGAAAAAGCGGATTATAGGCTTTGGCGGGCGCTTCGGCCACGGCTTGGGAGGCGGCGTGGGCGAACCGGTTGCTGTTTCCGACGACGAATTCATCGAAGGTATAGCGCGGGTTGAGATTGCCTTGACGCAGTTCTTCGGGGGCGACGATCGTGCGTGCGGGCGGCGGGGTGCTCGCCGCTTGCGCGGGGGCCTCGCCCGTCTCGGCGGCGACGACGAATCGAATATCGATGCCCGTACCAAGCAGGGTTGCGAGCACGTCGGCGATTTCGGTCTTGAGTCGATTTTCGACCCAATCGCGGGCAAAATTCGAGTGCACCGCGAGCACGATTTCCGAGTGATTGACCTCGACCAGGCGCATGGGCTTGAGCCACATCTCGAAGATCGGCTTCGAGTACTTGCGCTCGAGCGATTGCAGGGCCGCGGCCCAAAGATCGCCTGCGACATCCGTCGCGTTCGTAACACTCGCCATAGACGTTCCCTACTGAATGACGGAAAAGAGTCGACCGTTCGCGCTCGTAAACCAGCCGCGAAAACGGGATGAATGAGCCAGCTCGGATTGGCGTCCCTAGACCCTAGTCCTGCGCTTCCGAGGTGAAAAGTTATGCACGTATCCACAGGACTATAAACAGGCAAAAGACCTTGGTTTTATGAGGTTTCTCGACGGTTATTCGCAGGGAAAAACTCGCCCGAAACCCGGCAGGAGTCCTCGCCGTACGGTCGATTGCGGCGCACGGGTCGAGCCACTTGTCCACAGGCTTGTCCACCGGTGTGGAGAGATTGCGAAACGCTCGCATCTTGCGTGTCTTGGCTTGACGGGCCGGGTCCGCGCTACGTATACTAAATGGCTGCCCCCGCATTCGCGTGCGGGGCCATTTCTTGCCAACTAGGAGACCTACCGTGAAGCGGACCTTTCAGCCGCACAATCGCCGCCGCAAACGCGTGCATGGCTTCATGTCGCGTATGGCCACGAAAAACGGCCGCCGCGTCCTCGCCGCGCGCCGCAAAAAAGGCCGCAAACGCCTGAGCGTCTAGGCCTCGAGCGTGCGGATGTTTGCCAGCCTTCGCCGGCGTGGCGACTTCGCACGCGTACGAAGCCGGGGCCGGCGCCGCGCGGGGATCTTTTTCATCGCCTTCGTCGATACGGGTCGCGATCCGCGCAGCTCGCGAATCGGCCTTAGTATTGCCAAGGATGTGGGTGGGGCCGTCATCCGAAACCGGGTCCGGCGGCGTCTCAAGGCCGTTCTCGACGGAACGACCTTCGGGCAGGTTCCGCTCGTCGATTGCGTGTTGATCGCACGACCGGCGGCCGGGACGGGGACATTTGCCGACATCGCGGCGGAGGTCAGCCGCCTCTTGAGTTTGGGATGATCCTCATCCGTTGGCTGCTTCTTGGGGTCTTGCGGGCATACAAGCTGCTCGTCTCCCCCGCGCTGCCTCGGTCATGCCGCTTCTATCCCTCATGTTCGGACTATGCGTACGGCGCCGTTGTGAAACATGGGGTGATTCGCGGAATAGGTTTAGCGGCACATCGCGTGCTGCGTTGCAATCCTTGGAATCCGGGCGGGGTCGACCCGGTCCCGTAACCCGAAAGGCCGTTCGTGCTCTTCCTCGCGTTCAACCCGCTCCAACCGATCATTACCGGACTTACCTGGGTCTTGGATTACATCCACCACTTCATTCCGAGCCTCGGGTGGAGCCTGATCGTGTTTGCGGGTCTGGTGCGCTTGGCGTTTACGCCGCTCGCCGCCATGCAGTTTAAATCGATGGCGGAGATGCAGAAAGTGCAGCCGCTGCTCAAGGCGCTGCAAGTAAAGCATAAGGGCGAACCGCAGAAGCTCCAGCAAGAGCAGATGGCCCTCTATAAAGAACACGGCGTCAACCCGTTCGCGAGCTGCCTCCCGCTGCTCTTGCAAATGCCGATTCTCTTCAGCCTCTACTGGGCGATCATCGCGCGTTCGGATCAATTCAAATCCGAGCACTTCCTCTGGATCGGAAGCGCCCTCTCGGCGCAGTACCCGAAGATTTTGGCCGCGAACCTGTTCGCACCGGACTACATCTTCCTCGGCCTCTACGTCGTCTCGATGTATTTCAGCGTCCGGTTCGGCTCGCCGCCGTCGACCGATCCGCAGGCGGCGCAGACCCAAAAGATCATGTCCTTCATGTCGCCGGTCTTCATTGCATGGTTCGGCCACAACTGGTCGAGCGCGCTCATCGTGTATTGGTTCTCCGCCAATTTGTTCACGATGGCGCAGCAAGTGTATTTCTTCCGGAAATTCGGCCTCTATGGGGCGAAGAACGCGGCGCTTGCGCCCGTGGGCGGCGCGCTGAAGACGGTCAAGGCGAACGGCTCGACGGTCAAAAATGTCACCCCGCCGGCCGAGGGCGACGGAAAATCGTTGACCTCCGGCAAAAATGGCAGCCAATCCAAAAACGCCTCGAACGGTTCGCGTTCGAAGCGCCGCGCCAAACGATAGGACATCCGTGAGCGACGAGCAGACCCCAGCTAGCGACGATTCCTCGGGCGATCCCGCCCGCCGCGCCGGAGCACGCCGTCGCGGCGGCCGCGGCCGGACCCGGTCTGCCGCGCCGGCGACCGGCGTCGCCGAAACCGCCGATGTGCCGACGGAGAAACCGCGTCGCCCCCGTCCCTCCGCGCCGACCGTCTCAGACCCCGATCAAATTCAGCCGGCCAAAGATCTGCTGCTCGAAATCCTCACCCGGATGGGGATCAGCGGTGTCGATGTGGCCTACATCAGCCGACCCGAGGGCGAATATCTCGAAGTCCGCGGTTCCGATTTGGCCAATTTGATCGGCCGTCACGGGAACACGCTCGAAGCGCTGAACCTGGTGTTCAATAACATCATCAACGTCGGCGTGCGCAACAATCGCAAGTACTACTCGATCGACGCCGAGGGCTATCGCGCGCGCCGGGCCGAGCAGCTCAAGATGCTCGCGCTGCAGACGCTCGAACGCGTGGTCCGCGAACGGAAGCCGATCGCGCTCCAGCCGATGCTCCCCTCCGAGCGCAAGATCGTCCATCTCGCGCTGGCCGATAGCCCGTTCGTTTCGACCGAGTCGCAAGGCGTCGAACCCGAACGCCGCCTGATCGTCTCGCCGAAGTAGCGATGGCTTCCGGGGAGACGATCGCGGCCATCGCGACGCCTCCCGGACGTGGAGCGATCGCCATCGTCCGGGCCAGCGGACCTGCCGTACGAGCACTTGCAACGCACGTGTTCCGCGGACCGGCGCTGGAAGCGCGCACGGCGACCTACGGCACGATGCTCGATGCGAGCGGCGTGGCGATCGATCGCGGTCTCGCCTTGCTCTTTGCCGCGCCCGCTACGTACACGGGTGAGGATATGCTCGAATTGCACGTCCATGGATCACCCGTGGTCGCGCGCGAAGTCTTGCGCGCGCTCCTGCAGCACGGCGCGCGGCTTGCGGGTCCCGGCGAGTTCACCCAGCGCGCGTTTCTCGCCGGCAAGCTGGACCTTAGCGAGGCGGAAGCCGTCGCCGATCTCATCGAGGCCGAGAGTCGGGGTGCCGCGCTCGCGGCGACCGCGCGGCTGGCCGGCGGCGTTCGGACCGTGGTCGAATCGATTCGCGCTCAACTGGCAACGACGCTCGAGCACCTGGCCGGCTCGATCGACTTTCCGGATGAAGTGCCCGACCCGGAGCGCGGCACGCTGACCGCCGAACTCGACGCGATCGACCGCCGCCTGGACGAGTTGATCGCCGGTTGGGAAACCGGGCGGCTCGTGCGTGAGGGCGTCGGCGTTGCGATCGTCGGACCGCCGAACGCCGGGAAATCCTCGCTGCTCAACGCCCTGCTCGGCGCCGAACGCGCGCTCGTCTCCGCGATCGCCGGTACGACGCGCGATACCATCGAGGAAACGATCGCGATCGACGGCGTCCTCGTCCGCCTGACCGACACGGCGGGTCTGCGCGACACGACCGATCCGCTCGAACGGGCGGGCATCGAGCGCACGCGGGCGACGCTTGCGGGGAACGGCATTGCGCTCGTCGTGATCGACGGATCGCGGCCGCTCGACTCCGACGCGCGCGAAACGCTTGCGGCAAGTGCCGATCGGCCGCGCATCGTCTTTCTCAATAAGAGCGACCTCACGAGCGACGTCGGGCCGGTGTTCGCAGCGGACGCGCTTCCCATGGATGCAATCGTCGGCTCGGCGTTTTCGGCGGAGTCACTCTCCACGCTGCGAGAGGCCATCGCTCAGCTGGGTTGGGGCGGCGAGACGCCGGACTTCGCGCGCCCGCATCTTGCGAGCGCGCGCCAGGCCGATGCCGTTGCTGCCGCACAGCGTGCGCTTGGGTTCGCGCGCTCGACCCTCGCGGCGGGTGCCGCGATCGACCTTGCCGCCTCGGATCTCGTCGCGGCATCGGCGGCGCTCGGCACGATCGGCGGCGCCGAGGCGACCGAGGATGTGGTGAGCGGGATCTTCGCGCGCTTCTGCATCGGCAAATGATACGATGGGCGTCATGAGCACAAGCGATGCCGGCGTGATCGTGGTCGGCGGCGGACATGCGGGCGTTGAGGCGGCGCGTGCTTCGGCGCGTCTTGGTGTCCCGACGTTGCTCGTCACCGGCGACCCGGAGAAGATCTGCACGTTGCCGTGCAATCCGTCGATCGGCGGCAGTGCGAAGGGCCAACTCGTGCGCGAAATCGATGCGCTCGGCGGCGCGATGGGCGAGATCATCGATGGATGCTCGCTGCACTCGCGCACGCTCAATGAATCGAAAGGTCCGGGCGTGTGGGCGTTGCGCGCGCAAGCCGATAAGCCGGCGTATGCGCGACGCGCGCGCGAAGCGCTGGCCGGCGAACCGAACCTGAGGATCGTCGCGGGTATGGTCGAGGATCTCCTCATCGTCGGTGGCGCGATTCACGGCGTCGTGTGCGCCGATGGGCGAACGTTTCGCGCACCGAACGTCGTGCTTGCGACGGGGACGTTTTTGGGCGGCACGATTTTTCGCGGCGACCATTCCGAGCCGGCGGGCCGGTTCGGCGAACCGCCGGCGATCGGACTTTCCGCAGCGCTCGCGCGCGCGGGATTTCCGCTCGCGCGTTTGAAAACCGGCACGCCGCCGCGCATCGCGCGCACGAGCGTCGATTACGCGCAGATGACGGCGCAACTCCCAAGCCCCGTGCCCTTGCCGTTTTCGTATCGCAGCGAAGCGCGATTTGCCGGTCCGCAAGTCGCGTGCCACATCGTCGAGACGAACGAACGAACGCACGCGCTCGTGCGCGACAACTTGCATCGCTCACCGC
>Ga0123337_10002140_pt1 | contig 23098 bp, 19 predicted proteins | sample frozenSSSSmetaG_FD_89792 | JGI IMG/M metagenome (GOLD analysis project Ga0123337, IMG submission 89792) | Glacier valley bacterial and archeal communities from Borup Fiord, Nunavut, Canada, to study Microbial Dark Matter (Phase II) -... | ecosystem: Environmental > Aquatic > Freshwater > Ice >...
GCTACCACACTTGCGCTATAGATAAGAACTATTTAATTACTGCATTTAACAATGCAGAGCTGAACAGTTACTACTTATCCGGAGACGCGATTGATCGGGATTCATTTATTCTTTCGAATTAACACTTAAACAAGTTTCAAGATAACAAAGTATTAATTTCACTGGTCAATCACTCTTTTCCTGTGGATCGGCTATGGGCAAGTAGCGGATAGTATTTCCGGATATAGGAAAATCCTCTTGCGTCTCCTTTCCAAAAAAAAATAGTCTCACTCTGTGGTTAATCAAACTTGCCTTGATTTTAAAACAGATAAACTATACATTGATAGTGTATAAAATTTTTATAATGCATTTTTCTGTTTCGGCATTTGATATGCTGCACAATGTCAAAAGAATATTTACATTCATGTTATTTCGTGGAACGTATTGGAAACAAGCGTTGATCGCGTCATTAATGTTTATTTTTGGTATGGCTATTTTCACAGGCATTCACGCTCAAACGATCGAAGGATGTTCTGGTGGAATTGTTAATTATGCTCTAGATATTATTCCGAACACTGTAGGCATGAGCTCATCATGTACTACATCAAACACTCAATTACGTACACTAGTTGGTGATCAACGAAGTATTCGAGCAGTATCTACTTCTACGACTAATCCTAGCGGGAGTCTTACAGAAGATCAATATTACGGAGAATATTTTCGGAATGGTGGTGCGATAGGAGCTCTGATGTTTGGGGCGGGTGCGCTAAATGATATCCGACCTGCGAGTACGTATGATGCGGTAGTTTATCAAGCTCGAAATACTCCCTTGGTGAGCGCGCAAGTCACAGGTTTTAATCAGCTATCACCAATTACTACTTTGTGGGGAATATTTAGAAATATTTCCTTGCTTCTTTTTGTTGTCGTGCTCATCGCAATTGGTTTATTTATTCTTTTGCAGCGTAGAGTCGGAGGACAGGAGACGGTTACTCTCGTATCTGGGTTGACCAATGCCAGTGTAGCGATTGTAGTTATTATCTTCAGCTATGCTATTGGTGGATTGATTATAGATGTGTTCATAAATGTGATGAATGGTGTGGTGGCGACGACATTTGATTCATTTATCAATTCCAAAGAAATTCTTGCTAATCTGAATGGTACAAATTCTGGTACAAATATCCTAACTCTGATGAGTGATCTTACTGGCATAGGTGTTTCTCAATCTGCGCAGAATTTATTTCAGACCGCGTTACAAGGTTTAAGTTATCCTACGACTGCGGTGAAAAACTTATTCCAAAATATTAATTACAATGTTGGTTTTATTCCGGTTGGTAGTGCTATCGGTTTATTCGCATCAACATTTGTAGATATCTTGACGGGAATTATTTCATCGGCATTTAATAATAGCTCTTTAATAAATGCAATCGTAGCCTTCATAATCTTCATCGTTATGTTACGCGTAGTATTCGCTCTAATCGGTGCGTATGTTTCACTTATTTTCAAAATAATGTTTGCTCCGTTTATCTTGCTTCCAGCGGCGCTACCTGGCAATGCTGGAAAAACAATTCTGGGTTGGATAGTCTCATTAATTGCGAGTGCACTTACTTTTCCTGGGATATTTGCATGCATTTTGATGTCGGCAATGTTTCTCAATTTAAATGCAAATTTAACTACTGATGCAACAACAGACTGTAGTTATGTTTCTACCCTTAATCCAGGAAATCACTCAACTATTGCAGGAAATGTAACTAAGGCTAAGTATTTTGTAGTAACACGTTTTAACGATGGTAAATTAGCTACAGGGGAAAATGCTAAATGTTATCCATTAGTTCTTCCTCCAAAATTCAATCTTTGGCCAGCACCTTTAGGGACAATTAGCGGAGTAGAACCTGATGATTTGATCAGATTTGTCGTGGCACTCGCATTTATTGTGCTTACACCTAGCGTCCCAAAGATTCTTCAACAATTATTAAAAGTACCTCAAGACACATTGTTGGCTAGTGCTGGAGCTGGATTCAAATCCGGAGCAGGCGCATTTAGTGGCTTTATATCAGCGATTCCATCATTTGGTCTAGGTAAAGGCATTGGAGCAATTACTAGGAGTGCAGCTGATAGCGCTGGATAATAGGATCAGCAATTCCTTATTCTTACAATTCTACTTGATAAATTGTATAATACTCCATCGATTAAAAAGTTCATGTCATTTCAAATTCACAATCTGGTTGCGGTTTTATCTCAAGATGGAGAGAGAAAAACTGTACTAAATAATATCTCGCTAGAGATTAATTCTGGCTTGTCTTTTTTGGTTGGGAAAAATGGAGCTGGTAAAAGTTCACTAGCTCAAACAATAATTGGTAATCCAAATTATACTGTTGAATCTGGTTCAATTCTCTTTGAAAATGAAGATATTGTTTCCGCATCTCCCGAGGATCGTGCTAAAAAAGGAATATTTGTATCTTTTCAGAGTCCACCTGAACTAGAAGGTGTTTCTACAATAAATTTGCTTCACACTATTTATATCGAGAAATTTGGCATGGAAGATGAATTATCCAGATCCACATTCAAATTTCGTAAGGCTGTAATAAAACTTCTTGATGCTGTTGGGTTGTCTACAGACTTTGTAGACCGTGCATACAATCTTGGATTTAGTGGTGGTGAAAAAAAACGTATGGAGATTTTACAAATGCTATTATTCAAACCAAAATTAATCATTCTCGATGAAATTGATTCTGGTCTAGATATTCATGCTCAAAAAATTCTATTTACTGCAATTGATGAGCTAAAAAACGCAGGCTCAGCAATTCTTTTTATCACGCACAATATTTCGCTTGTCGAAAAATATTCTGATGTTCCAGTCCACATAATCAATCAAGGTGAAATTACTCAATCTGGTGGAGTAGAAATTTTACAAAATTTCAAAAATCAATAATGTCTGATTTATCAGTAGCTAAAAAAGCCAAATCACAAGCTAAAAAAGTCTTAGATCCAAATTTTTATTTAGATCAAGATTATCAATATGGATTTTCTAAACCAGAAGATTATTCTTACAAATCCGAAAAAGGTTTAACAGAATCTGTGATTCGTACTATTTCTTCAATGAAAAAAGAACCAGACTGGATGCTGAATTTTCGACTTTCATCATATAAAAAATTTCTTGAATTACCGATTCCATCATGGGCACCGGCAGAATTAAACGAAGTAGATTTTGATGATATTTTTTACTTCATTAGGGCGACGGATGAACAGGGACGATCATGGGAAGACGTACCGGAAAATATTAAAGATACATTTGAAAAGCTAGGAATACCGGAAGCCGAGCGTGAATTTCTGGCAGGCGTATCAGCACAATATGAGTCAGAAGTTGTTTATCACAGTTTGATATCAGAATTAACCAATCAGGGAGTGATTTTTACCGATATGGATACAGGTCTACGGGAGCATCCTGAATTAGTACAAAAATATTTTGGAAAATTAATACCACCAGTAGACAATAAATATGCAGCTCTCAATAGCTCCGTCTGGAGCGGTGGAAGCTTTGTTTACATACCAGAAAATGTTCATGTAAAAATTCCCCTTCAAGCATATTTTCGTATCAACGCAAAAAATGCTGGACAATTTGAGCGGACTTTAATCATTGCAGAAAAAGGATCATCTGTTCACTACATCGAAGGATGTACGGCACCAACATATACAACAAATTCTCTTCACAGTGCTGTCGTCGAAATATTCGTTCACGAAGATGCAAAAGTGCAATATACCACAGTACAAAATTGGTCGAAAAATGTGTTCAACTTAGTTACTAAGCGTGCAATCGCATATAAAAATGCGAGCATGACGTGGATAGATGGTAATCTGGGCAGTAAATTGACCATGAAATATCCTTCAGTTTACTTAGCTGGTGAAGGAGCGAAGGGTACCACGATCTCCGTGGCGATGGCGGGATCTGATCAAGTCCAAGATACAGGATCTCGTATGATTCACCTTGCAGACAATACGAGCTCTGAAATTATTTCAAAATCTGTGAGCAAATCTGGTGGTAAGACTACGTACAGAGGCAAAATTGACGTACGTCCAGGGCTAAAAAATGTGAAATCAAGTGTAAAATGTGATGCTCTTATTCTTGATACAAATTCATCATCGGATACTATTCCGCTCTCCGACATACAAAATGATGATGTAGAGTTTACTCATGAAGCATCGGTATCAAAGATTAGTGATGATCAGTTATTTTTCATGCGTTCAAGAGGTATTCCGATCCAAAAAGCTGCATCAATAATTGTTAATGGATTTATTGAGCCTTTTACAAATGCTTTACCAGCGGAATATTCGGTTGAACTTTATCGATTGGTGAATTTGGAGATGGAAGGAAGCGTAGGGTAATTTCAGTTGTGAATTTAGGTTGTTATTGCGAGGAGTTATAAAACGACGCAAAAAAAAAAAAAAAAAAAAAAAAAAAAAAAAAAAAAAAATATCCTCCACCTTTACAAAAGGGGAGGTGCCCGATAGGGCGGAGGGGTTGCCTCTGTGTCTTTCCTTTGTTGTGCTTAATGTTCCTGTCAGTCTGGCCTTTGGCCAAATTCTATATATTTAGGTTGTGCTTCCTTTCGTTCTTTTTGGTGGCAAAACAGACTATCAATATGACGAAGTAGGAAATCTGATCAAAGAAATAAATGCAAATAATAAAGCAACAAATTATGAATACGATTTACTAAATAGAAATACTAAAGAAACAAACGCGCTCGGTAATGCATGGAATTTCACATACAATGCAAATAATAAAATTTTGACTCAATCAGATCCAAACGGAAATTTATTGACCTATTCCTATGATTCTGTAAATCAAAATACAAAAATCACGACAAAAAATCCAACCGAAACGACAACATTCGCATACGATGGTGTCGGAAATATTACGAATGCCTCACGGCCAAATATTGCTTATCAATATTCTTACGATAAATTAAATCAAACAACTAAAGTTACAGACAGTAGAAATTTACCAATATCATATTCGTACGATGCGAAAGGAAATCGAACTCAGATTATTTACCCTGATGGTAAAATCGAAAAATATAATTATGACAAGAATGATAATCTTGATTCTCTGACTTTTCAATTTAACGGTGATAATAAAAGCTCTTCTAGTCCGGCTAATCTCGCGACTACTTTTGAATATGATGCAAACCAAAATCTAGTCAAACAAACAAATCCAAATAACAGCCAGACGTCACAATCTTTTGACAATGCTGATCGATTGACTCAAGTCAGCAACAAAGTTAAAAATTTAAATACAGGAAACTATGTAGATGTTCTCGACTACAATTATGACCTGAACAAAAATGGAGACAAAATCAAAGAAACAATAGTAGGCAAATTATCTTTAATCGAAAATTGTATCGATGATACTGACACTACATGTGATAAAAATCCTTTCACAGACACTAGTAAACAAGATGATGATATCCTGAGTCTTGTGAAAACATATGAATACGATCCATTACAGCGTCTGACAAAATCCACTGGAATGGTATATCAAGCCCCAAATAATCAAAAACCTATCTTGAGTAAAGGAGATTTGTATTCATACGACAATGTAGGTAATACAACAAAAGATGTACAAATGACTGTTTCAAATGGAAAAACTCAAACATCTACAGTTGATTCAAAATATAATGATATTAATTCTCTTACGTCGGATACTAACTATAATTATACTTATGACAAAAATGGTAATCAGCTAACCAAAAAATCAAAAACTAATTCTGATTATTATAAATTCACGTATAACGGCTACAATGAATTGTCTTATTCTGAGTCCAATCTTAATTCCGGAAATAAATCTGCTAGTCCAATAAAAAATACAGATTCTGTGCAAACAGATGATCTTCGCACGACATATATTAATAATATTGTTTACAGATTTGCTTATCAATATGATGCATTCGGTCGACGAGTGTCAAAAGAAAATAACACGAATTACATGAGTTTTTGTCCAGAATACAAATCTTATATTCCAAGTACATTGATAGATTGTTATGATAAATATTTGAGCGATCATTCACCATCAGAAAATCTGAAGTCTGCAATGAGCATTCCTTATCTAGGAATAGATAAAGTAAATACAGTCTATGACAACAAAAGTTATGATTCTATAGCAGATTATTACAAGAGATTTTCTGTATCATTACCTCATAATATTCCAAATCCATTTTATAATGTACACACTAATTATTATTTGAACAATTCCAAAATTATCGCATCTGATGACATCGCTCAACGTCAGATGCCATCCTTGAATTGTAAGCTAACCGGCGTCGAGATTTATTGGCCTGGTAGCTGTGGAGATAAAAAATATACAAACGAAATTGATGAGGACACAAATAAAAAACCATATAATTTAGAAATAAATAATCAAAACTCAAATGAGCTTGTTAACTATTTCAATTATGATGGATTAGGATCTGTTGTAGGTAGATCTGGATATACATTTAGCTACAAGGTCACGAACAATGTTGTAGATCCGACACCAATTGTTAACTCAACTAAAATAAAAGGTGTAAATATTTTTTCAGATTATGGTACGGTATCTAGTTTTAGTACAAAAGAACTGGGAGATCCACTCAAAAATATTAGCTCAAAACTACAGGAACGTTTGTACCCATTTGCGATAGGATTTAACACTTACAATAACAAAACATATTCAGGAGAAAGCTATGATATAGAAAATGGAGATTATTATTATGGATCTAGATATTATGATTCCAAAACAAAAGTCTGGAATAAGCAGGATAGCTATCGCGGGAATGTTAATGATCCGAGATCTAGGAATCGATATGAATTTGTACAGAGTAACCCGGTGAATAATAGGGATAAGGATGGATTTGTAGCATGTGGTGATTCTGGATTTATCGGTCCTTGTCCAACTAATTTTGTAAATAGAAATAATCAAGCATTTGATCAAAAGCGAAGCGAATATACTACTACAATCACTAGTGATACTGGTCAAATTGCAGTACATCAAGGTGAAGTTAATCGATTAAATGGCATACTTCCTGGTCTACAAGCGACAATGAATCGAGCTTTTGCAGCTGCATATACAGCACATGTCGATTATAGTAATTATATTGTTTTGGACTCTGTTGTTAATCGTCTTCAAGCAAGAGGATATGACTGGGATTATGCGAAAGTGGAAGAATATACTCAAACTAAAATAATAAGTACGGGAATAATTTATGCAGTTAAACAAAAACAGTACAATATAGCATCTAATAATTTTTATGGTGCCACAAATATTCGCGATCAGCATATTAATTTTATTGTTAGTTTAGGTAAGGATATTTCTAATATGAATTATTTGTTGACAGATCTAAACAGTCTTCAGTCTGAAATGAAAACGACATATGACAATACAGTAGGTTTGGGAAAGAGGCTATACTATGGACAATTTGTAACTACACCGAATGACCTGCAACAAATTAATGATTTCAATAATGAAAATGATTTGGTCTCAATTTCAAATAGATACAAGATGCAATTTGGAGATACATCTCTTTTTAATAATTACTATGATTACGGATTAAGATCAGGATCATCAACAGCAGAAGGAGAAAGGAATGCAATGCTGATGAAAATGGATCAAGAAAGAGCAAATTTTCAAAAGAATTATTATTCAGGTTTCGAGACATTCCTAATGGGGGCAGCGAGTAATGTAATAGATACGGCATCATTCTTTTCAAATGTAGGAGCAGGGGTATACAATACAATATCTTCGATTTCACATAATAGTCCATTAAAGACTAATGAGAGTAGTATAAATGGGAATTATCTATCGGATTACAAAAATAATCTGTATGATGAAAGTGGTGTGGATAGAAATAGTCTTTCATATAACGCTGGAGGATTGAGTGCTACCTTACTAATGATATTCCTTCCAATAAAGGGTGGTGCAGCGGCTGAGGTAAAGGGTGCGGAATTGGTCGGAAAAGACCTCGTAACTGCTGATAATGCATATAATATTGCAAACGCATCGAAACTTAGTAATCAGCTAAAAATGGAAGAAGCGGCGTCCATGTTTAGTACGGATGGGAAATTAGTATCTAGCGCAGTTAACACATCAAAACAAATAATGACAGGTGTTGAATTAAAAAATGAGAATGTTCTTAATATTCTATTGTCAAAGGATGCTAACATCAATAATTGGGGAAAATATGCAACTGACACTTTCAATTCACCATTAGGGCCTGGTCAGGTTCATTTTTATATGAACAAAGTTACAGGTGAAATAGTTTATAATATCGATTACAAATTTAAATTTTAATGTAGTTCCATGATTTTAAAATGTATAAGCGATAAACTGGATAGAAATCCAAACTTATTATCTAATTTAGATACAGTTTATCATTCTATTAAAATAGGATCTCAATATAGTGTGATTAGTATAAGTTTCCAATTTAATGATTCATTCTCTGATCATATAACATATCGAATTATTGATGAGGATACAGAACAATTTATGAAGTCCTATCCAACATTCATTCTATACCCATCTGATCTTTTTGAAGTAATTGATAATTCTATCCCAGAAAATTGGGGAATCAAAGATATGTTGGACAATAATTTTGAGATGTCACATAAAGCATTTTTAGCGGATGGGTTTTGGGATAAATATTACAATGATGAAGATTCGGAAATCATTGAGAGCGTAAAGAATGTTGTTTTAGCATATAAAAATAAATGATTTTCATCAATTTCAAATTTAGATTCTTTGTTATTTGTTGAAGATTAAATTTAAATATATACAGGCAGATATATTAACGGTTACAACAAACTCAGGGACTATTGAAGTTTACTATGTATATAATGAAAGTTTAAAAAGTTGTTTGATGATTTTAAATTTAAGGATTATTAATTTCCAATGATTGTAATTGCAAAATTAAAACATGGGTCGGACTTAACCAAAGAATATTTGGATAACGGCGAACTATCAACTTCTGAATATAGTTTAGAAATTGGAGCTTGTTATTCGGTATATGGAATAGCCTTTTTAAGGGGGAGCGCATATTATTTGACTGTATTCGGATCGAAATATGATTTTTCATTAAATTGGAATCCTGGATGTTTATTTGAAATTTATGATAAAAGAATAGGTAATAATTGGGGGGTTGAAAGTATAAAAAATAATCAAAGTATATTATTTGATTATATTGTAGGCTTTAATGAGTTAATGGATCCTAAGTTTATATACGATTTAATGGAACGAGAATATTCCGCAACAAGTATATTTCTTGAACGAAAAGAAGAAATTGATTTGTTTAATAAAAACATATCTGAAAATTTTGATTTAATAAAAGAGATCACTACAAGATATCAATTACCTATTCAGGAAGTAGAAAATATAAATAAAAAAATTGAAAATGCCGAATTCTATTTTGGAATAGAAAAATTATTTTATTCTTTTATCAACAATAAAATTCAGGTAAGTCAAAATGATAAAAATAATTTGACTAATTTGGCAAAGGATATGGGATTAGATATTCCATTATGGGAAGCTATACAAATTTTAGACTAATTTCGGATCATTTTTTAATGATAGTTTTGACAACGGATATAGTCAGGAATCTACAGATGCGTACATTGCTCATAATACTGCGATCGAAGCGCCAAAAATAGAAGCAGAAAGACAAAAGAGAGAAGCAGCAGCAGAAGCACAACGACAAAAAGATTATGAACCAAAAGGTATATATGATTATCTGTTATTAGTAGGATTAGGAGTTACGCTGGGAGTAGCAACACCAGAAGGAAGAGAAATGCTAGCCTGTGTTTCCCCTGTAATAGGCAATATATGCAATGCCAAATATGCAGCAACAGGAAGAGACTTTCAAGGCAATAAGCTGGATACTGTATCTCAAGGATTAAGTATAGGAGGAATTATTCTTCCATTCATGGGAAAGATAAAGAAAGTAGCGACAGTTGTGGGAGATGTTGATAAAATAGCTAATGATGTGAATCAGGTTGATCGGGTTGTCAATGATGCTAATAAAGTAGATAAAGGTGTTAATTTAGCATCTAAAGAAAGGACAGCACATATACTATTTGGTGATGGTGAATTTAGTGGCGGACATATGGCTCCTGGTAATCTAGGTAAGAGCATATTTCCTGAAGCTTGGAGTGGAGATAAAATTATGAAAGAAATATCTGATATAGCCACAGATCCAACATTAAAATGGACACCTAACAGAGTTGTTAATGGAATTCAAAGATATTCTATTGATGGAGTGAGGGATGATGTTAATATTAGAGTGATAACGGATGGTAAGGATATAATTACTGCTTTCCCTATATATTAAATATTAACATCTAATAATATGAATCCTCCAATATTAATATCAGAAGTTTTAAATATAACACAAGGAATAAGTAAAAAAGATTTCGATTTCATTAAGATCTTAATAGATAATAATGAATCCGGAGTAGCTCTAGAGACATTATGCGCTATATTCGAACAAGACGATTTACTCATAAGTAAGGAATCCTATTTAAAATTAGTCAAAGCTGCTGATATTATGAATATGAAGCTGAGTATCCCGTTTTTAAATAAAAATGGGATAAGATAAAATATTAGCTGGACGAACAATGGCAATGTCAATACCGGCCCAATGGTCTGCAAGCAACAATGAATCGAGCCTCTGCAGCAGCATATACGGCACATGTGGATAGCTATACAAACTGGAAGATGAAAGATTAAATCCACAGAATAATTATTATTCTGTGGATTTAAAAAATTCATAATGGGTGCAGGAAGTGAAGCAATAAACATAAGAGGAAATCTAGCAAAATTAGCATTAAATTCAAACCTAGGATGGCAGTTTACATATTGTGCTAATATATCTAATCTAATAGATAGTGGAATACAAGCTAAGGATGATCTGTATGCAACATCAGGAGTAAATACAAGAGATCCTTCGCGTACGCTCAGGATGACAGATTAGTAACATGCAAAGATCCCCGCCTTCGCGGGGATGACAGCTTTTCACTTTACACTTTGCACTATACACTTTTATTTTACCTTTTCTCCTCAATCTCCTTCACCAATCTCTCAATAATCTCATCCTGATACATGAGACCTAGATCATTACCGCTTTGCATGCGGACGGCGACGACATTTTTCTCAATTTCTTTATCTCCGATGATTAGCATATATGGAATTTTTTGTTCGCTGGCTTGACGGATTTTGTTTTGCATTCGTTCGGAGCTATCGTCGATATTGACACGGATATCTTTATCCAACATTTTTTGTTCTAATTCTTTTGCATATGGAATATGTTTTTCACCGATTGGGACTAGCATTACTTGAACAGGAGCAAGCCATAGAGGGAAATTACCCGCATAGTGCTCGATCAAAATTCCCATAAATCTTTCCAATGATCCAGAAATTGCGCGATGGATTACGACAGGTCGTTCTTTCTCACCCTTCTCATTAATAAAAGATAAATCAAATCTCTCTGGTAGATTAAAATCGCACTGGATTGTAGAAAGTTGCCATTCTCTACCGATTGCATCTTTAAACATAAAATCTAGTTTAGGACCGTAAAAAGCAGCTTCTCCTTCCACTCGTCGATAAGGTAAATCGTTGGCTTTTGCAGCTTCCTCTAATGCTTCTTCAGCCAATTTCCAATTTTCATCGGTACCTAGATATTTACTTTTATCCTCACCACGTACGGATAAACTTACCCAATAGTCCGTGATCATTCCAATTTTTGAATAAAATTCTTTTATTACATCAGTTATTGTTGCGACTTCCTGTTTTATTTGTGACATACGACAGAAAAGATGCCCGTCATCCTGAGTTATCGAACGAACTCTTGTTAAACCACCTAGCTGACCGGATTTTTCATCACGATACACAGTAGTTGGCTCGAAATATCTTACTGGCATATCTTTATACGAGAATTGATTATCGGCAAAAATCTGCATATGATGTGGACAATTCATAGGTTTCATAATGAATTTTTCATCTTTGCCTTGGACACGAAACAGTTCGTCACCAAATTTTTCTGCATGACCAGATTTTTCATACAGCGCTTCTTTTGCGATATGTGGAGTCCATACTCGGCTATAACCTTTTTTCTTGTGAAGATCCCAGAGATAGTCCTCGATTGTTTTACGAATAATCATTCCTTTTGGCTGCATTAACGGCAAGCCCGCTCCGACTAGTTCAGAGATCGTGAAAAGTTTTAATTTCTGACCTATGATCCTATGATCACGACGCTTTGCTTCTTCTTGCAGTTCTACATATTTATCTAGATCTTCTTTTGTTGCAAAAGCGAGACCATAAATACGAGTTAACATTTTATTTTTTTCATCACCCTTCCAATATGCTCCAGCCAGATGAGAAAGTTTGAACGAGTCTAGTTTAATGTCGCCGGTAGATTCTACATGAGGACCTTCGCACATATCGACAAATTCATTACCAGTACTATAGAATCCGATCTCATTGTCTTTAATCTGAGTATTTATTAAATCTACTTTATAATCTTGATGTTTTTCATTGAGGAAATTTACTGCATCAGCACGTGACATTTCACTTTTTTTGAAATCCAGATCTTTCTTAATAATCTCACGCATTTTATTTTCTATTTCTACCAATCTTTCCTCGTTCATTTCTGCACCACCAAAATCAATATCGTAATAAAATCCGTTATCGATAGCAGGTCCAATTCCTAGCTTTGCATCTGGATAAATGGTCAGCACTGCTTGCGCTAGAATATGCGATAAACTGTGTCGTTGTTTGTGTAACTGTTCGTTGTCCATTGTTGTTAATTGATAAATAAAAAGCAAAAAAACCACCCATTAAACTAATAATGAGGTGGTCTAGAAGATCTAGTCACGGTTCCACTCAATTTTCTCTAGTTGTCATCCTGAATTTAATTCAGGATCTATTTTTATTATTTAGATGCTGAAACTAGTTCCGCATGACAGAAAAGAGACTTTTGCAACATATAAATTGTCGGTAGTAACGAGTTTTTTAGAGATTTCAGACGAGGCTCTAATTGCTTTTGTGAGAAAATTATCTCACAGATTGAGAAAAAGTCAAATAGGATGGGTTGGTAGTCATCTCTGTCATTCCTGCGATCGCGTCCGCCGAAGATGAAGACGGAAATTTGTTTCTATTTTTGTCATTGCGTGGAACGTTAGTGACGTCGCAATCTCGCTTGTGGCCGTATGGCTACGCGAATGCGAGCTCTTTTGTATTCTTCCACTTCCACTAACCCTCCCGCTTACCCTTTAATCCTCTGTTGTCATCCACGTGAAGACGGGAATCTTTCCCTTTTAAGCTTCATATTCCCGTCTCACTGGCCTAGGGCTAAATTCAATTTTATTAGATTGTGTTTCCTTTTTACTTTTTAGTGGCAAATTAATCCCTAACGGGACTGAATGCAAAACTCCAGCGCATGAGTCGTTTGCTACACATATTCCGACGACGCAAGTCGAAAACGCGTGGAGGTTCGAGAATAAATGGGATTAAGTTCTAAGAATTATAGATTATTAAATTTATTCTTCAATCACTCGTATTCAAAGAATCGGTTGAGGAAATATTATTTATCAATTTCCTACGGGATTTCTCATGGGCTTCGCGGACTACGTCCGAATCAAAATGACAATTTCTAAATTCCTACATTTTTATATTCTCCTATTGTGACTTTGTGGTTATTAAGTCAACGCGGTATAATTTCACATTTTCAAATTCAATTATGGCGAAACATTCCTCGGCGCAATATATGTGTACAAATTGTGGCTCAGAAGTCTTGCGTTGGCAGGGCGAATGCCCGGTATGTCATGAGTGGAATACGATAGTTGAGAATACAATCTCCGAATCGACTTCTACCAAAGTGAGTAAAAAAAATGTTTCTGTTAAAAAACTTAGCGAAATTATTCACGCTCAAGAAAATGCTTTTACATTTGGTTTTCCGGCAGTGGAGAGAGTTTTTGGAGGGGGATTGCATGAAAGCCAAATTATTTTGCTAGCGGGAGAACCTGGAATCGGCAAATCTACTTTGCTTTTACAAATTGCTAAAAATTTAAACAAAAAAGTTGTTTATGTGTCAGGTGAGGAATCATTGTCACAGATTGCCAAAAGAGCGGAGAGAATCTCAACCCCTTCGTCACTTCGTGACACTTCCCCTTTTGTAAAAGGTAAGGAAATTAAATATCCTATTGATTCAGAAAATATGAATCTTGTAGATTTTGTTTCATCAACAGAATTGGATACTGTTTTATCCTTAATTTCTTCAAAAAAATATGAATTGGTGATTATTGATTCTATCCAAACGATGATTGACGGTAGCTCGGCAGGTTTTGCTGGATCAGTAAATCAGGTGCGGCAATGCACATTTAAAATTACGGATATTGCGAAGCGTCATGGTATTTCCGTTATCATTGTAGGTCAGATCACGAAAGAAGGTGAGATTGCAGGTCCCAAGATGATGGAGCATTTAGTAGATACGGTAGCGTATTTTGAGGGTGAGAGAAAATCAGACCTGAGAATTTTGCGTAGTTCAAAGAATAGATTTGGTTCTGTGGGCGAAACTGCTCTTTTCGAAATGGGTGCACAGGGTTTGATAGAAATTAAAGATCCTGGAAGCTATTTTATCGAAAATCAGCAAGAAGTTTCTGACGGAGTGGCTTACTCAATAGTGTCGGATGGATCGATGGTTTATGCCGTAGAGATCCAAGCACTCGTGACGCAGACTTTTTTCCAATTTCCTAAACGTCTTGCGACAAATTATGATAATAATAGATTTCAAATGTTGCTTGCTGTTTTGCAAAAAAAATTAAATTTGAACTTATCGGATAAAGATATTTACGTAAACATTGCTGGAGGAATAAAAGTTACTGACACGGCGGCTGATCTTGCAGTCTGTGCGGCGATAATATCTTCACTAAAAAATAAAAAAATTACTCGGGACGTATTTATTGGTGAGGTCGGTCTCTCCGGAAATATACAAAAAACTTCACGTCATGAGATGAAATTATCTCAAGCTAAGAATCTCAAATTTAAATCTGTTTACTCAATGGCAAATTTAAAAAATGTGGTGGAGCTTGGTGGAGTGTTTAAATGAGTGAATAAAATTATATATGCCATTTCGAACTGGACATAGCCCGTGGTGTTATGAGAAATCCCGTTGGAGAATCTTTCTAATTCTTTTATCCAACGGGATTGCCACGTCAGGTCTTAAGTTTTCCTCGCAATGACAATTGAAATCTTATGATAGAAAAAATTCCTAATTCCTTTTCAAAAATTTTCTTAATCTTACAATACCTTGAGATTTTCCTTTTGTAATCTTGTTATAGACGAACGCTGAAAGAAATGATCCTACTGAGATTGCGAAAATTACGATGGAGATAGTATCGACCCATTTATTCACGACATCGATCTCAACTTTACCTTTTAAAAAATCTCCGATACCCCAACCTAGGAAAGTGAATGCTACGACCCATAATAAGCCACCAACAAAATTATAGATGAAGAATCTTTTATACTCCATTTGTCCGATACCAGCTACCACAGGTGCAAATGTGCGTAAAAATGCGATTGGCCTTGCGATCAAAACAGTGACTGAGCCATGTTTCTCAAAAAAAACTTCTGCTCTACGAAGATGATTACTAGAAAACAATACAGAATCCTCTTTTTTGAATAATCTCCTTCCACCTCGACGTCCGATAGAATATGCTACAGAATCTCCCATCACTGCTGCAATTGTTGCCACTATAATTACCAAAATAATATCTAAACGTCCAGACACAACATAGTATCCAGAAAAAATTAATAGAGAGTCTCCCGGTAAAAAAAATCCGACGAGCAAAGCTGTCTCAATAAATATAAATATGAAAATAATAAAATAGCCATATTTTTCTATCAAATCTGCAAGACTGAACATAATTTATTTAATAATAATTTCATCATTATAGTATAAATTAAGGGTGAATTACGAATCTTTTGTCATTGCGAGGAGTGATAACGACGTGGCAATCCCGTAGGAAAATCTTATTAGTTCTTTTATCCTACTAGATTGCCACGTCAGGCTCTGGCCTTCCTCGCAATGACGACTATAAACCATCCACCCATAATCATTAACTAACTTAAAAACTTAGCTTCATTATAAAATCCGCTATCGGTGTAGAAAAACTAAATGCAGCAATTATTCCAAATGTAATAAATGGAACAAATGGAATAGGAACGCCCTTAAATTTACCAATTCTTGTGGCATAAATAAGACCGAATATAGATGCAGAAAAAATAGTGATGTAGAATCCAATAGATACTTTATCTCCGCCGAGAATAACTCCAAATATAGCAGCTAAAATAATATCTCCAGAGCCCATTCCTTGTTCATGAGTTGCTATTACGATAATTAATATGAAAATAGCAGCTATCAGACTAAATAAAAGATTACTTGTCGGATTTATTATATTCCCTGACCATAATAATATTTTGCCATCTATTCCTAATATTATTAAACCTAAAACGTTAAAAATAATCAATGAGAATAAAAATAATAAAGATGGAATGAATGGAATCTCCATGAATAATGCATCATATACAGATAAATAAAAAAGAAACAACATCGTCAATCCAGTTAAAATTATAAAAGTAATAGTAAAAAAATTAATATCCAATAAAATTTTTTGACAAAGATAATAATAGCTTGCTGTAAGGAAAAGACCAGCTAAAGTGGCTGAAATATATTTTAATTCCAACCAACTTCGGTTGTCTCTTGCAGATGTGATCTGTATTAAATGAAATATAGCAATGCATAATGAAAAAAATATTATACATAATATTGTTATGATAACCTGATGCATGAAGATCTAATTATCTAATAGCTTATATTAATTCCCCAAAAAGTAAAATATTGACATCAATACATTAGATAAGTAGTAATTTAATTCTAATACAAGAGGAGATTTTACAAACTTACAAGTGTTAACTCATTAACATTTTAATAATTTGAAATGGTGAACGGAGTGGTAGAGTAGTCAATATACTTTATTGTCACATAATTCGACGTTCCTACTGAGCTGGTAATACTCGCCACTTTTCTGCTTGGTGCCGAATCATTGGTAATTGTGCCCACACAAGAACCATCAGAATAGGTCGAAGTAAAAGTTCCGGTGTATGATGTGTTAGCTTTCACGCGATATACTGATTCCTCGATACATGTACTAGATCGAATCTGCGCTAAATTAATATTATTAAATGATTTGGTATTGTTTGATAGATCAATACTAGTTAAAGTCAGTGTCACTCCAGCTATCATCAGCATTGCTGTAAAAAGAATCACTGTTGTCAAAGTGATTGTCCCTTTTTTATTTTTAATATTATCTATTCTCATTTTAGTATAAACATAGTTTGAAGTCTGCTTGACGAAATAGAATTTTTCAAAGGATAAAAATCGATTGTAAATCTAGCCCCTGCTAACGTATTTGATTGTGATAAAACTTGCTCTACATAAAAATTAGTTACATAAAATTTATTAGTAGTAATATAGTTATTTACACCATTTTTGTTTACATTTATCCTATTATTTAACACAGTATATTCCACGTAACCAGAAGGTAATAATAGTCGAATTTTGCCATTACTATTATTAAAAGTTGAATTAACAGTATCGATAGATGTTGCTAATGCAAAGTCAATTTTCAAATGTTCTGAAACGAAAATGGTCGTGTTGCCTGCATCTCTCTTTAAAAAAGTTTTTCTATTATTTTCTGACACAGACAGCATATATTGGATGATGACACCAAATATTAGAGAGAAGATAGCTAGATAAATTAATACTTCTATTAGCGATATTCCTTTTAATTTTTTCTTTGATATTAAATTGATCATTGTTGGTAATCTAGATTTATATCTTGAAATATAGGTGTCGCTGATCCATCAGATCCTAAAAATAATTTGTATTGAACATATCTTTTCCCCTGAGCAATTGTAGGAATATAGGTATATGACGGTGATGAGAAATAAGTTGACACTGTTCCATCCGTTCCAAACCAAGATGCCGAAGCTATTCCTGCAGAAGTATCAGAGACGCGTAATTGAATCGTTGCCGTTGTGTTGGCTGGTAAGGTTTGCGACCAATATGTAGAAATATATTGTGGTGCTGTAGAGCCAGTATCAAAAATTGAAGATGTAAAAGTACCTGAATTTTCATATATTCCACTAGGTCCACCAGATCCACCACGACCTCCAAATATAATCTGAAATTCTTGAGTCGTAGAAAGACTAGTTAAATAGGCATAATTATTCAACACTACAATATCGACAGCCGAGCTAGATGTTGTAACACTACCATATTTTGTAATTGAAGCAAGACTACTAATATCTAAAATAAGGAACTGTTGTGTAGGACTAGCAGTAGCGACAAAGACAAAGTTGTTCGCTACATCTACTGATATAGCATAGGCTTTATAACCGATCTTGTATGTTCCTACTACAGTAATTGCTGCAAGATTAGATGTATTTAAAACATAAAATTCAGGACTGGTGCTCACGTCTCGCGATATGTATGTGTAGTTACCTTGATTATAAATATCTATCGCATCGGCAGTACCTGGTAGGTCATATTTCACTTTAAATACTGGTGCTGTCTTGGTTGTAATGTCTACCACCACTAATTCAGCAGTATTATTAGTAGAAGATAGGTAAGCAAAGTTACCATTAATAGACTCTTTTTGAAAATTCCAATAAGTTGAAGCTAGCTGAAGTGATCCCACCTGAGTAATATTTAAAGGATTGCTGCAGTTTAATATAAAAAATTCGGCATATGTATTATCTCCTTGAGCCAATACATAACAATAACCGCCCACGACCTTCATATCAGTAGGTCCTACCCAATTATTAGCATTGTAAGTATAAGCCGTGAAAGGACTGGATGGATTTGACACATCAAGTACGATAATTTGTTGTACGGTTGAATTGGTAGGGACAGAACCTAAAACGAATGCATAGTTACCTACGACTTCTATCGCGATAATATCATAAAGATTAAAATCGATAGTACTTTTTAAAACTGGTGTAGATTTGGTCGAGATATCAATCAAATGTAATTTAGCATCGTCAGCTCCATTAAATCTATTCTGCACCACATATGCATAACTGCCTACTATTGTTGTATAACCACCAATATAGTAGTTTCCTGGGAGATCTAAACTAGATAGATATGTAGGATTTCCCCAATTTCCGACTAATATTTGGTTAAGCTGTAGTTCTCCACCAGAAGTATTAGTAACATTTGTTAAATTCGTATTACCAGCATTGAAATCTACTTGTGTCGTCTGTTGCCACGTCAATGAGCTCCAATCATTCACATATATCTGGGTAGCCAAAGTTTTTGTTTGTCCAGATACATCCATCCAACTAGAAGTCAGATTAATACTTCGAGATCTATTATCAAGAGTGCCGCTAGAGCTTGTGGCAATATTTCCCGATCCGTCACGATAAACATAATCCACTGTGAAATATACGGAAATTCCATTTAAAGTATTTGTTCCATTAGATATCGTATATTTATTATTTGCGAAAGTAATTTCTTTATTTCCATTCGCGGTATTATTTACTAGAGATAACCAAACATCTTTTTTGTTGATTTGTATTGCGTTTGAAGTTTCTTGTAAAGTTTGACTTGCAGCAATTTTTAATAAACTATTCCTATTTGATTGAGCTGAGCTGATGGAAAATACAGCAACGCTAGATACTACTAATGTGAAAATAGCAATAGCAACAGTGATTTCTACTAGACTAAATGCTTTTCTTAATTTTAATTTCCTTAATTTTTTCATTACATTTTATAAAAATTGAGTAAACCTTCTTGATTGATCTCACACACAAAAACACTTTGAAAAGTCAAAACTTGTATAGAACCATATTGATTAGGAGCAATATTTCCAGATTGAAAAACGACCTCGTTTGAACCTGATGTCAATAAAGTCGATTGTATTGTTGTCCCATTTTCTAAAATTACATCTTGTGTAGCGGTGGCGCTGGCCAAACTAATTCCCGTAAATATTGTATATTTATTACTAAAAAATGCAATCCCATAGCTATTATTTCCATTTCTAATATATGCATTTTGCTGCTGTACAAAAGTACGTGAAATAATATCTTGGGCTACATTTTCGGCTTTATTTTGTTGAAAGAAATTAATAGATGTTGGAAATGTAAAAATAGCTGTTGTGCCTATGATTGCCACAACGATCAATAATTCGATCAGTGTGAAACCTTTCAATTTTCTTTTCTTCAAAATTTTAATCATTTATACTGCTGGTTAATTGATAAATTGGTCCGACTATTGAAATTGCCAGTAATCCAATCATCAAACCAACAAAAACAAGGAGCAATGGTTCAATCAATGTCGTGAAATTACTACTCATCTCTTCCACATCTTCTGAATAAAACTCATATAAAAATAATAAATTTTCCTCGAGCGTACCCGTCTGTTCACCAACCTCGATTAATTTAACAAAATTTCCCGGAAAGTATTTAGGATATTTTACCAATGTATCAGCTAAATTTTGACCTTCTTTTATTTGTATCGCGACTTTCGACAATATTTTCTGATATATTCCGTTGCCGATTGTTTCCGATGAAATTTGTAGCGCTTTTGCAATTGGTATTCCGCTCTCCAAAAGTATTCCTAAAGTTCGTGAAAATGTTGTTAAGATTGTATTTTTATTTAATGTATTAAAAATAGGGAAATTGAGTGCTAATCTATCTTTAAAAGCCTTTCCAGTTTTTGTTTTTAGGAAAAATTTTAAACCAAAAAATAAGGAGACGCCTCCGACAGCAAGCTGAATAATATTTCCTCGAAAAAATTTAGTAAAATTAATAATAAAAGAAGTCAGAGCTCCAACATTTTTAAACGAATTAAAAAGGGTTTCTAACTGTGGAATAATAAAAAACATGACACCAAGCATCTCAGCTATCGTGATAACAAAAACTATCATAGGGTAAAAAAGCGCACCCTTGATCTTTCTTTTTAATTCATAATCTTTTTTCAGATAATCAGCTAAAAATATTAAATTTTTTTCCAATGATCCTCCTTGTTCTCCAGCATTCACGATAGAGATAACTACATCGGAAAAAGTGTTTTTATAGTTTTTCATATTTTCAGCAAGGGAAGATCCTGCTTGTACTTGTACCAGCATTTCAGCATAGATTTTTTTAAGATTTGGATGAGCAGCTTGTGTACTTATGACTTTCAATGCATCAGCAATAGCTAAACCCGATCGAAGCATTAACGATAAATGTCGAATGGACAAGACAACAGCTAGGGGGGGTGCTTTTAATTTAAAACTACCATGGTTGAGATATTTAGTCTTGTTGTTTTTAACAATGTTAAGATTTTTTTGAGTTTCTTTATTAGGTTTCATTCTTTTAATGCAGTAATTCTCATAATTTCGGTTGCACTGATCAGACCCGTTCGCAATTTATTCACACCATCTTCTAGCATCAGCACTAATCCTTGTTTTCGGGCTGCAGCAAAGATGTCATCAAAATTACTAGATTCAATAATAATTTTTCTAATTGGTTCTGTTACTTCTAGAACTTCATACAATCCTATTCGACCTTTAAAACCTGTACCACCACATTCGGCGCATCCTACCTCACGATATAGAGTTTCACCTTCTTTTAATAAACTACTAAAATCAGGTCTTAATTTCTGTATATAATTTACCATTTGTGCGTCTAAAGTAAAGGCTTGTTTACAATGCTGACAAAGCTTACGTGCAAGCCTTTGTCCAACGACCAAATTTACAGTCGAGGCAACTAAAAATGGTTCGATACCCATATCTATTAAACGTGGAATAGTTGTGATAGCATCATTTGTATGCAATGTTGATAAAACCAAATGTCCTGTCAATGCAGCATTGATGGCTATACGAGCGGTTTCTTTGTCACGGATTTCACCGACCATGATGACATTTGGATCTTGGCGTAGGATCGATCTTAAGCCCGAAGCAAATGTTAGTTTTGCTTTTGGATTGATCTGGATATGATTCACACCTTCTATATCATATTCAACAGGATCTTCAATTGTCGTGATATTTATTTCGGGAGAGTTTAAATGTTGGAGAATAGAATAAAGTGTAGTTGTTTTACCAGACCCAGTTGGTCCGGTTGATAGTATCATCCCAAAAGGCTTCCTATAGCTTTTTTCAATTACAATTAAATCTTTTTCATTTACACCAAGATCTTTTAGATCAAAAGATTTATCGTCCTGCGAAAGCAAACGGATTACAACTTTTTCACCCATCGTCGTAGGTAAAATAGAAATACGTGTATCCAATTTTCTATCACCAAATATAAATCGTATTTTCCCATCTTGTGGAGCGAAATGTTCATCAGTTCTTAATTTTGAGGCTACCTTAATTCTAAAAATCAGACTTTCCTCTAGAGTCTTATCTATCACGGCAATTACTCTGAGCATACCATCTACACGATATCTGATGACAAGTTCTTTTTCTTGAGGTTCGATATGAATATCAGAGGCTTTTTCATCTTGAGCATGTTTAACAATTGCATCTAGCAGAATAGTAACAGTTTCTCGCCCGTTCAATATCAGATTAATTATATCTGTAAAAGGATTCTGTACGATCGGTTGTGTGGGTTGTTGCGGTGGAGCAACTTTATCGTTCGGCATTATCTGGGCAGTGATTTTAATTAATATAACATTTTTATTATTTATTTGTCATGTAAACAATTTAGTCCTTTAGTTTGCTCCTCTGACATTCTCGACGCGATAGCGATCGGGAATCCAGACCTTGTCTCTTTCGTTGTTATAGCGAGGAGTTATAACGACGTGGCAATCTCGCTTGTGGCCGTAAGGCTACGCGAATGTGAGCTCTTGTCTTCTGGTGTCATCCTATCGTAGGCTGAAATCTATTTCTGTCTTTTGAATCTGTCATCCTGAGCGTATGCGAAGGATCTTTCGCTTCTTGTGCTTAATGTTCCTGTCTCCACTGGCATAGGGCCAAATTAAATCTTATTAGATTGTGTTTCCTTTCGTTCTTTTTGATGGCAGAAAGAACTCCCTAACGGGACTAAATGCAAAACTCCAGC
>Ga0123337_10002142_pt1 | contig 23089 bp, 23 predicted proteins | sample frozenSSSSmetaG_FD_89792 | JGI IMG/M metagenome (GOLD analysis project Ga0123337, IMG submission 89792) | Glacier valley bacterial and archeal communities from Borup Fiord, Nunavut, Canada, to study Microbial Dark Matter (Phase II) -... | ecosystem: Environmental > Aquatic > Freshwater > Ice >...
CGGGTCCTGTCCAGCTTTATCGAACCCGACGCCGCCGGCGTCCTGCCCGAGAAATCCGGCACCCTGATCTGCGACGAGGAGGAAATCGTGGAGAAACGCATTGTGAGCGGCGTCACCATGAGCCGCGACGAAGCCCGTATCAGCCTGCTGGGCCTGCCCGACAGCGTCGACCGCCCGGCCGAGGTCTTCACCCGTCTGGCCGAGGCCAACGTCAACGTCGACATGATCGTCCAGTCGCCCAGCCGTACCGAGGGCACGGTCAACCTGACCTTCACCACCGGTCGCCGCGACGCCCTGCGCGCCGCCGAACTGATGCGCGAAGGCCAGGCCGGGATCGGCTTTCAGGACATTCGCGTCGATGAGGACGTGGCCAAGGTCTCGGTTATCGGGGTCGGCATGCGCAGCCACGCCGGCGTGGCCCAGACCATGTTCCGGGCCCTCGCGGACAAGGGGATCAAATTCCAGGCGATCTCGACCTCCGAGATCAAGATCAGCGTCTTGATAGATGCTGCGTATGCGGAACTCGCTGTGCGAGCCCTGCATTCGGCCTACGAACTGGAAGCTGTATAGGGTCATTTACGCAGTCGCCCCGTCGGGCGTCTGAACGGGAGCGGCGATGCCAAAAGGCGGCGGATTGACGACGAGGGGGCCACGGAACCTCCTGCGCCAGATCCGCGAGGCCATGGCCGGTGCGGCCCCGGCCCAGGATCGTCTCGACATGGTCGTGCGCACCATCGCCCAGTCGATGGTCGCCGAGGTCTGTTCGATCTATCTGCGCCGCGCCTCGGGCGAGCTGGAACTGTTCGCCACCGAGGGTCTGAACCGCGACGCCGTCCATAATACGCGGTTGCGCCCCGGAGAGGGTCTGGTCGGCGAGGTGGCCCGTATGGCGGCCCCGATCAGCCTGTCGAACGCCCCGTCCCATCCCAGCTTCGCCTATCGCCCGGAGACGGGTGAGGATCCCTATCACGCCTTCCTCGGTGCCCCCCTGCTGCGTGGCGGCCGCGCCATCGGCGTCCTGGTCGTCCAGAACCGGGCCGAGCGTCGTTATGACGAGGAAGAGGTCGAGGACATCCAGACCATCGCCATGGTCCTGGCCGAGACCGTGGCCTCCGGCGAACTTCTGGCCCAGGACGAATTGCGCGATGTCGAGGTCGCGCCGCACCGCCCTGAACGGCTCAAGGGCCAGCGCTTCGCCGAGGGTCTGGCCTATGGCCACGTCGTCCTGCACGAACCGCCGCTGGCCCCCGAACAACTGCTGTCCGACGACCCCGACGCCGAGGGCGCACGCCTGTCCCAGGCCCTGTTCGCGCTCAAGGCCAATATCGACCACATCCTCGAAGGGGGGCAGGGCAAGCTGGCCGGCACCTCGTTCGAGGTGCTCGAGACCTACCGGATGTTCGCCGACGACCGCGGCTGGAATCGGTCGCTTGAGGACGCGGTACAGAGCGGCCTGACCGCCGAGGCTGCCGTCGACCGGGTGCGCAATGAGCACCGGGCCCGCTTCGCCAAGGCCCGTGACCCCTATATCAAGGAACGGCTCCACGATTTCGAGGACCTGGCCAACCGGCTGTTGCGGGTTCTGGCCGGAGACCGGCCGGGCGAACGCGAACTGCCCGACGACGCCATCCTCGTGGCCCGTAACCTCGGCCCGGCTGACCTGCTGGAATACCCGCGCCACAAGCTGCGCGGCCTGCTGCTCGAGGAGGGCTCGGCCGCCAGCCATGCCGCAATCGTCGCCCGGGCCCTGCAGATCCCCTGCGTCGGCCGCCTCATGGGGCTGCGCGATCGCCTGTCCGAGGGCGATCTGGTCATCGCCGACGGCGAGGCCGGCGAGGCCTATCTGCGGCCACGTCCCGACATGCTGGAAGCGGTCCAGTCGCGGATGGAGGTCCGGGCCCAGCGGCGCGCCGAATTCGCCAAGCTGCGCGACACGCCGGCCGTCACCCGGGACGGCACCCGCATCACCCTGCTGGCCAATGCCGGCCTGGCCGTCGATCTCGAGAATCTCGACGAGACCGGGGCCGAGGGCATCGGCCTGTTCCGCACCGAATTCCAGTTCATGGTGTCCGAGGAACTGCCCCGGCTCGACGCCCAGACGGCCCTGTACAAACTCGTGCTGGACGCGGCCGGTGACCGGCCGGTGACCTTCCGCACCCTCGACGTCGGCGGCGACAAGGTGCTGCCCTACCTCGAGACCGAGCGGGAAGAGAACCCCGCCCTGGGCCGTCGCGCTATCCGCCTGGGACTGGACCGTCCCGGCCTGCTGCGTCTGCAGCTCCGGGCTCTGCTGCAGGCGGGTGCCGGGCGCGAACTGCGCGTGATGTTCCCGATGATCGCCACCGTCGACGAATACCGGGCCGCCCGGGAACTGGTCGAGGTCGAATGCCGCTGGGCGCGCCGTCGCGGCCGCACCCTGCCGGACCGGCTGCGCGTCGGGGCCATGATCGAATGCCCGTCGCTGCTGTGGCATCTCGACGCCCTGTTGCCGATGACCGACTTCGTGTCGATCGGCACCAACGACCTGTTCCAGTATATGTTCGCCGCCGACCGGACCAATCCGCTGGTCTCCGACCGCTATGATCCGATGTCGCCGCCGGCGCTCCGGGCCCTGGCCGAGATCCAGAAGAAATGCGCCGACACCGGCACCCCGGTCTCGGTCTGCGGCGAGCTGGCGGGTCGTCCGCTCGAGGCCTTCGCCCTGATGGCACTCGGCTTTACCCGGCTGTCCGCCCCGGCGGGTGGCGTCGGTCCGGTCAAGCGGATGATCCTGTCGGCCGACCTGACCGCAGCCCGGCGCGGCATGGCCAGCCTGCTCGGTTCGTCGGCGGGTTCGATCCGCAGCGAACTGGAATCCCTGGCCCGGAAATTGAACGTCTCGATCTGACGTGTCTCCCGATGGCACAGACCTGCCCTGCGGGTAGCGGCGTCGGGATATACCTAATAAATCGTTGATCGGTCGGCTCTAATGAGTTATCCACAAGACGAGTTTGAGGGTCCTCCGGGGGGAGGCCTGAACTGTCAGCATGATGTGTTAGGCGGTTCAGGGTCGAGTACGACGCCGGGAATTCCTGTTTCCGGGTCGAGTGTGAGGTCGGGCGTTATGGCGCTGGATACGGGGTCTGTCCCCGATGAGTTTCGGGATCATCCCGACTGGAAGGACCCTGCGCCTTCCATCGTCGAGGCCGTGACTCTGGGCGAGGGTCTGCGGATGGCCCGTGACGCTTCCGGCAAGTCGCTGGCCGAGCTGTCGACCATCACCCGCGTCCACACCCGCTACCTGACCGCCCTCGAACAGAACGACTTTTCCATCCTGCCGTCGCGGGTCTTCTCGACCGGCTATGTGCGCGCCTATGCCGGGGCCCTCGGGGTCGACGAGCAACTGGCCGTCGAACGGTTCAAACGCGAATGTCCCGATCCGTCGATGCCGCTGCAGGCTCCGGTCGGCGTCGCCTTTGAGGATGTGCGTCGCTATTCGCCGCGCCTGATCGCCGCCGGCCTGGCCCTGGTGCTGGCCGTGGTCGGCTGGAATGTGTTCCAGCGCGTCAGCCTGATGCGCGCGCCGCATCCTTCGGCCCTGACCGCCACGCCCGAAAGCTGGACCCTGGGGGCCGTGCCCGGCCAGGACGGCCTGATGCGCCTGTCCGCGCCGCAGCCCGCGCCGCCGGACCAGACCGTGCCGGCCTTCTATATTACCCCGGGTCTCGAGGCCCAGCTGACCGGGATCAATCCCGGCTCGGCCGAGGCCCTGGCCGCCGCCGCCGCCGACGCGGCCCCGGTGCAGAAGGCCTTCAATCCGCGCGGGGCCATCTACGGGGCCTCGGCCACCGCCTCCCAGGTCGTGCTCCAGGCCCGCAAGGCCGCCAGCCTCGTGGTCCGCATGGCCGACGGCCGGGTGCTGTTCGCCCGCCAGCTGGTTGCCGGCGAAGCCTGGCGCGCCCCGGACGGCGTCTCGGCCACCATCGACACCTCCGATCCGACCGCCTTCGACGTCTATCTGAACGGCGAGCACGGCGGCGGGCTTCAGGCGGTGCTGACCCCGCTGGCCCAGCTCAACAGTCGGGCCCTGACCCTGGCCCGTCAGACCGCCGCGGCCGTCTCCGCCCGCAACGAGTCCCGTGAGGCCGAGGCCATCGAGGCCCAGGTCGACAACGCGGCAACGGCCGGCCCGGACGTCATTCCGGGCTGAATCGACGCAGGTCTCGTCCTGCGGCGTGGTTTCGCGCCGGCGGATCACCTATATTGCGCGGGACATGAGCGAGCTTTCCCATATCCGTCCGTGGCGCCACATCGAGCGCCGCAAGAGCCGCCAGATCATGGTCGGCGCGGTCCCTGTCGGCGGTGATGCTCCGATCAGCGTCCAGTCGATGACCAATACCCTGACCTCGGACGCGGCGGCGACGATCGACCAGATCCGCCAGCTGGAGGAGGCCGGGGCCGACATCGTCCGCGTCTCGTGTCCGGATGAGGCCTCGACCGCCGCTCTTGGTACCATCGTGCGCGAGTCCCGGGTGCCGATCGTTGCGGACATTCATTTCCACTACAAACGCGGTATCGAGGCCGCCGAGGCCGGGGCTGCCTGCCTGCGCATCAATCCCGGCAATATCGGCAATGCCCAGCGCGTTCGCGACGTGGTCCAGGCCGCCCGCGACCACGGCTGCTCCATGCGGATCGGTGTCAATGCCGGCAGTCTGGAACGCGAACTGCTCGAGAAATACGGCGAGCCCTGTCCCGAGGCCATGGTCGAGTCCGCCCTCAACCACGCCCGCATCCTGCAGGACCACGACTTCCACGAGTTCAAGATCTCGGTGAAGGCCTCGGACCCCTTCCTGACTGTCGCCGCCTACCAGCAACTGGCCGAGGCCATCGACTGTCCGCTGCATCTGGGTGTGACCGAGGCCGGGCCGCTGCGCTCGGGCACGATCAAGTCGGCCATCGGCATGGGCAATATGCTGTGGTCGGGCATCGGTGACACCATTCGGGTCAGCCTCGCCGCCGACCCGGTGGAGGAGATCAAGGTCGGCTTCGACATCCTCAAATCGCTGGGCCTGCGTCACCGCGGCGTCAACATCATCGCCTGCCCGTCCTGCGCGCGTCAGGGTTTCAATGTCATCGAGACCGTCGGCATTCTGGAAGAGAAGCTGGCCCACATCACCACGGCGATGTCGCTGTCGATCATCGGCTGTGTCGTCAACGGCCCGGGCGAGGCCCTCTATACCGACGTCGGCTTCACCGGCGGCGGGGCCGGTTCGGGCATGGTCTATCTGAACGGCAAGATGGCCCACAAACAGCTCAATACCGGCATGGTCGACGAGATCGTCCAGCAGGTCGAGGCCAAGGCCGCCGAGCTTGAGGTCGCACGTAAGATTGTGGTCGCACCGACGATCGCCGCAGAGTAGTATTCGGTTGCGACGCCCCCCGACCGGGCGCATATTCCAGCCATGCCTGCGCTGACGCCCATAGAATCCGAGTTCGCCTCGACCGAAGAGGCCGAGGCCTATGACGTCTGGTTCCGGGCGAAGGTGCGTGAGGCGCTGGATGACCCTCGACCGGGCGTCCCGCACGAGCAGGTCATGGCCGAGATGCAGGCGATCATCGACGGCAAGGCCAAGTCTCAAATTTGATGCTCCCGGTGGTCTGGAGCCGTCACGCGCGCCATGACCTCGGGGTCATCCTGGTGTTTATTCGTCAACGCAGCCCGTCCGGAGCCGCCCGGATCAATAATCTGATCAAAACCAGTGTGGAAAAACTGCCCACCTACCCGCATTTACACAGGGAAGGACGCGAGCCGGGTACGCGGGAAGCCGTTGTCCATCCGAACTACATCTACATTTATGCTGTGCACGAGGACTCGATCCATATCCTGCGAGTCCTTCACTCCCGGCAGCACTATCCCTGACCGGAGCCTTGGCGGGCACCGGACGCATCGGCCGGAACGTCGCCCGACCGGGCGGTAACCCTCACCCCTGAAATGGCATTGAGCTGCAATGAAACTCTATTTTGCCGGGGCTTCCCCCTTCGTCCGCAAATGCCGCATCGTCGCCCGCGAAAAGGGGCTGGCTGACCGGATCGAGGAGGTCGCGGTCAATCCGTATGAGAATGCCCCCGAACTGATGGCCACCAATCCGGTGGTCCAGGTCCCGACCCTGATCGCCGATGACGGTCTGCCCCTGACCGACAGCCCGGTCATCTGCGACTATCTCGACACCCTCGGTACCGGCCCCCGCCTGCTGCCCGAAGGCGGCGCGGACCGCCTGCGGGTGCGGCGAATGGAGACCCTGGCCAACGGCGCGCTGGAAATGGGCGTCAAATGGCTGCTGGAACTGCGGCGGCCCGAAGCGGAACGCTCGCCGTCATGGATCGCGCGCTGGTCGCACAATCTCGACCGGTCGCTGGACGCGCTGGAAGCCGCCCGGCCCGATCCTGCCGTCCTCGACATGGGCACGATCACCGCCGGTGTCGCCGTCACCTGGATCAGCTTCCGCCACCCCGACCACGACTGGCAGACCGGCCGCCCGCATCTGGTCGCCCTGCAGACGGCGCTGGAGGCCCGGCCCAGCTTTGTGGCAACCCGGCCGAGTTGAATGCCATTTCCGGCACGCGGTTATTGACGGGCTGAAGCCACACTGTCAGGTAGAGGTGTCGTCAACGGGGGGTTGCCGGCATTCAATGAAAATGTAGGAATTCGATGAAGTTTTCAGGACACGCGTCCATGGGCGCGCGCGCCGCTGTGCTTGTCTGCGCAGCTCTATCTCTCTCGGCCTGCGCGACGATCACACGAGGAAGCAATCAACAGTTCTCCATTGAGAGCACGCCGCCGGGGGCTCGGGTTTCGACCTCCAACGGTTTCCAGTGTGCCGCCACACCCTGCAGTTTCCGTATGCCGCGCAAGGATGCCTTCCGTGCCACGGTCTCGCTGGACGGCTATGTGACCCAAGAGCATGAGATCAAGACCGGCATGTCCGGCAATGGTGCCGCAGGGCTTGCCGGGAATGTCATCTTCGGTGGCATCGTCGGGGGTGTCGTCGATGCCAACAGCGGCGCACTGAACGACCTGAAGCCGAACCCGCTGATCGTCATCCTGCTGACTCCGGCCGAAGTTGCGACGCGTGCCGAAGCCGAGCGCGCCTTGGCCGCCGGTCAACAGCCGTAGGCGGGGGGCAGGATCCAGCGGTTCATGGCGAGGACCACGAAGCGCACCGCCCGTTGATCCTTTGGCTGGATATTGGGAGTGGCGGATCTGGCAGGAGCCGGGTCCGCCGCTTTCATTTCAGCCCAACACCCCTGCCATCTGCAGGCCCTGGAAGCCCGCCAGCACCACGATCAGCACACCGACCCCGTAGGTCAGCAGCCGCGCCGGGACCCGTTTGGTGATCCAGCCGGCAAAGGGGGCGGCGATCAGGCCGCCGACGATCAGGCCGGCGAGGGCGGCGGCGTGATGCTCCAGCGCCCCGCCCGACCAGCGGCCGGTCAGCAGGGCCGCGAGGAAGGCCGCCGATATCGCCACCGTGACCAGCAGTTCGGCGGTGTTGACCGTGCCGATGGCCTGGCGCGGCGCGGTCCCGGCCCCGACCAGGGTCGAGGTCACGGTCGGGCCCCAGCCGCCGCCGCCGATGGCGTCCAGCAGGCCGCCGACAAAGCCCAGCGGTCCGCTCCAGCGCAGCGGGAACAGGCGCAGCCGCACGTCGCGCGCCGCCCGCCACAGCACCCAGATGCCGATGGCCAGCAGATACAGCAGGATGAAGGGTTTGATCGCCTCGCCGGACACGCCGGTCAGGACATAGGCCCCGACCACGCCGCCGATCATCCCGCCCGCAGAGAGCGGCCAGAACAGGGACCACCGGATGTTCCGGTGCATCACATGCGAGACGGCCGAGGCGGCCCCGGTGAAGATCTTGGCGACATGGACGCTGGCCGAGGCCGCCGCCGGGGGCACACCGAAGGCCAGCAGCACCGTATTGGCGATCACGCCATAGGCCATGCCCAGGGCTCCGTCGACGATCTGGGCCAGCAGGCCGACCAGCAGAAACAGCAGGAAGACGTCCATTCTTGTATCGGTCCCGCGTCGGCCACCGCAGGTGACGCCCACCTGCCTAATGCGCCGGACGCGGCGGTGGAAGCGGGGGTGACGCGCTTGTTATCGGCACCCCGCCCCCGAACGCCCGTCCATCGACAGGTGACGCCCTGCACGCTACTCCTCCGCCCCTTTCGGAATTCAGGATGTTTCCCCCGTGCGACTGCCCCAGGCCCGGCTCGATCAGGTACTCGACCGCTTCCACCAGGTGGAGGCGCGCATGGGCGCGGCCAGCGACGGTCAGGAGATCGTGCGCCTGTCGAAAGAGCACGCGGAGATGAAGCCCATCGCCGACGCCGTCATGGCGCTGGCGAAGACGCGGGCCGAAATGGCCGATCTGGAGGCCATGGCCGCCGATCCGGAAATGGCCGAGATGGCCGCCGACGAACTGCAGACCCTCAAGGAAACCCTGCCGGGGCTGGAGCGCGAAGTCGCCCTGCTGCTGGCCCCGCGCGACGCCGACGAGAACGCCTCGGCCGTGCTGGAAGTCCGTGCCGGCACCGGCGGTGACGAGGCCGCCCTGTTCGCCGGGGACCTGTTTCGCATGTATTCGCGCTACGCCCAGGCCCGCGGCTGGAAGGTCGAGGTCGATTCCGCCACCGAGGGCGACGCCGGCGGCTACAAGGAAATCATCGCCACGGTGAACGGCGAGGGCGTGTTCGGCCGTCTGAAATTCGAGAGCGGCGTACACCGGGTCCAGCGCGTGCCGACCACCGAGGCCGGCGGGCGCATCCACACTTCAGCCGCCACCGTCGCCGTCCTGCCCGAGGTCGAGGATGTCGAGATCGAGATCCAGGACAAGGACATCCGCATCGACACCTTCCGCGCCTCGGGCTCGGGCGGTCAGCACGTCAACAAGACCGACTCCGCCGTGCGCATCACCCATTTCCCGTCCGGGATCGTGGTGACCTCGTCCGAGAAGTCGCAGCATGTGAACCGCGACAAGGCGATGAAGAACCTGCGTGTGCGCCTGTATGACCAGCAGCGTCAGGCCAAGGACAATGCCCGTTCGGACGCGCGCAAATCCCAGGTCGGCTCGGGCGACCGCTCGGAACGCATCCGCACCTACAACTTCCCGCAAGGCCGGGTCACCGACCACCGTATCGGCCTGACCCTGCACAGCCTGCCCCAGATCCTGGAAGGCGACATCGATCCCCTGCTGAATGCCCTGATCAGCGAAGACCAGGCCGCCCGCCTCGCCGATCTGGAAGCCGAGTTCAGCTAGGCGGCGTGTCGTCGTCCGGCGGGGGTGTTCCCCGCTCGCGGCTGTCGCGGCGGATACGCCGGTTCATCAGCCGGTCCGACAGGGCCTCGGCGTGTTTCAGGGTGAAGGCCATGGCCGCGTGGCTGCCCGATCGGGCCCCGACGCTGTCGGCGACCACCGCGCCGCGAGCGCCGATCGGCCGGATCTCGCCGGTGGTGGTGTCGATCGCGGTCTGGTGCTCGATCTCGGCGTTCAGCTCGGCCCCCACGATGATGATCTGCACCGACAGCCAGGTCCACAGGAGAAAGCCCATCATCGCCGCCAGCGGCCCGTAGGATGCGGTGCGCACGAAGGTCTGCAGATACCAGCTGAATACGAAGGACACCGCCACACTGGCTGTGGCCGCGAAGATCGCGCCCGGGGTCAGCCAGCGCCAGCGGGCGCGGCTGCGGCACGGGCCGAACCGGTAGATCATGGCCAGGGCGATGCCGTAGCCGACCAGCAGGATCGGCCAGCGCAGCGGGGCCAGATGGTCCCATTGCGCGGCCAGGCCCAAAACGCCCAGCACCAGCGGTACCCCGACCACCAGGGCCGCGGTCAGGAACACCGCCATCAGGCCCGACAGGGTGAAGGCCATGCAGATCAGGTTGTAGTGCAGGAAATTGCGCTTCTCGACCTGATGATAGGCGACGTTGAGCCCGTAGAAGAGGGTCTTGATGCCGCTATTGGCCACCCACAGCGACAGCAACAGGGTCCAGGCCAGGGTCAGGGTCATCTGCGGCTTGGCTGTCGCTGCCAGCCGGTCCATCTCGCCGCCGAGGAAGGCGGCCACGCCCGAGGGCAACACCGAATACAGGAACTGCAGCCGGCTCCAGGCCTCGGCCGGATCAGCGAACAGCCCATAGACCGTGACGAAGGCGGCCAGGGTCGGAAACAGCGACAACACGATGAAGAAGGTCACCCCCCCGGCCAGGAAGCCGACGCGGTCGCCGAAATAGGACACCCCGACCCGCCACAGGATGTCGCTCCAGCCCCGGTGCGGAATCTGGATCGGCCGTCGCGCCAGCCGTCCGCGACCGGGCTCGCGCGCCTCGAATTCCTCGGGCGTGGGAGGCGGGGGCGGGGGTTCGGGCGGACGAAAGCCGCGCAGGTCCAGCCCGACCCTGTGGCCCTGGCGGTGCAGCAGGTGGATGGCTCCGGCCCCGGCCGCCAGCCCACCCGTGACAGCCGCCAGCAACCGCCAGATCCGCCCCGCGGAGGTTCGGCCTGTCGCGCGCTCTGATCCGGCTTCTGTCCCCATCGGGCTGATCAACGACTCCCGGGATGTGGCGTTCCGCTTGAAATCGGCCCGAAGGCACGCCAATCAACCCCCATGACCGATAGCACGCCCGCCCCGACTCTCGTCACCGCCTGGAAGGCCGCCCAGACCCGGCTCAAGGCCGGTCGTATCGACAGTCCGGCGATTGACGCCCGCCTGCTGCTCGAGGTTGCCGCGGGCGTCGGTCGCACCGAGATCCTGACCGACCCGCACCGGGCCCTGACCGCCGAACAGGCCGCCGCCTATGAGTCGATGATCGACCGTCGTCTGAAGCGCGAGCCGGTGTCGCGCATCCTCGGCCGCAAGGGCTTCTGGAAGATCATGCTCAACGTCACCCCTGACGTGCTGAGCCCGCGACCGGACACCGAGGCCATTCTCGACGTGGTTCTGCTGGCCTATCCGCCGCAGGCCGCCTTTCAGATGATCGACCTCGGCACCGGCTCGGGGGCGATCCTGCTGGCTGCCCTGGCCGAACGCCCGGCCGCGCGCGGCATGGGCACCGACATTTCGTCCGAGGCCATCGCCGTGGCCAAGGAGAATGCCGCCAACCTCGACCTCGACGCCCGCGCCAGCTTCCTGCGCACCGAATGGGCCACCGGCTTCGGCCCCGGCACGTTCGATGTGGTGGTCTCCAACCCGCCCTATATCCCCAGCGACGACATCGCCGGCCTCGACCCCGAGGTGCGTGAGCACGATCCGCATCTGGCGCTCGACGGTGGCCCCGACGGCCTGCAGGCCTATCGCGAACTGGCCCCCGAGATTCGCCGCATCCTCAAGCCCGACGGCCTGTTCGCGGTCGAAATCGGCTGGGACCAGGGCCCGGCGGTCCTGGCTCTGTTCGAGGCCGCCGGCTTCACCGACGTCAAGGTGGTCAAGGACCTGTCCAACCGCGACCGCGTCGTCACCAACGGCCCCGACCCGAGGACCAACCCGATTCCGAAGATGTAACGGTGATGGTGCGTTTTCTTCTCGTTCTTGTGGTGTTGATGGTCGTGCCGGTGACGCCTGCGTCGGCTTGCCAGACGGGCGGGGTCACCACGTTCTTTGCCGAGCGCCCACCGACGCCGCCGTCTGGAACGACAGTCATGCGGGGGCGGCTGGTCCTTGATCGGCTCGTTACGCGCGAGGAATGGCGACTCGCCTCGCGAGCGCCCGAGGGCATGCGAATCGGGGTTTTTCATCCGGATGGCGGCGCGCCCGCAACGCCCGTTTATTCCCGGGTGACATCCTGCAACGGGTTGATGAACGGGCTCGACGGAAGGACGCTCCGGGTGTTTCTCGTGGGCCTGAACCGACCCGCAACGCAAACAGCGCCGCGCCGCTTTGCCGCCATTGGACTTAAATTGCCTGAAAACGTCTGGGACACGTGGAACATCCGGCCCGTCGATTAGCCCTTGGAAACACGCCCGTCCCGCGCTAAGCCTGTGTCTGTCTCCCACCCAAAACGCACGCCTTGGACCGCTTCAGGCCCATCCACGCGCGCTCGGGGCATGTGATGGTCGGGCCGGGTCGCCCGGCGAGCCACGGGGCGGCAACGGATTTCCGAATACATCGTCAGCGGGGATTGGCCCCGAACGAGACGGAACGAAGACACGGACGGCGACAGGCTGCAGCATGCAGACCGCCCGTTCCCCATACAAAGCACGGTAAGTTTCGATGAGAGATTTCAAGGGCATGAAGCGTCAACGCGGACGCAACAGGAAGCCCGGCGGCGGTGCCAGCAACGCCAACAGCAGCAATCCGAACCGGTCGTGGGATTCCCAGGGACCGGAGAACATCAAGGTCCGCGGCAACGCCCAGACGGTCTATGAGCGCTATCAGCAGCTGGGCCGTGACGCGACCGCCGGCGGCGACCGGGTGCTGGCCGAAAACTACATGCAGCATGCCGAACACTATTTCCGCGTCCTGCGCGCCCTGCAGCCGCAGCGCTCGGTGTCCGAGATCGCCGCGCGCGAACTGTCCAACCAGGGCTATGACATCGATTTCGAGGATGAGTCCGGGGCCCAGGCTGCCGCCTTCCTTGCTGCCCAGCAGGCCGCCGACCGCGCCCAGCAGGGCGGGTCCGGCGAGGGCGGTGACAACCAGAACGACGGCAACGGCCAGTCGGGTAATAACCAGTCGGGTAATAACCAGTCGGGCAACAACAACCAGTCGAACAACAACCCGTCCGGCAACGGCCATCAGCGCGAATGGCGTGACCGGGACGGCAATCGCGACCCCCGCCCGCCGCGTAACCGCGACGACCGTCCCCGTGATGATCGCCCGCGCGATGAGCGTCCCCGCGAGGACAAGCCGCGCGATGACAAACCCCGCGACGACAAGGCCCGCGACGACCAGCCCCGTGCCGAGGACGATGCTGACGGCGGCCGCCGCGAGACCCGCCGCGAACGCTGGGAACGGCGTCGCAACGAACGCCCCGCCCGCTCGGACGATACGGACGGTGACACCTCCGGCTCTGATGAGGCTCCGTCGCCCGCCGCCGAGTCCACCGACGCCGCACCAGCCCGGACCGAGACCCGGGCCCGTCGCCCGCGCGCCGAACGCGCCCCCCGGACCGAGACCGTTGAGGCGTCCGATGACGCCCCGACGGCCCTGCCGGGCTTCCTGACCCGTTCGACCGTGTCCGCCGCGGCTCCGGCCGAGTCCACGGACGCCCCGGTCGTCAAACGCCGCGCCCCGCGCAAGAAGGTCGAGGCCCCCGCCGGCGACGAGTGATCCCCCGGGGCCACTGCCGGTCTTGACGGCGACGGTCCTGACCGCTTCTTGGGACAGGCCCTCTCCGGAAGGACTGTCCATGCGTCCGAGTCTTCGCCTGTCGATCGCCACCGCCATCGCGGCCGTCACCGTGACGGCCTGTGCCGCCATACCCCCGCCGCCGCCGCCGCCGCCGACGGGGCTGTCCGGCCAGCCGGGTCGGGTCCTGCGCGACTGGCGCAGCATCATCACCAGCATCGACCGCGACCGTTACACCCGCCGTGACGCCGCCTGGGCCCTGGCCCTGCAACAGGCCCGGCGTCAGCCCGGCTCGGGCGACCTGTCGGGTCTCGGCGACCTGATCGATCCCCGCGCCGCGCGCGACGGCGTCACACCCCCGGCCGGTGACTACCGTTGCCGCACCGTCAAGCTGGGGTCCCAGGGCGGCGAGGCCGGGCTCGGCTACGTCGTCTATGACTGGTTCGCCTGTCGTATCGACCAGACGCCGAACGGGTTGAAATTCTCCAAACTGACCGGGTCCCAGCGTCCCGGTGGCCTGCTGTTCCCCGAGAACGGTGACCAGATGGTCATGCTCGGCTCGGTGGCCCTGGCGGCCGAACCGCCCGCCAACTCCTACGGCCAGCGCCCCGACCGCGACCTCGTCGCCGTTCTGGAACGGATCGGCGACCGCCGCTGGCGTCTGGTCATCCCCTGGCCCCAGAACGAATCCAACCTCGACCTGATCGAACTGGTTCCCGCCTAGGACGGGCTCCGGCCGGAAGGGGGCGGCGTTCCGCCCGGTCCGGCCGTTTCATCAAGCCGCTCAATTCCGCAAAAGCCTGTTGCCACCGGCCATTATGCAATATATTGCGCAATATATTGTATTGTTCGCAATCCGGGAGTGACCGATGCGAGTCGCGCTGATGTTTCTGGTCGGGCTGATGCTCGGCTTCACCACGCCCGCGCTGGCGGCGGACCCTTCAGGGGGACAGGTGACGGCTGAAACCCGGCGTGACACGGTTGAGGCCCTCGAGCCAGTCCTTCGCTCGTACTATGCCTTCCCGCAGGCCATCGATCCGATCATGGCGGCGCTTCGGGACCATCTGGCGCGGGGCGACTATGCCGCCCTGAACAACCCGGAGACCTTTGCGCGTGAACTCTCCGCCGACCTGGTTGAGGCCAGCGGCGACCTGCATTTCTCGATCGGCTACGACCCGGACTGGGTCACCGCCTATCGCGCGGCCGCCGCGCAATCGACGGCGGTCAAGACCTTTGACGACGCGGTGGAGCGGCCCCTGAACTACGGATTTCAGTCCGTGGCCCTGCTGGACGGCAACGTCGGCTATGTGCGCCTCGACCATTTCAGTGATCCGGGTCTGGGCTATGAGACCGCGATCGCGGCGATGCGGTTCGTCGGGAATGCCGACGCCCTGATTTTCGACATGCGCTACAATGGCGGCGGGGCCTTGGAGATGGCCCAGCTGATCGCCAGCTATCTGTTCAGCGGCGACAAGGACGTCGAGCTGTTCCATTATTTCTACAACGGCGACGACGGCCGGATCGAGCGCGGCCAGTGGGTGCTGGCGGCCCTGCCGGGCAGACGTATGCCCGACATCCCGGTCTATGTCCTGACGGGGACAACCTCGTTTTCGGCGGCGGAATGGTTTTCCTACACCCTCGGCAAACACGGCCGCGCCACCCTGGTCGGACAGGTCACGGCGGGCGGGGCCCACCCGGTCGACCGCAAGCCGGTCAATGCCGACTATTTCGTCCAGGTCCCGATCGGGCAGATCCGGGAACCGCTCACCGACACCGACTTTGAAACCGTGGGTGTCCAGCCGGACCGCCTCACCCCCTCCTGGCAGGCGCTGGAGGTGGCGCATCAGATGGCGCTGGAACGGCTCGCGGGGGCTGCCCCTGATTCAGCTGCCGCCTGGTTTTTGCCGGTCGTGCGGGCCCGTCTGACTCCGCCCGTCGATCACGCTGCCCTCTACCGGCGCGCGGCGGGGGCCTATGAGGGGCGGCAGCTGGTCATCGAGAATGACGCCCTGATCTATCGCTGGCGGGGACGTTTTTCGCTGCGTCTCGAACCGCTGGGTGACGATCTGTTTGCCGTCGAGGGGACCAGCGACTATCGCTTCCACCTTGTTTCGGAAGGCGACCGGGTCGTCGCCCTCGAACGGATTGACCAGGGCGGCGGCCGTCGCCTCTACCCCAGGCTGGAGACCGCATTACCGTGACCGCGTCGTGGACTGATCGGGTGTTCCTGGGACGGATCGTCGAATCCCTCGGCGATCTGATCGAAAGCCAGTCTGCCGACCTGTTCCGCCAGGCCGGCCTGGTCATTCCCGTCAAGTCCTGCAGCCTGATGATGGCCATCCGGACGCTGGAACCGGCGGCCGCCGTCGACCTGGCCCGCCACCTCAACTGCTCCCATCAGCTGGTGCTGCAGAAAATCCCGAAACTGCTGACCCTGGGCCTGATCGACCAGCAGCCGAGCCGCGAGGATCAGCGCAAAAACCTGTTCCGGCTCACCGATCGGGGGCGGCATCAGCTCTCGCTCGCCGACGCCTTGTTTCCGGCGATCGAGCAGGCCTATGCGGACCTGGGCGAGGGCGCGACGGACATATACCGGGCCGTGGAAACCACCACCGCCGCCCTGCTGGCCCGGCCCCTGGCCGAGCGGGTCGACCAGGACCGGATTCCGCGTCCGGAATGACCGGGGGCGCGCCGACTTCGCTTGACCCCCGCCGCCCGAACCCTGACTCTGACCGGGTGCCGGACATCCCGGTGCGTGATTTCAGGGGGTTCTCATGCGCGGTATCGGCGCCACCATCGTTTCATTCATCGCCCTGGCGATCATCATCGGCATCGCCCTCGTCGGCATGCCGACCTACAACGTCTATTCCAAGCAGATGAAGGGCAAGGCCGCCTATGAGGAGGCGGTCCAGAACCGCCGCATCCGCGTGCTGGAAGCCCAGGCCGCCCTCGATTCGGCCCAGCTGACCGCCCAGGCCGAGGTCGCCCGCGCCCGCGGCACCAACGAGGCCAACCGCATCATGGCCGAAAGCCTGGGCGGCCCTGAAAACTACCTGCGCTGGGCCTATATCAACATGCTTCAGGAAACCGCCGGCAAGGGCGACCGCTCGGTCATCTACCTGCCCACCGAGGCCGGCATGCCCATCCTCGAAGCCGGCAGACGGCCGGGGCAGTAGGGAGCGATCATTCCGGTCTCCTCCCCGTCGCGCAGCGATGGGGAGGTGGCACGGCGCGACTTCGCGCCGTGACGGAGGGGCACTACCGCCGCTCGGTACCGGGCGTTTCGCCCCTCCACCGCTACGCGGTCCCCCCCCCCCGCGTCGCGGGGAGGAGACGGGCTTCAAACCCGCACCAGCTTCAGGTCCTGGTAGTCGTAGCTGAAGTCGATGTCGGGCGAGACGCCCTTGACCGTGGCCCGCACCGGCACGCCGTCTTCCAGTTCGAAGGTGATGAAGGCGTCCTCCTCGCGTGTGTCGGGGAAACGGGTGCGCATCATCTCGCCGTCATAGGGCTCCAGCGGCCCCTGCAGGGCCGGATTGTGGGTGAAGCTCAGATACAGGCCGGTCCGGGCGTTGCGGCCGCGACCGGTGGTGCGCACCGCGATGGTGATGTCGCCATACCAGGGGTCGCGCCAGGTCCCGGCATAGGCCGACAGCGGCAGGGACGGCGCGGCGCCGGCGGCCTGTTTCGCATCGATCTCGACCGCCGCGGCCAGCGATTTCTCGATGCCCTCGCGGTCGCGCCGCACCGAGTCGGCGATCCAGTCGAAATCGGTCTTGGCCATACAGATGTCGGTGATGCCCGAACGCAGGGCCCGCAGCAGATTGCTCTCCTCGGCATTGGAGAAGACCGAAAAGCCGATGTTGCGGCCCGGGATCATCATCGTCGCCGAAATGCCGCCGGGCGAGCCGCCGCCGTGGCTGACCAGTCGCTCGCCGCGATAGTCCTGGACCTGGAAGCCCATGGCATAGGTCGAGGCGATGGCCCGGCCGGGCAGGGCGGCGGTCGGCCCCTCGGACGAGTTGATGATGATATTCGGCCGCCACATCTCGCGGGCCGTCTCCTCCGAGAACAGCCGGCTGCCGTCGGGCAGTTGGCCCATGGCCAGCCGGACCGCGATCCATTTCGACCAGTCGACGGCGCTGGTGCAGATCCCCCCGGCGGCGGCGGCGGAATCCCAGTTCCAGATGGCGGCGATGGAGTCGGCGATCGGCCGCATCTCACCCTGGTAGCGCAGCGGCGGCCCGGTGCGGGCGTGGGGCAGGGCGGACTTTTCCGGATCGGCCAAGGTGGCCATCGGCACGGTGTCGGTCATGCCGACCCGGTTCAGGATCCGCGCCTGGACGAAATCCTCCCAGCGCTGGCCCGAGGCGGCGGCCAGCACCTGACCGGCGACCACGAACATCAGGTTGCAATAGTGGTAGCCGGCGCGGAAGCCGTATTCGATCGGCACGAACGGCACCCGGGCCATCACCTCTTCACGGCTGCGGTCACTGTTGGGCCAGAACAGCAGGTCTCCGGCCCCCAGACCAAAGCCGGCGCGGTGGCTCAGGGTATCGCGCACCGTGATCCGCTCGCCGATCACCGGGTCCGACAGGGTGAAGCCGGGCAGATAGGTCCGCACCGGCTCATCCCATTTGACCTTCCCCTCATCGACCATGATGGCCAGACCGGCGGCGGTGACATTCTTGGTGTTGGAGGCGATGGCGAACAATGTGTGGTCGTCGACGCGTCGCGCCTCGCCCATCTTCCGCACGCCATAGCCGCGCGTCAGGATCGCCTCGCCGTCCTTGACCAGGGCCACCGACAGGGCGGGCTGGTCGGGAAAGGCCGCCAGACAGCGTTTCACATAGGCGTCGACCGCCGTCGCCAGATCGGCATGGTCATTGGCCGCCGTCTGCGCCCAGGCGCGCAATGGGGCGAGGGCGACGGCCCCGGAGGCGGCACCGGTGGCCAGGGCCGCGCGGCGGGTCAGGCGGATCGACATGGGCGGGACTCCGGAACGAACTGAGCCCCGAGGCTAGCCCGCCGTCGGGCGGCCTGTCCACGATCCCGCGCCCCACCCCCTTGTGTGTCCCCTCAGCCACACCCACCTTTGCCTCAGATCAAGGCGTCGCTTGTCGCAAGGGCGCAGCTGATCGATCATCCGCCGCCCCAGGGGACCTGCCGTGAATCTCGAACTCTATACCGACCGCGCCAAACAGGCGATCCAGTCCGCCCAGTCGCTGGCCCTGGCCCGCCGCCATCAGCAGTTCGCGCCGGAACATCTGCTCAAGGTGCTGCTGGAAGAGCGCGACGGCCTTGCCCGCAACCTGATCACCGCCGCCGGTGGCGATCCCGCCACGGCCGAGACCGCGACCGAAACCGCCCTGAAAAAGCGCGCCCAGGTCACCGGCGGCTCGGGTCAGGTCTATCTGGACGGCGACACCGCCCGCGTCTTCGCCACCGCCGAAGAGGCCTCAAAGGCCGCCGGCGACGCCTTCGTCACCACCGAACGCCTGCTGGCCGCCATCGCCCGTGAGGGCGGGGTCGCGGCCGAGGTGCTGAAATCATCGGGCGTGACGGCCAAGGCCCTCGATGAGGCCGTCGTCGACCTGCGCAAGGGCAAGACCGCCGACTCCGCCGGGGCCGAGGACGCCTATGACGCGCTGAAACGCTATGCCCGCGACCTGACCCTGGCCGCCCGCGACGGCAAGATCGACCCGGTCATCGGCCGCGACGAGGAGATCCGCCGCACCATCCAGGTCCTGGCCCGGCGCACCAAGAACAACCCCGTCCTGATCGGCGAGCCCGGCGTCGGCAAGACTGCCATCGTCGAGGGTCTGGCCCTGCGCATCGTCAACGGCGACGTGCCCGAAAGCCTGAAGGACAAGACCGTCATGGCCCTCGACATGGGCTCCCTCATCGCCGGGGCCAAATACCGCGGCGAGTTCGAGGAACGGCTGAAGGCCGTGCTGGGCGAGGTCACCGCCGCCGAGGGCCAGATCATCCTGTTCATCGACGAGATGCACACCCTGGTCGGGGCCGGCAAGGGTGACGGGGCCATGGACGCCTCCAACCTGCTCAAGCCCGCCCTGGCGCGTGGCGAGCTGCACTGCGTCGGGGCCACCACCCTCGATGAATATCGCAAACACGTCGAGAAGGACGCCGCCCTGGCCCGTCGCTTCCAGCCGGTCTTCATCGAGGAGCCCAGCGTCGAGGACACCATCTCCATCCTGCGCGGCATCAAGGAGAAATATGAGGTCCACCACGGTGTGCGCATCTCCGACTCCGCCATCGTCGCCGCCGCCACCCTGTCGCACCGCTACATTACCGACCGCTTCCTGCCCGACAAGGCGATCGACCTGATCGACGAGGCCGGCAGCCGCGTGCGTATGGCCGTCGATTCCAAGCCCGAGTCCCTCGACGAGATCGACCGTCGTCTGGTCCAGCTCAAGATCGAGCGCGAGGCCCTGAAGAAGGAGTCCGACAAGGCCTCGGTCGCCAGGCTCGAAAAACTGGAAGACGAGATCGCCGACCTCGAGGGCGAGAGCGACGACCTGACCGGGCGCTGGAAGGCCGAGAAGGAAAAGGTCGGGGCCGGGGCCCAGCTGCGCGAGACGCTGGACCGGCTGCGCGCCGAACTGGCCGCCGCCCAGCGCGCCGGCGATCTGGGCCGCGCCTCCGAGATCGCCTATGGCCAGATCCCCGGTATCGAGAAACAGCTTGAACAGGCCGAGGCGAATGAGGCCGACAAACAGGGCCCCCTGACGCCCGAGGTCGTCGACGCCGAACAGATCGCCCAGGTCGTCTCCCGCTGGACCGGCGTGCCGGTCGACAAGATGCTGGAGGGCGAGCGCGAGAAACTGCTGGCCATGGAAGACGCCCTGGGCCAACGCGTCGTCGGCCAGGACGAGGCCCTGACCGCCGTGTCCGACGCCGTGCGCCGCGCCCGCGCCGGGCTGAACGATCCCAACCGCCCGCTCGGCTCCTTCCTGTTCCTCGGCCCCACCGGGGTCGGCAAGACCGAACTGACCAAGGCCCTGGCCGAATTCCTGTTCGACGACGAGGCCGCCATCACCCGCATGGACATGTCGGAATATATGGAAAAACACAGCGTCAGCCGCCTGATCGGTGCCCCTCCCGGCTATGTCGGCTATGACGAGGGCGGGGCCCTGACCGAGGCGGTGCGTCGGCGCCCCTATCAGGTCGTTCTGTTCGACGAGGTCGAAAAGGCCCACCCCGACGTGTTCAACGTCCTGCTCCAGGTGCTGGACGACGGCCGCCTGACCGACGGCCAGGGCCGCACCATCGACTTCCGCAACACCCTGATCATCATGACCAGCAACCTGGGGTCCGAATTCCTGTCACAACAGGGCGAGGGCGACAGCGTCGACGCCGTGCGGCCGCTGGTGATGGAGTCGGTGCGCGCCCATTTCCGCCCCGAATTCCTCAACCGCATCGACGAGATCATCCTGTTCAGCCGCCTCGGCCGCGAACAGATGTCCGGCATCGTCCGCATCCAGCTGAAGCGGTTCGAGAAACTCCTCGCCGACCGCCGCCTGACCCTGTCCATCGACGACGCCGCCCTCGCCTGGATCGCCGACCGCGGCTACGACCCGGTCTATGGCGCCCGCCCGCTGAAGCGGGTGATCCAGAAGGACCTGGTCGACCCGATCGCCCGCAAACTGCTGGCCGGCGAGATCGAGGACGGGTCGGTGATCGGGGTGTCAGCGGGGACGGACGGTCTGGAGATCGGGAAGGTGCGGGTGCATTAACGCACCCCGCCTTTTCCCCTTCCTGCTTTCGTCATCCCGGGGCAAGCGGCGCAGCCGCGCCGACCCCGGGACCCAGCGGCGCGCGTGAGCGCGACCCTGTCGCGAACGCCGTTGTTGGACGCAGCCTGCCTGAACAGGTCGCCTTCGGCGCCGCTGGGTCCCGGGGTTCGCTTCGCGCCCCCGGGATGACGAAAGCAGGAGGGGGAACGCGGGGTGACGCGGCACGAAATAGCGCATAGGTTGTGTGAATGGTCACGCATCGCACCTTTATCGCGACCTATATCATGGCCAGCGGTCGCAACGGCACCCTCTATACGGGCGTGACCGCCAATCTGCAGGCGCGGGTCTGGCAGCATCGCACCGGCACCTTCGACGGCTTCACCCGCCAGAACCGCTGCACCCGGCTGGTCTGGTTCCAGCGCTTCGCCTGGGTGGTCGAGGCGATCGGGTGCGAGAAACAGATCAAGGCGTGGAAGCGCGACTGGAAGCTGGCCCTGATCGAGCGGGAAAATCCGCAGTGGCGCGATCTGGCGGCGGAATGGTTCCCGGTGAACGGTCCAGACCGGGTCCCGCCGGAAGAGCCGGACTGACACCCCTCGGCTTTCGTCATCCTCCGGCAAGCGGCACAGCCGCGCAGACCGGGGGCGCCAGCAGCGCACGGCGCGCGATCGGTTCACGATGCGCGCGTCGACCTGTCAGTCGGGCCGTCTCCGGTCACCCCACCTTGTCCGGCTTGCGGTCCAGCCCTTGTCGCAGCATCCGGTTGATGCGCGACTGCCAGCCCTTGCCGCCGGCCTTGAAGGCGGCGACAACGTCCTGATCGAGGCGGATATAGACCGGCACCTTGGTCGGGGCCTTCTGCGCGCCGCGGGTTCGGGGGAAGGCCGCCTGTTCCGCCTCGGACAGGCTGTTCGCGTCTCCAGCACGGGCGAAATTCGCGTCGGTCCAGTCCGGGTTCGGCCTGTTATCGGACATAGCGGTCGATCTCCTTCTGATGGGCCCGGCGCAGGCTGATGGCCCGGATCTGGCCGTCCCTCAGCGTGTAGGCGAGGCTGTAAAAGACCCCGTCGATCACGCCGAACGCCCGCTTGCGGACCTCGCCATAGTCGCGCCGGTCGTCCTCGACCACGGCCAGAACCTCCAGCCCGGACGCGAGGGCCAGGGACACACCGTGTTTGGCGATGTTTGCAGCATCCTTGGCGGGGTCGAATGCGAGGGCTACGCGTTATTTGTATATACAGTCTGGTCTGGAAATCAATCCCCCCGCTTCAACATCGCCGTCAGACTGCCGTCGCTTTCCAGAACCACAAATTCGGCCTCGTCCAGATGGCCGCCGCCGCTGTCGCGCACGGCACTCAGGGCCTCGGCCTCGGTGACCCGCTCGCGCCGCATCGCCGCCGCGACCGGCTGGCCGTGGCGCACCAGAATGGTCGGTTCGGACCGCACCCCGCGCCGCACCCAGCCCCAGCGCACCGACGACCAGGTCACCAGATACTGCAGAAGAATCAGACTGGCGAAGGCCACCAGTCCCTCGGCCAGGGCCACGTCCTTGTTCAGCAGGGTCGTGGCCAGGATCGAGCCCAGGGCCACCGTCACCACCAGGTCAAAGGCATTCAGCTTGGACAGGGTCCGCTTGCCCGACAGGCGCAGGAACAGCACCAGACCGACATAGGCCAGCACCGACACCAGCGCCGTCCGTCCCAGCCCGGGCCAGCCCTGAAACAGAATGTCGTCCATCGCCTCACCCTCCTGCGGTTCCCCGGGCCAACGTGCCGGGGCGGGGGAGGGTTCACTATCGTCATCCTCCGGCAAGCCGCGCCTGCGCGGCGCAGACCGGGGGACCCGGCGGCGCGCGACAGCGCGATCTGTTCAGGCACGGTCCGGAGAGGTTCCCACAAATTCCGTTCATCCCCGCGACCCGAAGGGCGGCGCGTAGCAGCCAAGGCGGGGACCCAGGTTTTGGGCTCATCCGGTGCGTGCGGGATCATGCTCATAGCCCCGCC
>Ga0123337_10002146_pt1 | contig 23068 bp, 20 predicted proteins | sample frozenSSSSmetaG_FD_89792 | JGI IMG/M metagenome (GOLD analysis project Ga0123337, IMG submission 89792) | Glacier valley bacterial and archeal communities from Borup Fiord, Nunavut, Canada, to study Microbial Dark Matter (Phase II) -... | ecosystem: Environmental > Aquatic > Freshwater > Ice >...
CTATGTCGTCCCGGATGATTACGATGGTGCATATCAGGCCACGCAGCACTTGATCCGCCTCGGACATCGTCGTATCGCCTTCCTGACTCGCCCCGAACTGGGCATTGTGAGCCAGACGCGCCTGCACGCCTATCTCGATGCGCTTGCCGACGCAAACATCGAGGCCGACACTAACCTGATCGTGGAGACGCAAATCATTCCAGAGAGCGGCGTGGAACCAACCCGTCGATTGCTCGCCTTGAGTGACCGCCCGACAGCAATCTATGCCTTTCATGATATGGTCGCGGTCGATGTGCTGCGCGTCTTGCAGGAGCAGGGCTTGCGTGTCCCCGCCGATATTTCCGTCATCGGCTTCGACGGATTGCGCATCACCCAGATGACGACGCCGCGCCTGACGACTGTGCAACAGCCCTTCGAGCGCATCGGCCAGCGCGTCGTGGAAATCGTCGCGGCGCAGATTGAAGATCGCAAGTCCGCTCCCGTGCGGGAAATGCTCCCGGTGGAACTCGTCGTCCGCGAGTCGACGGGTCCTGTAGGGTCAAGGTAGAAAATTTATGAGCAACGAAAACAACGGCTCCACGCCGCACATCGTCAACGCCGACACCAGCGCGCCCGATATTACCCTGCAAAGTAAGGTCGATATTCAGTTCATGCGCGACGCCAAAGGGCAGCGCAACCAGCGCATGAACGGCTTCGATCCGAAGTTCGCGGACATCGTGGAATACATCATCGGCGTGACGCATGAAATTTGGGAGGAGAAGGCGATTGGCAAGCTCTACACCTACTATGCCAACACCATCCAGATACACACGTCGAGCGGTACGGTGCATGGCCGCGATACCGTCCTTGCCTCCTCGATTGGGGCAATGGCCGCGTACCCGGATCGGCGCTTGCACGGCGACGAGGTGATCTGGGGCGGCGACGATGTAGCGGGCTTCTACTCCTCGCACCGCCTGACGCATTCCGGGACCAATCGCGGCTGGTCGCTCTACGGGCCGCCGACGGGCAAACGCATCAATTACCGTGCGATTGCCGATTGCCTGTGCCTGGAGAATATGATCATCGAGGAGTGGCTCGTGCGCGACGAGCTGACTCTGGTATATCAGCTCGGTTTGCATCCTTTCAAACTCGCGCGCGAACTCGCGGCAAAAGAAGCGCAAAACGGCTTGCATCTGCAAATCGCGGGCGATGTCGAGCGTGGGATCGGGCAATTCCCGCCGCCCGCAATGCCCGAACCGCAATCTGCACAGTTCGACCCGGAATATTTCATCCGGCGCATGTTTCACGAGGTCTGGAACTGGCGGCTGCTGAACAAGGTCCGGGAATTTTTCGCGGAGTCAATTGCGCTTGAATCGGCTTCGATGCGGCGTATGTACGGCCACAGCAATTATCAGGCCTATATACTATCGCTGCTCTCACCGTTTCCCGATCTGGCGGTCACGGTCGAACACTACTGTCAGGTCGGCAACCCGGCCAGCGGCTATCGCACGGCAACGCGCTGGCGCATGACCGGGACGCATATAGGCTATGGCATCTATGGCGAGCCAACGGGCAATCCGATCCAGATCATGGGCATCAGCCATCACCTCATCGCAGATGGCAAAATTCAGAATGAGTGGACGCTCTTCGATGAATTTGCGTTGCTCAAACAAATCTTCCGACCGACCGCATGATCCGTCGGTCCTTCCCTTTTTGGCAAATCGGTGTCGCTTGCCCGCAAGCGCACTTGTTTAGCATCGTTGTAACAAGGAGCAGGTCATGAAAAGGCTGGTTGTTTCACTTCTTGCATTGGTTGCCTTTCTCACCCCCGTATCGCTGGCACGTAGCGCCGCAGTATGTACCCTCGATGCACCCGCGCAACCCACGTCGGTCACGATGATCGGCTGGACCTTCCCAATCCTCGACTATTACGCAGGCCAGTTGAAGGCGTGCGGCCAAACGAAAAACCTGACCGTCAATGTGCAAATCCTCGCCAGCGCCGACGCGCAGGAGCAAATGCGGCTCGCGTTCTCCAGCCCCGGCAAGTCGCCCTACGACATCATCCACTCCGATAACACGCATATCGCCGAATTCGCAGGGCAGGGCGTGCTGCTGCCGCTGGATGATCTGATCGCGAAGTACAAGACGCAATACAAGCTGGACGACATCGACAAGAGCCTCTTCGCGGCGGGCAGCGTCGGCGGCAAAGTCTATGGTATTCCGATCATCGTCAACACGCAGCACCTGTACTACAACAAGGCAATCCTCGCGAAGGCCAGGGTCGAAGTCCCGAAGACCTACGACGACGTGATCAAGGCGTGCGGCGTGATGTTCCCGAAGGCAAAGGAACTTGGTATCGAACATCCCTTCGCGATGGTCCTCTCGGCAGGCTGGGCGTGGGAAATCGAATGGCAAAACCTGCTCTCCGCATATGGCGGTACGATGCTCGACGCCACCAACAAGCCGATCTTCAACAGCAAGGAAGGCGTCGCGGCAGTCAACAAAATCATGGACCTCGTGAAGGCGTGCTTCGGCACGACGGGTTTATTGATGTCCACCGACGACGTGCAGGCGGGTATTCGCAACGGCAGCGTCGCGATGGCGCATATGTGGGCGAGCCGCGGCAACGGCATGGATGATCCGAAGGTCTCCGAACAGGCCGGGAACATCGAATATGCTCCTGCGCTGTACCCCTCGGCTGACATCAAGGTGCGCAGTGCGATTGCGTGGGCAGATTTCCTCGCGATCCCCGCACGCAGCGAAGTCGATAAAGACCTGCTGTTCCGCATGATCATGGAAGCAGCCAAGCCCGATACACAGCTCGAAGCCGCGAAGTTCGGCATTCCGAGCCGCAGCTCGGCAGTCAGCGCAGCGCCGCGCAATGCCGACGCTTCGCTCAAGACTATTGCCGAAGGTGGTCCGGCCAATACAAACCCGGCGCTCGGCCTCGCGAATGCCGCGCTCGGTGAGTATCTGCCGAAGGTCGCGACGGGCGAATTGACCGCGCAGGCAGCGCTCGACGCAGCAGCGGCGAAGTATCTGACGGAAGCGACCGCGCAGAAGCTGATCAAGTAGCGTCCTGCGCCCTGTCTTTAATAGTGGGCGGGTCAAGCCCCGCCCCTACAAATACACGCAGTTTTCCGGTGTAGGGGTCGGGCTTGACCGACCCGTCGGACCCGGTATGTTTTGCCCGAAGAGATACAGAAAGGAACGCTTCTTTGAGCAGAAAAGTCTTCTATCTCTTTGTGGGGCCCAGCGTAGTCGTGATGGTGTTGCTGATGATCGTCCCATTACTGGCGTCGGTCTGGCTCGGCTTCCACTCGATCACGTTCCGCAACATCACCACGCCAGAATGGGTCGGCTTTGAAAACTATGTCTTCATGCTCAAGGACCCTGGCTTCTGGAACTCATTCCGCTTCACGATTCAATATATCGTGGTTACTATCCCGATTGAGCTGGTGCTTGGCCTCGCCGTCGCGCTGCTGCTCGATCAGGTGAAGATCATGCGCCCTTTCTATATCGCAAGCGCGCTGCTGCCGTTCATCGTTACACCCGTCGTCGGCACGCTCATCTTCCGCCAGTTCTTCGATAGATACGGCCTCGTACCCTACATTTTGCAAAATTTCTTCGGCTCATCGTTCAGCTTCTTCGCGCCCGCGACGATGCCCGCGCTGGTCATCTTCGAGGCAATCTGGTACGTCACGCCATTCGGGATCATCGTCCTCTATGCCGGGTTGCAGACCATCCCGCAGGAGATGCTCGAAGCCGCGAACGTGGACGGCGCAACCGGGTTGCAGCGGCTGCGGCATATCATCATCCCAAACCTGCGCAACCTGTTCATATTGATTGCGCTGATCAATATCATGGATGCTTACCGCGTCTTCGATAACATTTTCGTCCTGACCAAACAGAACCCGATTTACGACAACGTGCAAACCCTGATGTATTACAACTATCTGGTTGCGGTCAAGTTCCAGCAGTTGGGACGCGCCAACGCGATGAGTGTCCTCACCGTAATTGGCATTTTCATCATCCTGATCCCGTTCCTGTACACCACCTACCGCCAGCAAATCGAGGTACGTTGAACCCGCCCATGAAACTCCCTACCAAAGCATTGACGAAAACGGCGGTCCATCTTCTGCTTGTCGGGTGGGCGCTATACAGCATCCTGCCCTTCATCTGGGCAAGCATCGGCTCCACGCAGGTCCAGCGCGATGCGGTGGCGCGCAGCCCACGCTTCATCCCGCAATTTCTGGTCGATAATAACCTCTTTTTCGGCGTGCTGATTGCGGTGCTGGTAATGCTCTTCATCGGCTGGCAGATGCGCTCGCGCCCCGGCGGAGTCGGCGCGCGGCAGGGAGTCGCGTTGGGCATCATTGGCGCACTGATCCTGATCGTGTTCATTGCGCTGCCCGCGCTGGTCGGGAAGCAGCAACTTTACGAGCCGACGACGGATAACTTCCGCGACCTGTGGCTTTCCGGTAGCGTCGATAACTTTGGCGTAATCAGCCTGATTTTCGTCCTGCTCGTGGTCGGGATTATTGCCCTGCTCGCGAACGCGGACCGCCTGCACATCCCGAAAAGTGCTGTCTATTTCGGCGCAACGGCGCTCTTCGTCGCGATCCTGTTCCTGCTGCCACAGTTCGTCAAGTTTGCGGAGTTCTACAATTTTTTTCTGAACAGCGTGATCATCACCGTCGGGACGGTCATCATCTCGATCAGCATCGGCTGTCTGGCGGGCTATGGCCTCGCGCGCTATTCCGGTATCGCGGGCGTAGTGATTTTGCTGGTCGCGCTGGCCTTCCGCGCGCTGCCACGTATCGCGTTCGTGCTGCCGTACTACTTCTTCGCGAAGCTGACGAACCTCTACGATACGTACTTCCTACTGATCACCATCATGGTCGCGATCAACCAGCCCTTCACGATCTGGATGCTACGCAGCTTCTTCATGGAAATACCGCGCGACCTCGAAGAAGCGGCAATGATCGACGGCTGCAACCGCCTGACCGCTTTCACGCGCGTGATCATCCCGGTCGTCTGGCCGGGGATCATCACGACCGGACTTTTTACGGTGCTGCTCGCCTACAATGAATTCCTCACCGTACGGCTGCTGACTTCGACAAACTGGACGCTGCCCGTCGGGATCGCGCGCTTCACCAGTGGGGAAGACACGCGCTACATTCCGCTCTCGAATGCGAGCGCAGTCTCGATCACGATCCCGATTGTGATCATCGTGATTTTCTTCCAGCGCTATCTGGTCAAGGGTCTGGTCGGCGGCGCAGTGAAGGGCTAAACGTTTTTTGTTTTTGGTAAAGGATTTTCGATGAGCGACCACCCGGTTTTATCGGCTGAAGACATGCAAAAGCGCGTCGTGCGCTTCGATCACCTCAAGGCTATGGGCATCCCGATTATGTTCATCGATAGCGTGCTGCCCGGCCACCAGCGGATGAATTACGCGGTCATCGGGGACACTGCCAGCGAAAACCCCGATTTCACTGCGCAACGCGCGATCACCGCGCCGCACAAATTCCAAATTGAGATGGGCTGGGCCCCACCGGGGTCCGGTCCGGCCTGGCACACGCATGATTATGTCGAGGCGTTTTTCGTGCTGGAAGGCGAATGGCGCTTCGTGTGGGGCTATGACCCCGACCCGGCCAAACCGGACGGCGAGTTCATCCTCGGCAAATGGGACCTGATCTCGTTCCCACCGGGCGTCTGGCGGCGCTTCGAGGTCTCCGGGGCGAGCATCGGCTGGTTCTTCGCGATCCTCGACCCGCACGAAGTCTTCACGGGCAAGGACCCGATCTGGCCGCCGACCGTCGTGCAGCAGGCGCAGGCCGCCGGGTTCTATGCCGACGAGTCCGGCAAGATGGTCAAGCCCGCCGATTACGACGCGATCAATGCTGCGCAACGCGACGAACTGCTTGCGAAGTTCAAAACGCTCGTCGGCGTACCGCTCGATCAATTTCACCCTGATAAGCAACCGGAGTAACCGCAGGTGCAGCACAGCAAAGATCGTATTCTTACCACGCACGTCGGCAGCCTGCCCCGTCCGCAGGAAGTCGTAGACCAGCTTTTCGCGCAGGATTCGGGCAATGGCTACGACCCGTCAGCCTTCGATAGCGTGATGACGCGCGCCGTGCATGACGTCGTGCAGAAGCAGCGTGGCGCGGGCGTCGATGTCGTCAGCGATGGCGAGATGAGCAAAATCAGCTACGCGACGTATATCCGCCATCGCCTGACCGGGTTCGAGATCGCAGAGGTTCCGCGCGCTACGCCGCTCGATCTGGATGACTTCCCGGCCTATCGCGACCGCACCGCACGCGAGGGCGGCACGCCCAAATATCACCGCCCTGTCGTGCGCGGACCGATCCGAATCAAAGACCTCGCGCCACTTGAAGCCGATATTGCCAACCTGAAAAGCGCGGTACAGGACGCAGGCGCAAGCGAAGCATTCATGAATGCCGCGTCCCCAGGCGTGATCGCGGTCTTCCAGCCAGACCAATATTACAACGACGAGGAGAAATACTTGCAGGCGCTGGCCGACGTAATGAAGGTCGAATACGAGAAGATCACGCAGGCCGGACTCGTCTTGCAGGTCGATTGCCCGGACCTCGCAATGGGGCGGCATATCCGCTTCCGCGATGCGGACCTCGATACCTTCAAGCGCGCGGCGCGGCGGCAGGTCGAAGCGCTGAATTATGCGCTCTCGGAAGTCCCCGCCGACCGCGTGCGGATGCACCTTTGCTGGGGCAACTACGAAGGTCCGCACCACCACGATGTCGATCTAGGCGAAATTCTGGAAATTGTCCTGAGCGCGAAGCCGCAGGCGATCCAGTTCGAGGCCGCCAATCCACGCCACCAACATGAATGGAAGGTCTGGGCGGCGGCGCACATCCCGGATGACAAGGTGTTGATCCCCGGTGTGCTGGATACGACGACTAACTTCATCGAACACCCACTACTGATTGCGGAGCGCATCGAGCGCTACGCCGCGATTGTCGGGCGTGAGCGCGTGCTGGCGGGTACGGATTGCGGATTCGGTACGTTTGCGGGTTTCGGCAGGGTCCACCCGGATATTGCCTATGCGAAGCTGGCCTCGCTCGCGGAGGGCGCGCGTATCGCTTCGGCGCATCTGTGGTCATGAGAGGTAGGCTGGGCAAGCCCCTACACAATTCACTGGAAGCGAGGGTTTGAATGGCAGTTCAATATATCAAACGCGGTAAATCCATTGACGAAAAAGCGCTGGCTGACGCTAAAGTGCAGGATACCGTCAAAGGCATCCTGTCGCAGGTCCACGAGCGCGGCGACGACGCTGTGCGCGAACTCTCCGCGAAATTCGACGGCTGGCAGCCCGAAAGCTTCCGGCTGAGTCCTGCGCAAATCGAAGAGATTGTCGGCTCCCTTTCCGCGCAGGTCATCACCGATATTCAGTTTGCGCAGACGCAGGTGCGCAATTTTGCGAAGGCGCAGCGCGCGGCCTTGCAGGACATCGAAGTAGAAACGCTGCCGGGGGTCATCCTCGGACACAAAAATATCCCTGTCGATAGCGTGGGCTGCTATGTCCCTGGTGGCCGCTACCCGATGGTTGCCTCGGCGCATATGAGCGTCCTCACCGCGAAGGTCGCGGGCGTGGCGCGTGTTGTCGCATGTACGCCGCCGATCAATGGCGTCCTGCCCGCCGCGACGATTGCCGCGATGCACCTTGCGGGCGCAGATGAGATTTACATCCTCGGCGGCGTGCAGGCGATGGCGGCGATGGCTTACGGCGCGGTCGGCATTGAGCCAGTGGATATGATCGTTGGACCTGGCAATGCGTATGTCGCGGAAGCGAAGCGCCAGCTTTTCGGCGTGGTCGGTATTGATCTACTTGCCGGACCGACGGAAATTCTGGTGATTGCCGACGACTCCGCCGATGTGGAGATGTGTGCGACGGATTTGCTCGGCCAGGCCGAACACGGTCCGACATCTCCGGCGGTGCTGCTCACGACGAGCCGAGCGCTCGCGGAAACCATCGAAGTCGAGATTGGCCGCCAGCTTGAAAATCTCTCGACCGCCGACCTCGCGGGGGTCGCGTGGCACGATTACGGCGAGGTAATCTTGGTGGACAACGAAGCCGAAATGATACAGGTTGCGGATGACCTCGCTAGTGAACACGTCGAAGTGCTGACGCATGACCCGCTCGTGTTCCTGCGCGAGATGAAGAACTACGGCGCGCTGTTCCTCGGACCGATGACCAATGTGGCCTTCGGCGACAAGGTGATCGGCACGAACCACACGCTCCCGACGAAGAAAGCAGCGCGCTATACGGGTGGCCTGTGGGTCGGCAAGTTCATCAAAACCGTGACCTATCAGCGCATCACTACGCCGGAAGCGAGCGCCCTGATCGGCGAATATGGCAGCCGCCTGTGTCAGCTTGAAGGCTTTATGGGTCACAAGGAGCAGGCCGATCTGCGCGTGCGTCGCTACAAGCAGGTTGCGGAGCCGACCTGAGCACCATGCCGCTGGATCAAAAAGTCGCACTGGTCACGGGTGCGGGCGGCGGGATCGGCAGCGCGATTAGCCGCCGCCTTGCGCAAGCGGGTGCGCATATCATCCTGACCTACAGCAAAAGCCGCGAGGCGACGCAGGCCGTCGCGGAGTCGCTGCCGGGTACGGATCATCTGGTCGTTCATGCGCCCGTCGATGACAGCGCGGCGCAAACCCGCCTCGCGGAAGTGGTCGCCGCGCGCTATGGCAAGCTGCACATCCTCGTCAACAACGCAGGCGTGACGCGCCCGGTCCCGCACGCCGACCTAGATGCGCTGGACGATGCGCTGATTGATGAAATTTTCCGCGTGAACTGGCGCGGTGCGTTCGCTTCCGTGCGCGCTTTGAAAGCCCTGCTGATGGCAGACGAGGGCGGGTTGATCGTCAATATCTCGTCGATAGCGGGACGTACCGGGCTGGGCAGCAACGTCGCTTACAGCGCGAGCAAGGCCGCGCTGGATAGCATGACGCGCTCCCTCGCACGCGCGCTCGCGCCGCAAATTCGCGTAGTCTCCGTCGCGCCGGGCTGGGTCGAAGGCGAATACGCGAGCCGGATGCCACCCGAAATTTTGCATGAGCAGCAGCAGAAAACACCATTGCGCCGTCTCGCGCAAGCGGAGGACGTAGCCGAGGCGGTCTATGCGTTGGCCGCGCACCTGACCTTTACGACGGGCGATATTCTATCGGTGGATGGTGGCCGAACGCTGTTGTGAATGCCGAAATTTTACGACTTTGCAATCTGCTCGCGCATCGTCGCGAATACATCCACGCCCATTTGCAAACACAGGTCGATCAGGTCGATGAACACCCAATTCTCATCGAGCAGATCGCCATCACGCCGCCACCAATCCATAACGCGCATCGTGATTGGTTTTCCAGTCGCTGCCACACCCAGATAGTCGCCCAGATTGGTCGCGCGGATGCTCGGCCAACCCGTCGAGGCGACGTACAGCCCGGAGGCGACGCGCACCTTGTGGTTGCCACCCTTCCGGTCAGGGAACGCTTCCAGAAATGGCCGCTGGTGAAAGTCCTCGAATTCGCGCAGGCTTTCGCACGCACCGATGGGATGCGGTCCGTACCATTTCATATCGGGCGTCCAGTAATCGACCATGTGCATACTTTCAAGCGTCTTGCCATCGTAAGCCATCAGCCCTTCGTAAATCATCGCTTCGGTGAGGTGCAGGCTGATCGCGGTCGCTGCGTCATCCGGCACGCTGAGGCCATCTCCGGCGCGCGGCGGTGGTACGCGCCCTGGCCGTCCACCATAGCCTTGCAGGACACTAAAGCTCGCCTGCCGCATCACATCCACAATGTCCAGAATCATCACGCACTCGCTGATTTTGCCCTCTGCGAAGCGCCAGAACTCGCCATAACGAATGCCGGTTGGCTGCCCGGTTGCCGGGATGCCGAGCCAATCTGCCGCGAATACCCCATCGAAGTAGCCCGTCGAGCAAACCCACAGGTTGCCCTCGAATTCGCTGCCGAATTGAATATCGGGCGTGCGCCGCAGGTCGGGGAACGATGTGCGCAGCGGCATGTAGAATTGTTCCACAAAAGCGACCGGACCGGAAAGCGTATTGATCGGATGCGGTCCGTTATATTGGAAACCTTCCGCGAGGTACTGCTGCGCGGCTGCGGCGTCTCCACCGACGAGCGCCTGCCAGAAGGCTTGCAGGTCCTGCGTATGCTGCTGGATGAGATCGCTTTGTAGCATGATGTGGCTTCTCGGCTCGGTGGACGCGCGAAGTATAGCCCGAAACGCCGAGGTTATCGAGATGCGGGGCGCGTGTCTATAATCATCGTGGTATTCAGGTAAAAGAGGGCGTCGCTATGCAAACCGACTCATTGAAAAACCGCTGGCGTGCAGGCGAGACAACCCTGAATGGCTGGCTGCACATCCCCGCCGCGTGGTCCGCCGAGGTCATGGCGCATCAGGGTTGGGATAGCCTGACGCTCGATATGCAGCATGGATTGATCGATTACCCCGCCGCACTTGAAATATTGCAAGCCGTGCGAAATATGCCGTGCTTCGTGCGCGTAGCGTGGAACGACCCCGCCGCGATTATGCGCGTGCTGGATGCGGGCGCGCAGGGCATTATCTGCCCGATGGTGAATACGCGCGCAGAAACGGAGCGCTTCATCGGTGCGTGCCGCTATGCACCGCAAGGCTATCGCAGCTATGGACCGACGCGCGCCGCGCTCGTTTATGGCGCTGATTACGGAATGCGCGCGAACGAGGAAGTTCTCACTTTCGCCATGATCGAGACTGCGGAGGCGCTCGATCACCTTGATCAGATTGCGGCTACGCCCGGTCTGGATGGCCTCTATGTGGGACCAACCGACCTGAGCCTCAGTCTTTACGGGGAGCCACGCCCCGACTCCGACGATCCGCACTTCGTCGCTATTCTGGAGCGCATCGTGAATGCAGCGCAAACACACGGGTTGGCGACCGGGATTTTCACGATTTCGGTGCAGCACGCGCAACGCATGGAAGCGCTTGGTTTCGGCTGGATCACGGTCATGAGCGACACCCGGCTGCTCGCGAGCGCGGCACAAGCAACAGTGCAAGCGCTTCGTTCTGTTGCCGACTAACAAATCCAGGAGCAATCACAAACAGGATGTACGGATGAGGAACGGGACACGGCGGTAAATGGCTTTAGTCAGTTCAGCGTCGCGCTGGCTGCGGAAGGTGGCATAGGCTCTGGTATTCGGATTGATCAGGAATGTTGCGCCAATGGTAACAGCTTATCTGCCTAAATCTTTTGACCGGGTTTGTAGTATGCTATAACTGTTGACAACAATGCCGAAATTGGTTCATGCGCTAATTTACTTGACGAGACGTTTCAGATACGCTGCCACAAACGCCCACGCTTCGTCGCTTACATCGCTTGTGTATGCTGTTCGTTCCATTCCCCAAGTTTATCATCGCTCCCCTTAGCAGTGCATATCAGGCTCTAGCAACCAATGCTGCAAGTCACAAAGAAAATTGGGCGCTGCTGAGATTGAAGGGGTCAGCCGCAGGGTCAAGCAGGCGAGACCAGCGCGCGAGTAAGTTGAACCGGGCAGCGGTGTAAGCAAAACGGGCGTCAAGCGGGGGAATGCGGCGCTGAAACATTTGCCTGGCGTGACAGAACCACGGTCGGTCAGGAGCAGGGGGTTTCGACGGCCATCCGCTCGTTCCAGGTTGCTTTGGGGCAGCGTTTGAGGTTATCGGGCGTGTCCTGTTTGGCGCGAAAGCCCAAATCGGGCAGGACAATGTCCTCGCTCTCAACTAAGGAGAGCAGGTCGAGAAAGGTGGTATCGGGACGGTACATCGTCGCGTAGCACCACCCAATGACGAGCCCCAGGGTATTCAAGACCCGGCATAAGCACATTCCAACGGACCAGCGACCCTGATCACGTCCTTAATAAGAGGCCAATCGTCACCACTTCACCAGGATACAATGTCGCTTGAGGGACTTTTTTGACCGACCCGATTGGGTCATCGACAGTACACAACATTGCAATGATAATTTCTTCAGTAGCCATGCTTTGCTTCAACTTCGGTGTGCTTACCTTAAGGTTGCCGCACTTCCATGACTTGCATCATTGGTTAATAGCGCGCTGGCCTGTTGCCCCGCGCTTACTTCATCGCCGCCTGATTACTACGGAGTCGCAATCACCATCACGCTCACATAGGCTTGATCGACCCGCTGTTTTGAATTTTCTACAACGCTTCTACTGCATCGTCCAACCGCCGTCCACCGTGAGGACCGCGCCCGTCACGAAGCGCGCATCCTCCGAAGCGAGATAGGCAACCGCCGCTGCGATGTCTTCCGGCTCACCGAGCGCCCCGGTGAGCGGTTGCCGGGTTTTTATACTTTCCAATATGTGTGCGTCGGTTTGTGCGCGCTTGCTCATGGCCGTCGCGATCAGCCCCGGCGCGACGACGTTCACCCGTAATCCTTGCGGCGCGTAGTACGCGGCCATTGATCGCGACATGCTGATAATCGCACCTTTGCTGGCTGCGTAAGCAACGGTCGAGAAGTCCATTCCCCCACCAACGATGCCCAGCACGCTGGACAGGTTGACTATCGCTCCCTGCGTTTCGAGCAGGTGCGGGATCGTATATTTGCACATCAGGAACATGCTCGTCGCGTTGATCGACATGACCGTATTCCAGCCATCGAGCGTGGCTTCGTGTGCCGGACCGTCCCCAAAGCGCCGCCCGCTGATCCCAACCGCGTTGAAGACGCAATCCAACCGCCCGTATTTCTCTATGAAATAGCCGACCGCCGCCCGCACTACCGCTTCGCCGCTGATGTCGCCCGCGAACGTCTCTACTTGTACGCCCTGCGCTGCTGCTTCGCGATGTATTTCGTTCAATCCCTCGGCGTTCAGGTCCACCAGCGCGAGCCGTGCGCCTTCCTGTGCGAAGCGGAGCGCCGTCGCACGCGCAATCCCGCTGGCCGCCCCGCTGATCAGGCAGACTTTGCCGCGCAGCCGATCCGGTCCCATCATTGCGTAATCCCGCTGTAGAGCCGTGCCACGCGCGCCCGGTAGTCGTCATAGGTGCGCTCGAAGAGTTCCGCCGATGCCGCGCTGCCAATCAATGCGGAACTCGTCAGGACCAGCGGCGGCTGTCCGCGCCCGGTCAGTTCTGCCGCGACGAGCGTCTTGAGCGCGTTCACGATCAGCGCATAGGCGAAGGTCGAACCCGGCGCGACTGGATATTGCAAACCCGGCACGGTCACGAGCGCGTCTCCGACGGGCGTGCAGTTATCGATCACTACTTCCGCAATGTCCATCAGGCGCTTGCCGGAGCTGTGCTTAATGCCGGACGCCTTGCTATGTTCGACCGAGACAACCGCGATCACGGGCAGACCGCGCGCCTTTGCGCCAAGCGCGACATCGACAGGGACGCCATTCACGCCACCGTTCGAGAAGACGATGAAGCTGTCCTGCGGCGCGAATATGAAATTGCGCAGGATGATTTCGCCCAACCCTTCGACCTTCTCAAGAAACATAGCCTGCCGCTGGCCGTTCGCGCCGACGATCTGGTTATGGAAGGTGAGCGAGAGTTCGACAATCGGATGGAAGCCGGGGAAGCTGCCGTGTCGCGGGAACATCTCCTCGACGGCGATGCGGGAGTGTCCCGTGCCGAAGAGGTGAACCAGCCCCTTGTTGGCGATGCTCTCCACGCAAATTTCGGCGGCACGCGCGATGTTTTGCATCTGCGTCTCGCGAATTTTTGTGAGGATGTCTTGCGAAGCGTTGAAGAAGTCGTTGGCGGGTGTGAGGTCGAGGGTCATACTTGAGGCCTTTCAAATGTTGCACGTGGATCGCGAACTCTGAATAGTCAGCTTTGGTTGTATTGAATAAGCACAGCATCAAGTTGACCCCGCGTCGCACCTATTGCCTGAATACCAATTCGCAGCAACAAGGCGGCTTGGACGTTGCGTTGCTCCGGATCGCCAATTTCTTCTAGGTAGGAAACCACGTCCGGTTCGGAAATTTCAATGGACAACGATGAGCGCCGGGACATGATTTTCTTGTCTCGTGAACATTGTAGGAGTTGAAGGTCCTTGTAGTTTACACGGAGTTAAGCGTTATTCCCATCTGCGTGCCTCGTCCACCAGGACGATTGCAAAATCAGGCGGGGCAGTGGCGAACCTCGACGCCGACTATTCCTGAATGTCCATCATCGACCCAATTGTTCAAATGTTGGCTGAGTTTTCCTGCGATATAGCCGTGTTCCTGCGTCGGCAACTTTTCAACGCTCCTTCCGTCGATGAGTTCAAAGAGGCGATGGCGGTTCTCCGGGCGCGAGAAATTCCTCAAAGGCGTCCACATCGATCAGTTGTTCGACAGCAGCCATGTCTCTACCTCCGCAATAGGTCAGCATGGATATTATATCCTGTTTGCTTGAGCCGCCCGGCCATGTATGAACCGGGCTGTTACGTTCCTGTATACCGTAACAGCGCGGTGGATTTATTCCCGCGCTGGATTGCTGTCACATTTTATTCCGCGTCCGCGTCGTATTCGACGGTGAAAAAGCCTGTACTCCGGCAATAGTTGCACTCCCAAGTATCATCTTCCTGCGAGTAATAAACGGGCTTGTCGCAGTAGGGGCAGTTTGCACGCTCCACTGCCGGGTCATCCATCCATCGGAAGAAATACTGAATTTCTTCGAGTTTGCGTGCGGCCTTGCGCCTGCCGAGTTTGGCGACGAGCCATTGCTGCGGATTCTTCGCGTGCTTCTGGTTATTGCAGCCATCGTTGCCGTGACACATCGGGAGCAAATTGGCGGGGACCGTGCCGGGGCAATCTGCGTGTGAAATGGGTATCCAATGATCGAGCGTGACGGTATGCCACAAGCCCGGCGGCTTGCCACAAATCGCGCAACAGCCGCCCCAATAGTCGAGCGCGCGACGGCGGTCGGCAGCGGTCATCGTGTTCGGCAGCGCACGTTTACGGACGCGGTACGCATCCACACGCGGCACGGGTTGAACTTCGGGTTGGGTTCGCCAGCCGAAAACGCGGCTGAATAGGGATTGTCGTGCGGCCATCATTTACACGCGAATGAGATGCGACAATTATTCCGCGCGTATCGGCATCTCGCTACGGAACGGGCGTTCGCCGCCGCTCGCAAAGGCCATTGGCGAGCAGCACAATCAATACGAGCGCACTTTGAAACACGTTCCCCAGACTGGAATCGAGGTTCATCGAGATCGAAAGCGCGTTGCTGCCGACCGGGACAATCGCGAAGAACAGCGTGACGAGCGGGACCCACGCGCCGCGCACTGTGACGAGCAGCACGATCAGCACGCCGAGGAAGCCGACGCCGCCGGATACCCCGGTGATCAGCCTCCCACGCACGAAAAGCACCTGCACCGCGCCCGCGATCCCGGCCAGCGCCCCGCACGCGACCAGTGCTGCAATTGTAGCGCGTTGGGTCCGCACACCGAGCAGAAATGCGCTCTTCGGGTTGCGCCCCATCGCGCGAAGTTGCAGCCCGAAGTGCGTCCCGTTCAGGATCGCGAGGACGACCGCGAAGCCGATGATCGCAATCAGAATCGCGTGCAGGCTCAAGCGCTGTGCTTCGTAGCGCGGGAAGAGCGCCCCGGCTGCGAAGGGCGCAGTCGTCGGCGTGTTACCGGGCGCTTGCCAGGGACCACTGACCAGATAAATCAGGATATTCGATGCGATGAAGTTGAGCGCCACACCGCCAAAAATCTCGTTCACCTTCGCGCGCGTTTTGAGCAGCGCGACCAGCAGCGCCCAGAGCATCCCGCCGAGCGCCGCCGCGAAGATTTCCAGCACGAGGATCGCAAGGTTCGGCTGGGTATCCGTCACGCCACGCGCGAGCGCCGAAGCGAAGATCGCGCCCATCGTAATCTGGCCTTCGATGCCGATGTTCCACAGCCCCGCCGTGAAGGTCAGCAGCAGCCCCGACGCACAGAGCAACGTCGGTACGGCAGTCGTCAGGACATCGGCGCGGCGGTTCTCCGTGCCGAGCGCACCATTGATAAATTTCTGCGCGGTTTCAAGCGGGTCCTTGCCGAGCGCGAGCAGCACCAGACAGACCAGCACCAGCGCGATGAGCAGCGCCGCGGTGAATGCAGCCGCCTCGCCCATCGAACGGCGCAGGCGTGCGGGTGAAGCGAGCATCGTCACAGCGCTTTGCCGCCGATGAGCTGGCCGAGCTGCGCCGCGGTCAGGCTGGACGGGTCATCGATCACGGTCACGCGCCCGCCATAAAAGACCGCGATCCGGTCGCTGTATTGAACGATCTCGTCCAAATCAGGTGAGATGAACAGGATCGCGGTCCCCTCTTCGCGCCGTGCCAGCAGCCGCGCCCAGATTGACCGCGCGCTATCCACGTCGAGGCCGCGCGTCGGGTTTTCGAGCAGCAGCAGCGCGAGCGAATCCGGCAGCATGGAAAGCAACACGCGCTGTTGGTTGCCGCCGGATAGAGTCTCGATGCGGCTGTCGGGGCGTCCGCGCACGCTGTAGCGCTCAATTTGTGCGGTCGCCTGTGCGCTCGCGGCGGGCATATCCACGCGCAGCCGCCCCGCGCCATGTGCCAGCGCGAAATGCTCCGCGAGCGTCAGCCCGGCGATCAAGCCTTCTTCGAGGCGACCCGCCGCCGCGAACGCGACCCCGCGCCGCGCGCGTTCGTGGTAGCCGCACGCGGTCACGTCCTCACCGCTAAGGAACGCCCGTCCACTCAGGGGCTGCTCCAGCCCAGCGCAGACACGCAAAAACGCGCGTTGCCCACTACCGTCCAACCCCGCAAGGCCGACGACCTGCCCCGCCCGGATATTCAACGAGACTTTTTGCATCGTCAAGCGCTCATCGTGGACGCGCAGCGCGTCGAGGCGCAGCACGTCGGCGCTGGTGCTGTGCTGCGCGGGGCGCGGCTCCGGGTCGATGCACTTGCCGAACATCATTTCGACCATTTGCGCCGGGGAGAGCGGCATTGGCGCGTCCCCGGCCAGCTTCCCGGCGCGCAATACGAAGACATGATCGCAGAGTGCTTCGACATCTTCCAGCTTGTGGGAGACGAGCGCGACCGTCAGCCCATCGTGTTTCGCGAGATCGCGCAGGGTCTCGAAAAGCTGTTCCTTCTGCCCGGCGGAGATGCCCGTCGTCGGTTCATCGAGGATCAGGAACCGCGCGCCGAGGCTGATCAGGCGCGTGATCTCAAGCTGCTGGCGTTCGCCTATCGTGAGCGTGTCGATATACGCATCCGCGTCGAGCGTGAAGCCAAGGCGCTTGATTGTGTCTATGAAAGCGCGGCGTGCGCTGCGGCGGTTGGGGAGTAGCCCGGTCGGGGAACCGAGGATGAAGTTGTCGAGCGCGGTCATCGGCGCGATGTCGAGCGGCTCCTGATGCAGCATCCCGATCCCGCAGCGCAGCGCATCGGCGGGCGTCGCGAACTTCACCGGAGCGCCGTCGAGCAGAATTTGGCCGAAATCCGACGGTTGGTAGCCGCTCAGGATTTTCATCAGCGTCGATTTTCCTGCGCCGTTCTCACCTAAGATAGCATAAATGCGCCCACCATCCAGCGCCATCGATATGGCGTCGTTAGCGCGCAGTGTCCCGAATGTTTTGGTGATCTGGTCGATTTGTACGTGCATGGCACAAATCTACCCTATGATTGTGCAAGTCGGAAGCGCTCCGGTTGCAGATTTGTTCAGATCACCCGGAGTCGGCTGGCACATTCCCACTTTCGCGCATGAAGCGCATGAAGTACATATCGCCGGGCGAGTGTCCATATCCGCTCAGGAGTTCTGCAACCTCGCTGCGATGCTGCGTGCCGTGATCGACGACATGATACAGGCCGTGCCACAACACCCGTTCGCGATACATGCCGCCATCGACGGCGAAGCGAAACATGCTATCGAGGTCGTCATCGCTCAGGGTATTCAGCCACTTGAACGTTTCCATCTTCTCGGCTGCCCACCGTTCGCGTAGCGCGTCCAGAGTCGGCAGGTCGGTAGCAGTCAGATCGAAGTCGGTCGGGTCGCCTTGCATCCTGCGCCGCCAACTGAGTTCGACATCCAGAATGTGGATTAGCGTATCGCGGACGCCGCCGACGCTGTAATCGAATGGCGCGGTGTATTGCGCATCGGTGAGCGCCGCGCAGTAATTGAGCAAATGTTCGTTTGCCCAGTAGTTGTATTCATAGATAAGGAGGATGTCCGCAATGTTCATGCTCGTTTATCCCGCCGCGAGCGTGGAAAGCCACGCGCGCAAGAGCAGCACGACGACGTTTTCCACAACCTGCGCCGGCTCGATTGTGCGTTGTGGAGCCTGCGCGATAGCGGTTACCGCAGGTGTCCCCGACGCAGACTGCGCAGCTTTGGTCGCGGTCGGGATGATGATCGCGGGCGTCGCGGTGCGGCGGATCGGCGTCACGGTCGGGATAATGATCGCACCCTGCGCGGTCGGCGGCGCGAGTGGCGCTTGCTGCGTAAAGGCCAGCACAATCGAGGTGGCGTTGCTCGCGGCAAGGGTCGGTAGGGAGGTCGCTGTCACCTTGAGGATGCTTGCCGTACTACCTGCGGCGGGCGTCTCTGTCAACGTGCCGGGCTGTGCCTTGCCGACAATGATCTTCTGCCCGATTTGCAAATAGCCACCCTCGCCTGGCTTGAAGCCGTTCAGGTCGCGAATCTGGTCGAAGCTGATGCCGTAAGCAACCGCAATCGCGGCCAGCGTATCGCCCGTTTTCACGATATGCACGATGGTTCCATCTGCCTGCACTTCGCCTTGCTGCTTCTGCACGAACGGCGCGAACGCCTGCGTTGGTGGAGCCGCTGTCGCACCCGCAGCGCCCGGCGTGCCGCCCGGAGCCGGGTTCGCACAGGTCACGTTGCCGCCCGTCCCCGGCTGCTGGATGCGCAAAAATGCATCATCCCAATAGACGTTGTTGAGCGCGAGCGGAAGTCCCTGCGTCGCGTACAGGAACAACGTCACGGTGATATTGCAAGCGGTCGCATCCACGCTGATCGAGGTCCAACTGTCGTAAGCAGCGGAAAGCGGCGACCAGACAATTAGCGTCGAATTCGGGTCCGTGCCGCCGCTGGGGTCAATCCCGACCCGAATTGAGGCATTCGCCACCCTGTCGCTGATGCGCTGGCCGCTGCCATTGATGCACGAACTGGTCCCATCGTTGCAGGTATAGACCAGCCCGTAGACGCTGCCGCGCATAATGCTGCCGGGGCGTATCCCGGTCACTTGCTGATAGCCGCCCGCCGTGAATACCTGAAAGCCACGATTCTGGTTCCAAGCCGCTTGCCCGCCATGAATCTGGCTCGCGTCCACATGCGGGAACGAGACGGGCGCGACGCCGCTGTACCACACGCGCCAGCCGTTGGGCGCGGTCAGGTCGGCTGCACCCTGCCCCTCGTAGGGCTTTTCCATGCCAGGGTTGATCAGCAGATTGTCGCCCTGCGCGTGTGTCGGGAGCGCAGTCAGTGCGCATAACATCGCAAATGCGGCAGCCGCCGCACCCAAAATTAGCTTTTTGAACATATAACCTCACTCGGCATGATATTATAGCGGCGGTTGCGTACCTGTCTACCGCGATCAGGGAAGCGTATTCTTTGCGTGTGTTGATGATTTCAAAGGCGTTCGTGGTCGGGGAGTACCAGCGCAAGGCGGAAGCACTCGCGCGTTGTGGTGTCGAACTGACTGTGATCATTCCAGATGGCTGGAACGAACGCAACGGCGCGTTACCGCTGGAACGTGCGTATACGGAAGGCTATCGCTTGCTGGTTGTACCGATGCGCTTCAATGGCAATTATCACCTACATTTCTACCCGACACTTGCCGCGCGCATCCGCGAACTTCGACCGCAGATCATTCATATCGATGAGGAGCCGTACAACCTAGCGACATGGCAGACCCTACGCTTGGCGCGGCAGCATAAAGTGCGGACGGTCCTCTCCACATGGCAAAATCTCTATCGGCGCTACCCGCCGCCTTTCGCGTGGGGCGAACGCTACGCCCTTCGCAATACCGATCACCTGATCGCGGGTACGCAGAGCGCAGCCGATGTTTGGCGCACGAAAAGGTATGCCGGACCGTTGACCATCATCCCACAATTCGGGGTGGATACGGATCGCTTCAAGCCGGATGAGACCCGTATCCCGAATGCCACACTCCAGATTGGCTATATCGGGCGGCTCGTCCCGGAAAAAGGCGTCGATTTACTGTTGAATGCGTTGTCGGGCTTGCAAGACCAACGCTGGCATCTGCAAATCGTCGGGCAGGGACCCGAACGCGCCGCGCTCGAACGGTTGGCCGCCGCGCTTGGCATCACGGGGCGCGTGACCTTTCGCGGACAGCTTCCCTCGATGGACCTGCCCGCCGTCTTCCAGCAGCTCGATTTACTGGTGATCCCCTCGCGCACGCGCCCCAATTGGAAGGAGCAATTTGGCCGGGTGATCATCGAGGCGAATGGGTGCGGTGTGCCAGTGCTGGGATCGGATAGCGGCGCGATACCTGACTCGATTGGCGCGGGCGGGCGCATTTTCCGCGAGGATGATTTGCACAATCTGCGCGAACAGTTGAGCGCGCTGCTCGATGACGAACCCGCACGCCGCGCGCTCGGTGCGGCAGGCCGCGCGCAGGTTCTCGCATATTATACGCAGGAGCAGATCGCGACGGCGACGGTGGCAGTATACGCTGCCGTGCTGGATAGCCGCTCATCCTGACCGATTTTCGCGAACCCCTTGCGCGAATTTATAAACCCGTGCTATAGTCACCCAAGTTCGATTTGCAGAGAAGATCATGCGTCGTGAAGCCTGTCAGGTGTGTTGTATGTGTATGATGCGTAGTGCAGCACTACGGCGTCTGGCCTTGCCACACTGAGTCTTTTGCGAAACGATGTGTGTGAAAAGCCCCGGCGTGTAGTGCCGGGGCTTTTTTGTTGTCTGCTTTTCAACGGTATAGGGGTCGCGGCTTGCCCGACCCATCTTTTCGGGTGGACACAGCGGTTCGCCCTTACAGCATACGTCAGTTGTTTTTTGCGCGGTGGCATGGCGAAGTGGAAACGCGGTGGTCTGCAAAACCATCACGCGCGGGTTCGATTCCCGCTGCCACCTCTGGACCTCAAGGTATAGCAAAGGTTGTCACGATCAGGTTGCCGTCCGTATCCCGCATGATGTGGTTGTGTTGCGCGCCCGCGCTGGGTATGGATGTGTGACACCTCGACACACACACCAGGTTTCGCTACAGAGGTCAGCCGTTCCAGTTGTCCTCTTTTTATTTAATCTCTTGATCGCTCACGAAAGGTCACAAACTCATGTCCAGCAGCAATGGCAAGGTTCACACCTCGAAATTCAACACCCAGGCACTCCATGCGGGCTACGCTCCCGACCCGACGACCGGCGCGCGGGCGGTCCCGCTCTACCAGACGACCAGCTTCCAGTTCAAGGATAGCGACCACGCGGCGGCGCTCTTCGCGCTGCAAATCCCCGGCAACATCTACACGCGCATTATGAACCCGACCAATGATGTTTTCGAGCAGCGTATCGCCGCGCTCGAAGGCGGGATCGGCGCGCTCGCGACGGCTTCCGGCCAGTTCGCGGAGACGCTCGCGATCCTGACGCTCGCGGATGCGGGTGACGAGATTATCTCCTCGTCGGCGCTGTATGGCGGGACGTACACGCTCTTCGCGTATTCGTTGAAGCGGCTGGGCATCACCACGCACTTCGTAGAGAGCGACGACCCAGCGGCGTTCGAGCGCCTGATCAACGATAAGACGCGCGCGATTTACCTTGAAACGATTAGCAACCCGAAACTTGGAATCCCGGACTTCGCGGCGATTACGGCGATGGCGCACAGGCACGGCGTCCCCGTCATCGTCGATAACACGTTCGGCACGCCCTACCTGATCCGACCATTCGAGCATGGCGTGGATATTGTCGTCCACTCCACGACCAAGTGGATCGGCGGTCACGGCCTCAGCATCGGCGGCGTGATCGTGGATAGCGGCAAATTCGACTGGAAGGCGAGCGGTCGGCATCGCGGGATTGTGCAGCCGGAACCCGCCTATCACGGCGCGGTACTGGCCGATGTCGCGGGACCTGCGGCGTTCATCGTCCGCGCCCGCGTGGTCGGCCTGCGCGACTTCGGCGGATCGCAAGCGCCTTTCAACAGCTTTTTGAATATCATCGGGCTGGAAACGCTCGCGCTGCGCGTGCAGCGACATGTCGATAATACGCTGGCTGTCGCGCAATATCTGGAACAGCATCCCGGCATAGAATGGGTCAATTATCCCGGCCTGCCGAGCCATCCCAGCTACGAGCGCGCGAAGCACTACCTGCCGAAAGGCGCGGGCGCGGTCCTCGGCTTCGGGATCAAGGGCGGGCGCGCGGCGGGACGTACCTTCATCGACAACTTGAAAATATTCAGTCACCTCGCCAATGTCGGAGATGCGCGTTCGCTGGCGATTCACCCGGCCAGTACCACGCACAGCCAACTCAGCGCGGAGGAGCAGCGTGCATCGGGTGTGACCGAAGATTACGTGCGGCTCGCTATCGGCATCGAAGACATAGACGACATCCTGTACGATCTCGATCAGGCGTTGAAGATCGCGACGACTGTAGCCGCCGTCCCGGTCGTATAAGGAGTGCAGCATTTGCGGATGGTCGAAACGCAGGTGAATGATACGGCGCTCGTGCGTCCACCGGACGCGCGTTCGGTCGGCGTCGTCCGTCGCGAGTTCGCGCATTTCGACCACCCGCTGGTGTTGCGCAGCGGTCAGAAATTGGAGCGCTTCACGCTCGCCTATGAAACCTATGGCACGCTGAACGCGGAGCGCTCCAACGCAATCCTGATCTGCCACGCGCTTTCCGGCGACTCGCACGTGGCGGGCTACTATACCGATGATCCCGCGGAGCCGCCCGGCTGGTGGGATGATGCTATCGGATCCGGCAAGATGTTCGATACCGAACGCTATTTCGTGATTTGCAGCAACGTAATTGGTGGCTGTCAAGGCAGCAGCGGACCCGCCTCGCCCGCGCCGGATGGCCGCCCCTACGCGACGCGCTTCCCGGTCGTCACCATC
>Ga0123337_10002148_pt1 | contig 23050 bp, 16 predicted proteins | sample frozenSSSSmetaG_FD_89792 | JGI IMG/M metagenome (GOLD analysis project Ga0123337, IMG submission 89792) | Glacier valley bacterial and archeal communities from Borup Fiord, Nunavut, Canada, to study Microbial Dark Matter (Phase II) -... | ecosystem: Environmental > Aquatic > Freshwater > Ice >...
AGTCGCGGATTGGCTGATCGATGTCGGACCGGAAGGCGGCGACCGGGGCGGGGAGATCGTCGCAGTCGGGACGCCGGAACAGGTCGCGGAAGTCGCGGCGAGCTATACCGGGCATTTCCTCAAGGAATACCTGCGCGGAGACAAATAGACGATGAGCGATTTACAACTGACCGTGATTGGTGGTGGGCTGGCCGGGACCGAAGCCGCGTATCAGGCGGCAGAGCGCGGCTTGCAGGTCACGCTCTACGAGATGCGCCCGCAACGCAAAACGCCTGCGCACGTTACGGGCGACCTTGCGGAGCTGGTCTGCTCCAATTCGCTCGGCTCGGACCTGCCCGACCGCGCGCCGGGCTTGCTCAAGAACGAACTGCGTCGCATGGGGTCGCTGCTGATCCGTGCGGCGGAGCGGGCGAGCGTCCCGGCGGGTGGGGCGCTGGCGGTGGATCGGGAGCGGTTCGCGGCAGAGGTGACGGGCGCGATTGAGGCTCACCCCAATATCACGCTCGTTCGCGAGGAAGTGACCGCGCTTCCGACCGGACCGTGCATCGTCGCGACCGGACCACTCACCGCCGATACGCTGGCGCGCGAGATCGCGCATCTGGCGGGGCAGGAATATCTGTATTTTTACGATGCGATTGCGCCCGTCGTGGCTGGCGATAGCATCGATATGAACATCGCCTATCGTGCGAATCGGTATGAGAAGGACGCCGACTCGGATGGCGATTACATCAACTGCCCTCTCAACAACGACGAATATGCCGCATTCGTGCGAGAACTCGTCGCGGCGGAGTCGATGCCCGTTCACCAGTTCGAGCGCGAAGACCCGCACTTTTTCGAAGGCTGTTTGCCGATTGAGCAACTTGCGCGGCGTGGCGAAAAGTCACTCGCGTTCGGACCCATGCGCCCGGTCGGGTTGAAAGACCCACGCACCGGAAAGCGTCCGCAGGCAGTGGTGCAGCTACGGCAGGACAACATCGCGGGGACGCTCTACAACATGGTCGGCTTCCAGACGAATATGCGCTACGCCGATCAGGAGCGCATCCTGCGCATGATCCCCGGTCTTGCCGACGCGGAGTTCATACGCTTCGGGGAGATGCACCGTAATACCTTCATCAATTCACCGACGCTGCTGCACCCGACGCTCCAATATCGGGCGCGCGAAGACCTGTTCTTCGCGGGGCAAATCACGGGCGTCGAAGGCTACGCGGGCAATATCGCGACGGGGCTGCTCGCGGGCGTGAATGCGGCGCGCATGGCGCACGCGCTGCCGCTCTGGACACTGCCCCCAACGACGATGCTGGGGGCGCTGTGTCACTACGTCACGCACGCAGCGGCGGGTCACTTCCAGCCGATGAAGGCCAACTTCGGGATTATGCCGCCGCTTCCCGAAGACCAGCGCCCGCAAGCCAAGCGCGAACGGATGGGCGCGTATGCGGCGCGGGCGATGGTGGATTTGGATGCATTCCTGGTGAGTGAGTTGGTGCGTTAGAACGGAAGGTCTACGATATGCCCTTCCTACTCGCCAGGATTGCTACTGAAGCCACAGCGACCCGACGATGTATAAAATGGCATTGACCGTGCTAACAGATTTCCATATACAAATAACGTGCCAATAGGCTGTTGCCGCGCCGATGGTCTATAATCCGAACAGCAAGGCTCGGTAATTGCAACAAGTTGGTAAGACTCCTATGGACCTGCAAATGCACCAAATAATACGTGACTACGAAATAGAAGAATTGATTGGCGAGGGTGGCTTTGGCGCAGTTTATAAAGCGTGCCAGCGTAGTGTGCAGCGGGATGTCGCGCTTAAGGTGATTTTGCCGCAGTTTGCTGATGATCCTGAGTTCATCAGCCGCTTCGACGCCGAAGCGCGTATTATTGCTCGCCTCGAACATGCCCATATCGTGCCACTGTACGATTATTGGCGTGAAGCGGGTGCGGCGTATTTAATCATGCGTTGGCTACCAACCAACTTGCATAAAGTGCTGGATGGCAGGGCGCTCCATCTTTCACTTGTTGCGCGCATTCTGGATCAAGTTGGCTCGGCGCTGGATGCAGCGCACCGCAAGGGGATCATTCATCGCGACATCAAGCCGGACAACATCATGATGGATGAGGACAACAACGCTTATCTGGCGGACTTTGGTATTGCTATCTCCGATGCGATGATCGATGAGAATGCACAGGACAGGATGCTGGGTTCGCCCGCATATGCTTCTCCCGAACAACTGACCAATGGCGCTGTCACACAAAAAAGCGATATTTACAGTCTGGGTGTTGTGCTGTACGAATTGCTCACCGGCGAACGTCCTTTCGGGCGCAGCACGAATGCAGAGATCATCGAGAATCAACTCATGAGACCACTGCCATCGGTGCTGTCCAGGCAACCAAATCTCCCGGCCTCCGTGAACGACGTTATTCAGCGTGCAACCGCCAAAGCACCGGATGATCGCTACGCAAATGTGCCAGCGATGGTTGCGGCATTTCACGACGCAGCAAGCATTGCATTGTCCGCAATTAATCCTGGGGGGAACGCCATCACCTCTATGCTTGGTACACCCCCTGTACGCACTCCAACCTCCGGGGAAGACCTGGCATTGCCAAACGGCTCGCCGCCGACACGCCCACTGCCTGCTTTGGACGGTGTAGAAACATTTCTGCTCAATAATAAGTCATTCGACCGTGTTGACCCGCGAAGCGCCCCCAACCCATATATTGGTTTGCGATCCTTCGAGGAGTCCGATCTGAACACGTTTTTCGGACGCGACAAACTTGTGCAACAGTTGATCGAGCAAATTACCAGACATTCACCATTCGTTGCGGTGGTTGGGCCGGTCGGCTCTGGCAAATCAAGTATTTTGCACGCCGGGTTAATGCCTGCCTTGCGTCGTGTACGCTCACCGGGACGCTGGTTTGTAACGGAGATGGAGCCGGGGCAAAACCCTCTGAACGCCTTGAGCCATGCGCTTGCAAGTGTGGTTGTCGAACCCTATCCGGATTTGTTGAAGGATTTGCAAGCTGATGAAGATGGGCTAACCCGCGCGGTCAAGCGTATCGTGAAAAGTGGTGATCACGTGGTCCTGGTTATTGATCATTTTGAAGAATTGTTTGGTCTGGTGTACGACGAGAGCGTTCGCAGACACGTCATCAACAGTTTGTACAACGCACTAAGTGAGTCTTTCGACCGCTTCCGGTTGGTAGTCTCTATGCGCGCAGATTATTATGATCAGCCTTTATTGTACAAAAATTTTGGAGAGTTGTTGCATCGCTGGACAGAGGTTGTATTGCCGCTTTCACCCCATGATTTGGAGCAAGCAATCATCAAGCCTGCGGAACAGGTCGGTGTGGTGGTCGAGCCGGAGTTGGTGCAAGCGATAATGCAGGATGCCTATCAGCAAACCGGGTTGCTGCCGCTGCTTCAATATACACTTGCGGAATTATTCGAGCGGCGTAGCGATCAAGGTCTTACAGTCAGTGCTTACCGCGAAATAGGTGGGATTTCGGGCGCACTGGCGCAACGTGCCGAAGCGATCTACACCTCACTCGACAGCGTAGCGCAGCGCGCTGCGCAGCAATTGTTCTTACGCCTGATCACGCCCGATGGCACACTCGACTTCACCCGGCGGCGCGTGCTGCGAACAGAACTCGCGATTGCGGATCAGGATGCTCAGGTTATTGAGAAAGTCGTCCGTTTGTTCAGCCAATCACATCTGTTCGCTTCACACGTCGATCCAGGCTCGCGTGTTCCAACACTTGAGATTGCACATGATATGGTGTTTCAGAAGTGGGCGCGCTTGCGTAGCTGGCTTGAAGACAGTCGTGACGAACTGCGTTCTCAGCAGCGCTTGACCAATGCGGCTGCAGAGTGGGTAGCTGGAGATTACAACGACAGTTTTCTGGCGGTAGGGCTTCGTTTAGCACAGTTTAAAGCGATGGCTTCCGAAGGGAATGTAGCGCTGAACGTTCAGGAGAGAGCTTATTTGGAAGCGAGTCTCCGCAATCAGGCAAAAACAATGCCCTCGTCTGCTGACTCAACTCGCCAAAACAATAATTTTGCGGATATACGACTGGCACTTGTTGCAATGCTATTCGGGATACTGATGTTACGGAAGAGGCGTGCAGAGCGCAACTAAAGGATGCCTCGTCCCTCGCTTACAAATTTGGGCAAGGGTGGGGTCGGTCAAGCCCGACCCCTACATATGCACGGTATGGTGTAGGGGCGGGGCTTGACCCGCCCGCTATGCGGATTTACGGCGTCACGGTGAACAGGCTCCCACTCCCACGCCCGAACACCTCCGGGAAGTAGAACTCGTTGCCGTTCGGCGGGATGACGCGGTACGTCCCGACCTGCGATGCACGGATTTGGTAGGTATAGCGGTACGTTCCGGCGGGCAGATAGCGCGCCGTCAGCACAGCCTTTTCCGTGCGGAGCTGCGTCTCACTGAACCACCACCAACCCCACCCATATTTTGCGTCCACCCGGTCGAGTGCGGGCGCTTGCCCGATCTGCGAAGTCGTGGTGAGGCTCGTATCAACCATCTCCGTACCCGCCGGGATCGGGTCGTTGATGACCGCGTAGTACAGATCGTGCGGCACGGTGATGTCGAGCGCGACGGTGATCACGTCCCCAATTTTCGCCGTTGTCACGACCTTGTCGCCGATGAAGTATTGGCGCGTGAAGGAGAGACCGCGCGCGGCAGGCTTGATCGCTTCGACAGGCTGCATCAGGCGTAACGTAGCCGTGTAGTAGAACGCGCCTTCGCCCGCACCCCGGTTCACATTCAGCCGATTGGCCTGATCGGTAAGCATCGTGGCGATCTGCTGCGTGAGCGTCTGCGTCACCTTGAGCGTTTGCGGTCCGGCGGTCCCGGCGGTCAGTTCCTTGCCGTTGAGCAGCACGGTATACGGATAGTTCGCCTTGAGTTCGCCGCTGACGGCCATGTAGTTCGTGAGCGACATGACGGACCACGCGGTTTCCTGCGTTGTCTCCCACGCATCGCCACGCCGCGCAACGATCAGCCAGCGCACGATGTTCGGGATGAGTTCGCTCTTCGGTTGCAGCTTGACGAGTGTTTCAAGGATGATCGCGGTGGTCCGCGTGTTGCTGTCCCAGTTCCACCAGTCGCGCGCCTTCTCCTCGAAGTGGATGCCAGATGCGGAGACGACCGCCGCGTTCGCTAGGTCACTGAGCAGCGTATCGACCCGCCCGCGATCCGCGCTGGGGACGAGGCTATACGCCTGCGCGAGGAACGCCCGCGCGAAGTAGCTAATCCGCTCACGCTGGCTGTAGAGGCTTTCCAGCATTTGCGGTGGCTGGCCGAGCCGCGCGAGGACATAGGCAACGAATGCCTGCATATTCATCATGTAAACGGGCGTTTGCAGCGTTGCGCGCTCCTGCTTGCCGAGCAGGAAGGCCAATCCGCGCTGGTACATCGTCGCGTCGATGGCGACATCACTGGCTTTGGCTTCAAGCAGGCCGAGCATCGCGTAGGCCGTGACAAGCGGGCTGCTCTCATCGGCGCGATACCAGCCCCAGCCGCCGTCCTCATGCTGACCGTTCTTCAGCCGCGCGAGCGCTTCCGCAATCGCGGTCTGCAGGTTCGCTTGCAATTCCGGCGACGATTGCCCCAGCTTTTGCAGGGCGCGGAAGGTGATCACGTTCGGTAGGAACTTCGAGATCGTCTGTTCCGTGCATTGATACGGGAAGTTTTTCAAGTAGGTCAGGCCATCGAGCGTGACCGCCGCAAGTGAGGTGTTGAGGTTGATTGTGAGGTCGCCAGCACGCGCTGCCGTCGCTCCGGTCGGGAGCTGGATCAACTCGGTGCGCGTCGAGGCAGCGGTCAGCGCCCCGGCGGTCGAGACGTAGTCCGGCGCTTCGTAGCGGTACACCGGGAGCAGCTTGTCCGGTCCCTGCCCGACATCCGGCTTCGCGCCGTCGCTGTATTCGCCGCTCGTCGCGATGAACGCCGCATCGACGGCAGGCACATCCGGGACCGTCACCCGCCACACGACGCGCACGCGGCCATCCTTCGGGATGTTCACCGTTTGCACGGCATCACCGACAAGCTGCGCGCCCTTGAGGTCGAGCCGCACCTGTACGCTCAAATCTGCGCCGCTGTTGTTATTGACGACGGTTGCGAGTTCGGCCTCATCACCGACGATGAAGAAACGCGGCGTTGCAGGGCGTACGAGCAGCGGCTTGGTGCTGATCAGGTCCGTTTCACCCTGCCCGACGTAGGTATCCTTCGAGATACCGCGACCATCCAGCCGCCAGGTGGTCAGGTTATCCGGCAGCTTGACTTCGACCGAACCGCGTCCGTTTGCATCTGTGACGACCTCCGGGGACCACAACGGCGTATCCACGAAGTTCGTGCGCGGCGTGACGGCGGGTTCTTGTGCGACTCCCGGTGCGGGCGCGGCATTGCGCGCGGAAGGAGGTGGCGCACCCACCGCACCGTCAGCGGCTGCGGATTGCAAACTCGGCTGTGCTTCGTTCGATGCGAAACCCGCCTCTTTGTCCCTGCGTTCGGCATCCGGTTTGATGATGTCGATCAGCGACGCAAGCGAAACCTGCGTTAGAACGCTTAAGCCGCGATCCGACCAGAATGCCTCGAAGATACCCGCGTCACTCGACCCCGCGACCGAAAGATTGGCAAGGTCAGTCAGCTTCACGCCAACCGACGCACTGACGGGCTTGCCATCGCGGTCCGTCGTCAGTACGTCAAATTTGACAGTCTGGCCGGGCTGCGCACGGGTCACAGAGGGTTTGAGCGTGACGGTCAACTGCTGCTTGACTTCGACGTTCAGCTTGAGGACACCGGAACGATAATCCGGGTCATCGCTCGCGCTTTCCATGCCCTTGATGAGTGTCACCGCGACGTACACATCCGGCGCGAATTGGTCCGTGATCGGGAGCGAATACAACGCGCCGCCCTGTACGGTGATGATCTCCTGCTTGATAATCCCCGCGCGTTCAACCGTGACCAGCGCCTTTACAGAGCCGTTGAACGGCGACGGGATCAGGATTTGCGCGGTTTCGCCGGGTTTGTAGGCGCGCTTATCGCTGGTCATGCGCAGCGCCTTGTCGTAGCGATCCCCGATGCGGAACGGTTGCGGACCCGTCACCCAGACGTAGGTGTTGCTTTCGGCGGTACGCTCGGCTTTATCAAGGCTCGTCGCGACGATGCGATACAACCCTGCTTCCTTCGGCGTGAAGCTGAACGCCGCGCGTCCGCTGGCATCGGTCAGGACGTCGCTCGCCGCGATTTCCTTGTCGGCCTGCTTCCATTCCAGCGTCTTCGGGTCCTGCTCCCACTTTTGCAGGAGCGCCGCGACTTTCACCTTCTGATTGGCGATAGGCTTGGACGCCCAATCGACGGCGATTAGCGCAACCTTCGCGGGTTCATCGGTGCGCGCGATAGTCGTCTCGTTGTGCAGCCCGATGTACAGATCGGCGGGATGAACCGTAACGCTGGTGCGTCCGCTGATCGCCTGATTGGAAATATCCGTGACGGTCGCCTCGATGGTGAACGTCTCTTGCGTGTTCGCGGCCAGAGAAGCGGGCAGTTCTATCGTGAACTTGCCGTCCTTGTCGGTGCGTCCCGTGCCGCTCCCGACGCTGCGCCCGCCATAGTAGCCGCGCCCACCATAGAAGCCCTCGCTGAACCACCAGTACGGGCTGCCCGCGCCGAACTGCCATTCCCCATCGCCCGTATAGTTGAAGTAACCGGGGCTGGCGAGTGCGTTCCACTGCACAGCGGCATTGGAGACCGGACCGCCGAAGAAGAATTTGCTATCGACCGTGACCTTCACCGTTGCGCTCTTGACGACCTGCGGCTCCGTCGCGGTCGCGCTCACCTGGAATTCCGGGACGCGATACTCCGCGACCTGAAAGCCACCCGCTGAATAGCTGATGCCGTCAACGATTAGATTGAAAGCGTAGTAGCCAAGCGGCGCATCTTTCGCGAGCGCATATTGGCCGTTGAACGTTCCGAACTCCGTCAGCGTGATTGGCTGCTCGGAGACCGTTTTGCCCTGTGTATCGACGACGCGGACGAGTGCTGTTTTGAATTTCGGGATGGCATACGTCACGTCGTTCAGGTCGCGCAGCGCGCCTTTGAAGTAGACCGGACGATCCGGGCGGTAAATCGGCTGATCGGTGTAAATGTAGCTGACGAGCTGGCGCGCGCGTCCGGCAGAGTTGACCACACCGAAGTCATACGCATTGATATAGGACGCGCCGCCGCTGACCGCGAATTGTCCATCGCTATTGAGGACAGCGCTCACGTTGCCGCGCTGGTTCGCGCCCGCGACTGGGAGCGTGAGCAGGCCACTTGCGTCAGTTTTGCCCGCGCCGAGCGGCAGGATATAGTTTTCCCATAAATCGATCCGTGCATTCGCGATGGGCTGCCCGGTTTTGAGGTCGGTTGCCCAGACGAGGATGCTGTTAGCCGTTTGTTTGACGGTGAGGCTCGCCGTGCTGACCGCAAGGACGATATTCTGGCGTCCGCGATATTGGAAATCTGACGTACCGCGCAGTTCGGGCGCTTCCACGCGGATATAGTACAAGCCCGGCGCAAGCACCCCGGCCTGATCGGGTCCGAGCAGCAACCGCGTCAAGTTCTGCGCGTTGGCATCCCCATTCGATTTGACAGAGAAGCGACGCAGCGTGCCGATTTGCCCGAATGCGTCTGCGTTACCGCGAATAACATTCAACTGCGGATGCGTGATTGCCGAGACCGCGACATCGAGCGTCGTCAGGTTCGTCGTCTGCGCGAGGAGGCTGGTCTGTGGCAGATAGGCATTCGTGACATTGACGAAGCCGAATTGCGGCACGTAGAGTGCTGGTTCAAAATCCGTCGTGCGGAAGCGGATCGTGATTGGCTCTTTGATCGTGTTGCCGTACATATCCGCAACGCCCGCCGCAACCGTCACGGTGTAATCGGTGCGCGGCTTGCTGGCGAAGCTGATGTACACGTTCTGGCCGTAGCCGCTCACCGCAAGTTCGGCGGGCTTCGGCTCGACGGTGACTTTCTCCGCGAAAGATTTTTGATCCATCGGTGCGCTGAAAATGAGGTTCACGCCGCCGCCGGGCTGCGCGTCCTGCTGGCCGTTCTTCGGCTGGCTGTCGATCAGCGCCGGGTAAGGGACCGTCTGGAAGGTGTAGCTGATCGGGTTGGCGAGCGTCGCGGACCCGGCGGCGCTGCGTGCGCTCGCGGTGACGACGATACGGTACGTCACCCCAAGGTCCAGCTTCGCATCTGGTTTGAAACCCAGCACCGTGTCATTTTCGGACCAGACGAACGTGCCGGATATTTTCGCGCCACTGCGTCCGAGGAGCGCAAACGCATCCTGCGTCGTGGTGCGGTCCATCGGCTGGTTGAAGGTGACGCGGATCGGAGACTCCAGCGGTATCTGGTTCGTCTGGTTTTGCGGGTCCGCGCTCAGTATTTGCGGCGCAATCGTGGTGAACTTCCACGTATACGGTGCGTCGAGCGGTCCGCCTGTCGTATCGCGCAGCATCCCATCGATGCTGGCCGTGAAGGACGCGCCACCGGGCAGCGCGGTCTCCGGCTTGAAGACATAGATACTGCTGTTCACCCATTCGCCACGCCCCTTGACGCCGGGCGAGAGCGAGAGCGGCTGCGGCAGCTTGTCCTGAGCGCTGGTATCGACCAGCGGCACGACCGGACGATTAAATACAACCGTGATGCTCGACCCGGCCTGCACCTCGCGGCTCCCAGGTGCGGGGATGACCTGCACGACCTTGAGCGCGCCCGCAATATCAATCGCGAGGCGGTACGTCTCTGCGAGCGCCGCGCCGTTGGCAGCCTTCGCACCCGAATTGATTTTGAGCGTGTACTGTCCACCGCGCGCCGCGCCGAGCGGCACTATCGAGAGCGTGCGCTCATCGAGCCACGAAGCGGCAGGCTTGATCGCAGGTTCGATACTGAGCGACGCTTCGACGCTGGCTTTGTCCATCGGCTGATCGAAGGTGATTTTGACGGCCGTATCGGGCGCGATTTCCTCATGTGAGGCAGGCGACGTTTGCGCCACTTTGGGCGGAGGCGCGTCGGATTGTCCAAGCGCAGGGCTGGCAGTGGTGCGGAGCGCGGTCGCCGCGATCACGAGCAGCGTGAGCATGGTGAACAGCTTTCTCATAGGGTATTTCCTCTGTGGTGTCTTCACTATAACAGGGAAACGATGAGGGTGCTGGAAAAGTTCCCGGAACAGAAAGGCAGTCCGATATAACGCTCCAAAAGAAGAAAACATTGCGGCAGAAGAAGTCTCCAATGCAGAGTTGGAAGAAATGGGACGGCTCGCACTAGAAGCGCCGTTGAATTTGAGCCTCATTCGTGAAGATAGTGGCGAATATTAAATGTAGATGTTACGCCGTTGAGCAAACCGAACGCCATTTCTGGTGTCCCATGCTCACTGGGTTTTTACGAGAAGTGCATAGCAAAGGTGACACATTCTACCTTGCTCCGAACCCGGCAATTGCGCCTCTGCGTATAACAAGGCTGTCACGATACGCTGCGTGAGAATTTGGTTTGCTTGACAAGCCCGCAAGCCGCGTGCTAGAGTTGGGACAAATTGACCGGAGCGGCATTTCCTGTGCGCAACTGCGCCGCCGGTTACAAGGCGCGCCTTTGCCAGGATATGGAGACACAGCGTTGGCTAAATCACGGACTGAACAACTTGTAGAGCGCCTGCGCGATCTTCAAATAAGCGCACCGGACATCGAAGCAGCAGCGGTGATCAGCGTTGATGGCCTGCCGATGGCCTCTTCCATGCCCGCCAACATCGAAGAAGATCGCGTCTCGGCGATGTCGGCAGCGATGCTCGGCCTCGGTGAGCGTATCGCAGGCGAGCTGGGACGTGGGGCGCTGGAGCAGGTCTACGTCAAGGGACAGCGCGGCTACGTCATTCTGATGAACGTCGGTATGGACGCCGTGCTGACGGCGCTCGTGCGCGAACAGGGTCGGCTTGGCCTGATCTTTCTTGAAATGGGTCGCGCCGCCAAAGAACTGGCTCGCCTCGTCTAGGTTATCCGATGAGCAACACACTGGTTACGGAGGCTCGCGTGCCAGAAAAAAGCGGCTGGAATTACCCCAACAAAATCGCCCGCATCTACATCATGGCGATGGAAGATGTCATGGGTAAAAATGGCCTGAATGCCATTTTGCACCTGGCCGGGTTGCAGGCGTACATCGACAACTACCCACCCGATAATCTGGAAAAGCAGTTTGATTTCGCAGATTTTACGGCCTTGAATGCAGCTCTCGAAGATATGTATGGACCCCGCGGCGGACGCGGGCTGGCGCTGCGCGCGGGGCGTGCCTGCTTCTCGCAGGGCTTGAAGGGCTTCGGCGCGCTGGCAGGCGTCGGCGACCTCGCTTTCAAGGTGCTGCCGCTCGGCGCGAAACTGCGCCTCGGCCTGCCCGCGATGGCGACCGTCTTCAACACGTTCAGCGACCAGATCAGCGAAGTGCAGGACGGCGGCGACCACTACACCTACACGATCAAGCGCTGCCCGGTCTGCTGGGGTCGGCAGGCCGACAAGCCGATCTGCCACGCCGCCGTCGGGTTGATCCAGGAAGGCTTGCGCTGGGTCAGCGGTGGGCATGAGTTCCGCGTCGTCGAGACGGAATGCCACGCTAAAAACGACCCGAACTGCGTCTTCGTCGTCTATAAGGAACCTATCGGCTGATCTGTAGCAGATACAAGGTGGACTCACAGCATGGCCGATAAACCTCAAATCCTGATTGTCGAAGACGACCTCGATCTCTCCGATATGCTCACGCAATTTTTCGAGACGCAGGGGTACGACGTTCGCCACTCGGCATGGGGAGAGGAAGCGCTGCGCTTCAGCCGTGAGCAGCGCCCGGATTTGGTCATGCTGGATGTTCACCTGCCCGACATCGACGGCTACGAAATCTGCCGCCGTTTGCGCAGCAGCCGCCGCACCGAACATGTCCCGGTCATCTTTCTCACCGAAAAGCGCGACCGCGCCAACAAGCTGACCGGCTTGGAGCTGGGCGGGCTGGATTACATCACCAAGCCGTTCGATTTGCAGGAACTACGGCTGCGCGTGCGGAACCTGCTGCGCCGTGCAGAGGCCGCGCCGCGCATGAACGCGATTACCAATTTGCCTGATCAGACGCTGACCGATGAAAAGCTGACGGAAGCGCTCTATAAGGAGCCGGGCTGGGCGGCGCTCTACATTTCCGTACTGGCGCTCGATTCGTTCCGTGATGAATTCGGGTTCGTCGCGGCGGATGACGTGCTGCGCGGTGTGGCGCTGATTCTCAACAACGCGATCCGTGAGGCGGGGTCCGGCGCGGATTTTATCGGCCATCTTTCGGCGGCGGGGTTCATCGTCCTGACCGATGGCGCACACATGGTCGCGATTCGTGATCGAATTGAAGGCCGCCTGCGCCGCTCGCTGAATCTCTTCCAACCTGCGCGTGAAATGGGCGCGCAGACGCGGCTCGCGCTCCGTACCGAACTGGCGACTGCCAGTGACGGGCAGCCCTACGCAACGCTCGATGTATTGAAAGCGAAACTCGGCGCGGCGCTCGCGAACCCGGACCGCGCGTGAGCATCGAAGGAAATGATTAGCGGGCGAAAAATGACAGTTGCAGAAAGCGCATTCCGGCCAGGATTTCGTTTACGCGCTGCGCGCTGAGTGTCCCAATGTATTCCCCTAGCTGTGTTTTATCGACGCTGGACACCTTTGAAACTTCCGCGACGCTGTGCTTTGGCAGATTGGCTTCACCAACTTCAAGTAAGACGTTGCCGGGCATATTCGCGCGCTTGATATTGGATGTCAATGCACATACGATGACCGTATTGATGCGGCTATGATTGAAGATATTCTCTTGAAGCACGACATAGGGATGGCGAATATCCGGTTCTGCCGCATCCTGAACCTCTCGTTGTAGCCAGTAAATATCCCCCCGGTTGATGACCAATGATCTTCCCTCAATAGCGCTTCAACGCCGTTGCGCCATGCTGCGCGCCAGCCCGCCGATTCGCATCCCGTTCGTGACGCTCGCCGCACACAGCAGCAGCGGCACGCCAATGATCGTAAGCGCAAGCGGCAGGAACAACATACTGATAATCAGCACGAGGGCGATTTGAATGATTGACGCGCGAAGCAGCACCGCGAAGTTCTGGCGCACATCCGCGAGCCGTTTGCCGAACGCGGAATATTCGCTGTAAAAATCCGTCCGCGCGTAACGAATGTGTCCGGCAGTGATCGCCATCTCCGCGAGGAACGACCACAGCGCGGCCAGGACGAGCAGCAATAGCTGCACCGCGCCCACATTCGGTAAATATTGCCCTGCCGCCGCACTCGCCGCGATGAGCAGCAGCGCGGGCGCGAAATAGGCGAGGCTCGCGACGAGGCTCATCAGCCCGCGCGCGAAAATATCCGGCCAGTCTTCCCAGGCAGGCAGCGGATAGGTCAGCCCGCGCACGATGTTGTGCGCCGTTGAGAGGCTATAGCCCATCCACACGATCAGGTTCAGCCCCGGCACGAAGGAAAGCAGCAGCAGCCGACCCAGTTTGCGCCGCCATGCAGGGTCAGCGAAGAGGGCGGGCGCGTAGCTGCGCGTCGAAGTCGCGATATTGGTCACGGTGTCGGGGTCACGGGCGGCGGGTCCAATCTGGCGAGATAGGCAATGATGTCATCGGCGCTCATGATACCAATTCTGCGCTCGTAAATCACGCCCTGTTTGTCGATGATGTAAGTTACGGGCAGGTTCACGACGCGATACTGGTCCGCCACCACGCCGTCACGATCCAGTGCAGTCGGCAAATTGACGCTGATTTCCTTGAAAAACCCGTTGATCTGGTCGCTGCTGTCACCCTTGTTGACGGTCAGTACATTCGCATCACCGAGGATGCGGCCATCGAGTAGCGCTTGAAATGCGGGCATCTCGACGCGGCAGGGCGCGCAGTAGGTCGCCCAGAAGTTGAGGAACGTCACCTTGCCGCGCAATGTCGATAGCCGCGTCTTCGCGCCGCTCAACGTCGCGAGTTCAAAATCCGGCGCGGGACGCCCGATCAGCGTATCGGATGTGACCGCGATTGGGGGCGGTTCGCGATTAGGAGCAGCGCTGCTCGAACCGGATAACCCGATCAACAACGCTACGATGAACGCTGCAATTGGAAAAATCAAAAACAGCAGCAAACCGGGATTGGGGCGCGTGTCTGGTGTGGTGGCTTGCGCAACCTGCGCTTCGACCCGTTGCCCAGCCTGCATATTCTCGTCGTTCACGGTAGCCATTCCGGTAAATATCCATTCTGCGCAATTTGCGTCAAGGCACGCGAGCGCGCATCGTATACCCAGATGCCGGGCTGCGCGTCCGGTTCCAGATACGGGTAACGCTGCATCAGCAGTTGCATTCCATCCGGCGAATAGCTGATCTTGCCGTGCGCGTAGTTCGGATCGACAGCGATGGGTACGGCCTCACCCGTCGCCAGTGTGATCTCATAGACCTGATATTTCTCCGTCGCGCGCTCACCATCCAGATAGCGCCGCATAACTGCCAGCCGCGTCCCGTCCGGGTGGAAGACCGCCAGCCAGTCATCGACCTGTGAGCCGTCGGGGGGTGGCAGCGGGCGAATGGTGGGTTGCCCATCGCGGAAATCGGCGACTTCCAGCCCACGCACGACGCCGAACGGCCTTTCCTGCAACTGCACATAGGCCAGCCGTTTCGAGTCGCGCGAGAACTGCCACGAGTGGTTTTCAAGTGTCTGGAGCAGCGACTGATGCCCGGTGGCGACATCGACGATCACGACGGCGGAACGTTCGCTGTCGTAGAGCGTGACCGCGCTCCCATCCGGCGACCAGATTGGCTCCTGCGCAAGCCAGCGCTGTTCGCTGAAAAACGGCTGCGTCGCCAGTGTATCGACATCCACGATCCACGCCCGCGCGTCGGAGTCGAAGCGGGTGCTATCCGCGCGCTCGTAGAGGACGCGCACGCCGTCCGGGTTCCAGGCGGGGGCGCGGCAGGTCGCGCCGATGCAGCGCGTCAGGCGGCGCGTGCTTTTGGTAGCAAGATCAAGCAGGTATAGATCGGTCTGGCCTTCCGCGTCGTATTGCGAAAAGGCGATGCGCGTCCCATCCGGGCTGGGCGCAAAATCTTCAACGCCATAGGACGCGCTCGTGAGTTGGATCGGTGCTGCGCCGCCATTCACCATGTATAAATTCGACGGATCGCCTTTTCGCGCCCGGATTGCAGGCGCTAGGTAGATGACGCGCGGTTGCCGGACCTGCATTGTCCATTGATGATCCTGCAAAACCGCCCGTCCAGTTTGTGACCGCGCGCCGCTCTTGAGCGTGACGGTGTAGCGCGTCCCCGCGAGGAATGCCGCATCGGGCGCGAAGGTGAGCGACGCCCCGGACCAGCGCAGCGTGCCGGGCAGTGCTGGATTGATGGCAAGCTGCACGCTTGCAGCATCCATAGGTTCGCTGAATTGCAAACGCAGCACGTCGCCGGAGCCAATTGCCAGGTCCGTGCCGAGTACCTGCCCGGTGCGTGCCTCAACCATCGTCACGACGACGCCCGCGCGGTCGCCGAGCGCAATCACGCCGAAGACGAGCGCGAGCAATGCCACGACCGCGCTGCCCATGATCAGATCGAAGCGATCCGGGATGCGGAGGGTAACGCGCGGGAGAGTTTGAATAGCCATGCTATCATTATACAAGCCGGGCGCGGCGCGGTGCAGCGCCTTCACCAAACTTTCACGCGGAGACGATCCCGAATGGCCGATCTGTTGATAGAAAATATCGGGCAGCTTTGCGTCATGCCCACGCTGAACGGCGGTCCACAGCGTGGCGCGGCCTTCGGGACGCTTGGCCTCGTGGAACACGCAGTCGTTGCGATTCGTGATGGAGCGATCCGCGCAGTCGGCACAGGGACCGAACTGCGGCGCGAATACCCTGCGGCGCGGGTGATCGATGCGCGCGGGCGGCTCGTCACGCCGGGGCTGATCGACCCGCATACGCATCTCGTCTGGGCGGGCGACCGCGCCGGGGAGTTCGAGCTGCGCCGCGCAGGGACCAGTTATCAGGAGATCATGGCGGCGGGCGGCGGCATCAACAAGACGGTGCGTGATACGCGCGCGGCCTCGCTCGAAACGATCATCGCGCAATCGACCGCGCGGTTGAATCGGATGCTGCTCAATGGCAGTACCACGGTTGAAGCCAAGACCGGGTACGGCCTCGATCTGGAAACCGAACTGCGATTGCTGGATGCGATTGCGCAGATCGACACCGCGCACCCGGTCGATCTCGTGCCGACGCTGCTGGCCGCGCACGCCGTCCCGCCGGAGTATGAATACAATGCGGATGACTATGTGCGCGTCGTCTGCGAGCAAATCATCCCGGCAGCGGCGGCATGGCACGCGCAGCACGGGCGCGGTACGCTGTTTTGCGATGCGTTCTGTGAACACGGCGCGTTCACGCTTGAACAGTCGCGGCGAGTGCTGGAAGCCGGGCGTGCGGCGGGTCTGACCTCACGCCTGCACGCGGATGAATTCGCCTCGCTGGGTGGGGTCGCGCTCGCAGTCGAACTCGGCGCGGCGTCGGTCGATCATCTGCTCGTCACGACGCCGGAAGATTGCGCGCGGCTGGGCGCATCGCAGACGGCGGCGGTGCTGCTCCCGACCACGCCCTTCGGCCTGAACATCGCGAACAGCGCGCCCGCGGCGGCGCTCATCGCGGCAGGTGCGGCGCTCGCCATCGCGACGGATTGCAACCCCGGCACTGCCTGGTGCGAAAGTATGCAGTTCGTGCTGGCGCTCGCGGTTCGCACGCTCGGTCTGACGCAGGCGCAAGCGCTCGCCGCCGCGACGATCAACGCTGCGCACGCCGCCGGGCGATTGGAGCGCGTTGGCAGCATCGAACCCGGCAAGCGCGCGGACCTGTTGATCTGGGATATACTGGATTATCGACAGCTTGGCTACGTTTTCGGCGCGAACCTCGTAGATACGGTGATCAAGGATGGGCGCGTCGTCATCGAACGCGGAATACGGATTACTTCGTCATGAACTTGCCTAATTTCGATGAACAGATTATCGGCAATCTCACCTTCGGGCAGATCGTCATCGTCACGGTGTTGGCGCTGGCCGTCCTCGGTGTGTTTTCGCTCTTCGGGATCATCCTGCGCCTGCCGCGCCTGATCTTCGGACCGGGCTGCGGCTGCATCTTTTTCATCGCGGCGCTGGTCGCGGGTTTCCTGATCATCTCGCGACCGAGCTAAATGCCGCTATAATCATTCCATGCCTGCGCTTTCTGCTTGTTGAAGGAGTCCCAAAAATGCGCCGTTTATCGTTCCTTTCCGTGATCGTTGTGGTGCTGGCATTGACCTTTGCCACGCTGCCTACGTTCTCCGCGCGTGCCGACACTGCGGGGGTCGTCGCCGTTCAGCTTCTCAATGTGCGTAAAGCGCCAAGCCAGAAGTACCCGGTCATCGCGCAAATTCCGCTGGGTGGGTCGGTGACGCTGATAGGCCGCAATGCCGCCGGCACGTGGCTCGAAATATCCGGGTCGTTTGGCAAGGGGTGGGTATCCGCGCCGTTCGTCACCATTCCGTCGGGACAGGTCAGCTCGTTGCCCGTGACCGACCGCACCATTAACCCTTTCGCGACAGTGATTGTCTACCCCTCGATCCAGGTGCGCTCCGGTCCTAGTACCGATTTTCCGATCATCGGCGTGCTGCGCACAGGCGCGGTTGTTGATATTGTCGGACAGGACCCCAAAACGAAGTGGATAGAAGTCGCTACACCCTTCGGCAACGGCTGGATTCAGACGCAGTTCGTCACGCTCACCGGAGACATCTTCGCCGCGCCGAACACTGATCAATTCGCCTATCCGGTCGTGAAGAACGTCAATTACCGGGTCAATATCCGCAGTGGTCCCGCGACGGATCGCAGCGTGGTCGGCGTGCTGCCCTACCTGCAATATGCGCGCATCATCGGCGTGAACGCAAATGGCCGCTGGTGGAAGATCACAGGCGACTCCGGCACAGGCTGGGTCTCCGCGTCGTTCGTGCAGGCGATTGGCAATCTGGGCGGCGTCCCGGTCCTTACGGAATAGCGCTTGCGGTCACTTTTCAAATTGGTTGCGGGCGGGCTGGCGTGCCTGCTCGCGTGCCTCGCCTGTAACCTGAGTTTCAGCGTCCCGCCGGAGAGCGCAGGGGCGTCGCCTGTGAGCATTCTGGCTCCCGCTAACAACAGCCAGATCGCGGAAGGCGCGACCCTGCAAATCGCGATTCGCGCCGAAGACAAGACGGGCGTGGACCGCATCGAAGTCACGGTCGATGACCAGCCGCTCTCCAATGGGCAGGTCGTGCGCGCGGCGGGTCAGCAGGTGTTCACGACCGTCGTTGAATACATCTCGACGGGTCGGCAGGGACACCTGTTTATCGCGACGGCGTATCGTGCCGACAACTCCGTGATTGGCGCGGCGACGCTGACGGTGATTGTCGTCGGCGCGGCGGGGAGTACCTTCATCCCGGTCACGCCTGTTGAGCCGAACGCGACCATCGTAATCGAAACGCCAGCGCTGCGCGCGACCGTCGCCGTAACGCGATCAGCGCCCACCGCTACGCCACAGATCGTACCGACGCTCACACTGCCTAACCAGACCGCAGCACCCAGCGCACCATCCGCGAACAGCCCACAGGCGCGCATCATCACGGCTTTTCTGAATGTGCGTAGCGGACCCGGACCGACCTACGCCAATCAGGGCTTGCTGAAGGCTGGCGATGTCGTCCTCATTCTGGGACGCAACGACGAACGAACATGGTGGGCGGTGCAGGGTCCCAACGGCGTGCGCGGCTGGATTCTGAACAACCCGGTCTACATCGCGACGAGCGGCGACCTGACGAATATTCCGCTGGCCGCCTCGCGTCCGTCACCCGTGCCGACGGTTACGCCTTCACCGTAGTGCCAATACTGTTGGCAGCCCTGCGTCGGCGCGCGGGCAAGCCCAGCATCTCGTCGTTGACCACGAGCAGGCGTATTCCATTCAGCACGACGATCACCGTGCTGCCCTCGTGACCGATCACGCCGAGCGGCAGTGGGAGTTCCCGTCCCGCGCTGACGAGCAGCGGATTCAGGTTCAATGCGCTGATCACCAGCACGATGATCACGCCGAGCGCAAAGGTCAGGTTTTGCAGCATTACGCGACGCGCGCGGCGGCTCAATTTGATTGCGTAGGCGATGCTCGTCAGGTCGTCAGCCATCAGCACCACGTCGGCTGTTTCGAGCGCGACATCGGTTCCCGCCGCACCCATTGCGATCCCGACCGTCGCTTCCGCGAGCGCGGGCGCATCGTTCACGCCGTCACCGACCATCGCCACCGCACCATATTTAGCCTTCAGTTCGCGGATTACCTCAAGTTTGCGTTCCGGGAGCAGTTCTGCGTAGACCTCATCCGCGCCAACGAACTGGCTGACTGCGTTCGCGACGCGCGGATTATCGCCTGTCAGGATGACGATATGCTCCACACCCGCGCCGCGCAGCACCTTGAAAATCTCCGGCGCGTTCTCGCGAATTTGATCCGCGACCGCGACCGCACCCAGCCAGCGCTCGCCCTGCTGCGCGAGCAGGACGGTTTTACCTTCGGCTTCGAGGCGATCCCGCAGTGCCGCGAGTTCGACGGGGAGCGCTGCGCCGTCTTCAATCATCAGGCGTTCTGTCCCGACGCGGACCGTTTCGCCATTGATTGACGCGCGCACGCCTTCGCCCGGCACGGCCTCGAAGCCATCTGCTTCCGGTGCGCTTAGTTGCTTCGCTTTTGCGTAGCTGAGGACCGAGCGCGCAATTGGGTGTTCAGATTTCGCTTCCGCGCTGATGATCGCGCGCAACAACTCATCAACAGAAACATCCGCCAGCGGCGCGACATCCGTAACCGCAGGCTTGCCAGTCGTGATCGTCCCCGTCTTGTCGAACGCGATAGCCTTGATTGTCCCCATCTGTTCGAGGTACGCGCCGCCTTTGAACAGAATGCCACGCCGCGCCGCGTTCGCAATCGCGGAGAGGATCGAAGCGGGCGTGCTGATCACGAGCGCGCACGGAGAGGCGACCGTCATCAGCACCATCGCATGATAGAAGTTGCTGTTGAAGGTCGGTCCACCGGGCAGCAGTGGCGGGATCACGATGTAGAGCGCGACCGCCGCGATCACGAACATCGCGTATTTCTGCTCGAACTCATCCAAGAAACGCTGTGTATCCGCGCGGCGGCCTTGCGCCTGTTCGACCATGTTGATGATGCGCGCGAGCGTCGATTCGTGTGCGGCACGCGTCATGCGGATGTCGAGCGAGCCGTTCTGGTTGACCGTCCCCGCGAAGACATCATCGCCGATTTCTTTGGATATGGGCAGCGACTCGCCCGTGATCGCGGCCTGATCAATCGTGCTACTACCTGCTACCACCTCGCCATCGACCGGGAGCCGCTCGCCGGGACGGATTACGATCACATCCCCGACCGCAAGTCCATCCGTCGGGACCGTCACCAACACGCCATCGCGCCGCACGGTGGCTGTCTCCGGACGCAGCTTGAGCAGCGCGCGGATTGCGTTACGGCTGCGGTCCATCGCGTAGTTTTGCAGGACGTTACTCAGCGAGAAAAGGAAGAGCAGCGTCGCACCCTCACGCCACTGGTTGACCAATGCCGCGCCGAGTGCCGCGAGTACCATCAGGAGATCGACGTTGATCTCACGTTCCAGCAGCGATTTCACGCCTTCGATCACGCCGAAGACGCCACCCGCGATATATGATGTCAGGTTCGCGAGCAGGATCATCCAGACCGGCGCGTTCAGATTTTCGAGGAGCAGACTCACGCCAATCGCTGCCGCCGTCACGACGACGAGGATTACTTCCAGCTTTTCGCGCGGGATGAGCGTCCGGCGCACCTGTGTTTCGTTTTCCGCTGCGTCTGCGCGTAGTGCCAGCGTGCCTTGCGCCATAAGTTCCCTCAAGCATGTTTAATGGGCATTAAATTACAACTGTACACGGGTGAAGTATAGCATAGGTGGCACGCTTGGGCAAAACGCAAATCAGAGTTTCGAGGCTGTGCCGAATGCCCAATCTGCCAGGTTCGGCAAATCTCGCGGCGCGGTGTACACTTTCCAATCACTTCCGATCTTCCATTGTTCAGAGGTTTTGAAATGAGAAAACTCGTCCTGTTTTTGATGGTGGCGCTATTGCTCGCCGCAAGCCTTCCCGCAAACCGCGCGAACGCGCAAGCCAAAACATTCGTGATCGGTATGGCGGAAAACTCGACCTCACTGGACCCCGCGCGCGGTTACGAGCAGCAGACGAGCATCGTCCACAAGGCGATCTACAACACGCTCGTCACCTTCCCGGCGGATAACGTCGAAAAGGTAATCCCTGATCTCGCGACGACGTGGACCGTCTCCCCGGATGGGCTGACCTATACGTTTACGCTCAAGGACGGCGTGAAGTTCGCTTCGGGCAACGTCCTCAGCGCCGATGATGTGGTGTTCTCCTATAATCGCGTGCTGAACGTACAGGGCAACGGCGCTTCGGTTATGGATACCGTCGCGAGCGTGACCGCGAAGGATGCCAAAACGGTCGTGATTACGCTTAAGAGCGTGGACCCGGCGTTCCTCGCGAAGTCGGTCTTCGGCGCGTATTCGGTCCTCGACTCGAAGACGGTCAAGGCACAGGGCGCGACCGATGCCGCCGACGCCAAGACGACCGACAAGGCCGAAACATGGCTGAACGGCAACAGCGCCGGGACGGGTCCCTATGTCCTGACGAAGTGGGACAAGAACAACGAGATGGTGCTGTCGAAGAACCCGAATTATAACGGGAAGACCGCGCCCGCTTTTGACCAGATCATCATGCGCGATATGCCGAAATCGGCTACGCAGAAGGCCGCGCTTGAGACGGGCGACGTCGATCTGGCCTTCGACATCAGCGCCGATCAGGTCGCCTCGCTGACCAGCAACCCGGATGTGACTGTCTTCAAAGGTCTCAGCTCGATTGTCTTCTTCCTGCTCATGAACCAGGACAAGACGATTGGCGGTCCGATGAGCGACCCCAAAATTCAGAAGGCTGTGCGCCTCGCAATCGATTACGCCGGGATCGCGAAGCTGGCGGGCGGTTCGGCTGCTACACCGGGTTCGATCATTCCGCTCGGTTTCGCGGGCGCGTACACGACCGATCAGGCAATCAAGCGCAACCTCGACGCGGCCAAGAAGCTGATCGCGGATAGCGGCTTGAAAGACATCAGCGTGAACCTCGATTACCCGGATTTCAGCTATCTGGGTGTGAACATCGGCACGCTCGCGCAGAAAGTACAGGCCGACCTCAAGGAGATCGGGATCACCGCTAACCTCAAGGGCGCGGAACTGCAAGTCGCGCTGGCGAGCTACCGTGACGGCAAGGAAGGGTTTGGCCTGTGGTTCTGGGGACCGGACTTCATCGACGCGATCAACTATGCGGAGTTCCTGCCGGGGATGAAGGTCGGCAAGCGCGTCAACTGGACCGATGCGAACGGCGACGCGAAGATCAAGGACCTGCGCGATAAGGTCCTCAAGGAAACTGACGCGACCAAGCGCGCGGCGCTCTTCGCGGAAATTCAGGCGTACTGGCAGGAAAGCGGACCGTTTGCGCCGATTGTGCAGGCGGGCGTGCAGATGGCCTATCGCAAGGACCTGAAAGGCTTCGCGTACAACGCGCAGTGGTTCATCGATCCGAGTACGTTCAGCCGGTAGATTTACGCTGATCACCATGCTGGTAAGTACCCAATAATACTTACCAGCAACGTCATTGGAGATGCCAACAGTGGACAATAATTATCAACTACTCTTCGCTTTGCAGAAATGGTTAAATAAGCAGGGTGAATATTCAGGACCTAACGACCTGCTCGTAGATGCGTTTTAGGCTCATGTTAATTACAAGTGCGCGGCGACAAGTTGTGCAATAAAATCAGGGGTAATGCGTTTGAGATTGATGTGAAACTCACAGATGGCAAGATAGGCCGCCAAGAACTTTTTGTGAACAC
>Ga0123337_10002151_pt1 | contig 23027 bp, 13 predicted proteins | sample frozenSSSSmetaG_FD_89792 | JGI IMG/M metagenome (GOLD analysis project Ga0123337, IMG submission 89792) | Glacier valley bacterial and archeal communities from Borup Fiord, Nunavut, Canada, to study Microbial Dark Matter (Phase II) -... | ecosystem: Environmental > Aquatic > Freshwater > Ice >...
CTCGCAGCAACGTCACATTGCGGCGAGACGCCGCAACCACCTTCTCGCGAGGCCCGGCCTTGAGACACAGGCACTTCCAATATGAGGGAACCCTGGCCGGGCTGATTCTCTTGTCGGGCTGAGAATTGCCTTGCCGTCGTGCCCGGGATTGGACCAAGTTTGCCATTCATCGGGTTTTTCATTCATCGGCCTCCTCCCCCTTGGTCCACCGACAAAACAATGAGAACTATTTCCTTGATCGCCGCTATGGGTTGCTTCCTCCCGATTTGTGAAACGAGCAACGCGCAGGACAAGCCCGCCAATCCTCCAGCCGGGAAACCGGAAAAGTCCTCGGGCTATTGGGAAAAGCTGACCATGCAGCCGTTCCTCGATGCCCAGGGCACGGTGTTCGTTGAAATGCCGCTGCCATCCACTTGGAAGGTGATTCGAAATCCCCAACAAGGCCAACCGGCCATCGTCGGGCCCAACGGAACGAAGGTCTTCTTTTTTCCCAACCGGAGTTTCGTGTTCCCCAACGATCGATCGCTGCGGCAGACCTACCTGCGCACGGGTCAGCCGATGCGGGCGATGCCCGGCATCGGGCCGTTGGTCCAACAGGACCTCGTCCCGTGGTGTGCCAACATGGGCCTGCGTTTCATCCGACACTACGAGATCCCGGAGCTGACGAAGATCGACCAATGGTATCAGGATCAGTTGTTCCAGGCAGTTCCCGGGCCGACGAAACGCACCGTCATCGGCAGCGATTGGGAAAACGCGAATGGTGATCCGCATTTCATGCTGACGCACCTGACGGTCGGAGACACCGCGGCCGTGCAAGTCTGGGGCTACAATTGCACAGGCTTGCAGGCGGAGAAATCCCACTTCAAGTCGGCGAAACAGCAACTCATCTTTGCGCTGGCGAACGCACGATACAACCCTCAGCAGATCATGGCCTTCAACCAGAGCGAGGCGCAGAAGGCCGGAAAAAGCTGGGCCGAATTCAACCAGCGGATGGCGGCGAACCAGGCAGCCTTCGAGGCGCAGCAACGGGCCCACGTGAACCGCAGCAACGCCATCAACGACGCCATCATGAGCGGTTGGCGCGAGCGCAATGCCGCCAGCGACAAGGCGCACGGGCAATTCATCGACACGATCAACGAGAAGACGAACGTCGTCGATCCGTCCACCGGCCAGCGATTCAAAGTGGACAGCGGATCGAACAACTATTGGATGAACCGCGATGGCAAATACATCGGCACCGACAAGCCGGCCTACGATCCAAACCTCGACGAGGGGCTGAACCAGCAAAACTGGCAGAAGCTCGAAAACGCGGACTGATCGGTCGGGCGGTGACCGCCGGGGTCAAAACGGGCAACTCGACCGGAAGGCGTGTTCGTCGGCCCATTCGTAGACCATGCGGCGGGAGGCGGCGTTGTTAGCGGCGAGGATTTCCAACATCCTCCGGTGGTGTGTGAGGTCCTCGCGGAGTTCGCGTTTGATCGATACCGGATTGGCGACGGTGCCGTAAAAAGGATCCCTGAAACGCTGGAGGGGACCGTACTGCGGCTCGTCCGGCAGGTAGTGGGTCTGCCGCTTGAGGTCGTCGATCTGTTCCTTGAGGACCGTGCAGTAAACCTTGAGCTTCTCTTCGCCGGCGGTGGCGAGGTTGGTGGCCTCCTCGCCGAGCCATTCCATTTCGAGCTGGAGCATTTCCCTCAGATCGTTGGCGGCGTAGGCGGTATTGAGGCGCTGCATCCAGACTTTCTTGTGCTCCTTGAGCAGCGGGTCCGGCTCGAGGTCCGGGTGGAAGGCTTTGGCGAGTTGCTTGAAGAGGGATTTGAGGTCGCGGTTCCTGGCTTCCTCCTGTTCGAGGCGTTTGCGCTCCTTTTCCGCCTGGGCTTTGGTGGGTTTGCGCCGGGGCTTGGTCGCGGCTGATGGAGAACCGGCACTGTTTTCGAGAGCGGCGCGCAGACGCTCGTGTGCGATGCGTTCGAATTCCTCGGGACCGGCATTCGGATCGAGATCACTCAGGTCCAGATCGAGGCCGGCCTGGCGCGCCGCCTGTTCCAACATGCTTCGGGCGTAATGGAACTCTTCGGCCTCAGTCTCATTCATTTCCCCTTCGTCGCCGGGCGGGTCGAGCTCGTCGATGACGGCTTCAAGCAGGGTGATTTCCCCGCCAGTGAGGCCCACGGGATCACCTAACAGGTCGCCCGCCTTGCCGGCCAGCAGGTCGCCGAGCCAATGCCGGCGGCGGGCGGTGAGTTTGAGGGTTTTCCAAGCCTTCATTCCCGTCAGGACGAGGTCGCGGTTCACGCGGTTGAGTTCCTCGACCATCGGCATCAGCTCGCGGATGGAGGTGGCGAGGGCTTCGTCGAGCCTCGCCTGCTCGCGGGCGTGGCGCGTCCTTGCGGATTCGAGGGATTTCATCAAGCGGTTGAACTCCACCTGCGTGCGGCTGAGAGGAACGTCTTTCCCCTGGCGGATGACCAAACTTTCCTTGGGCGGGACGGGTTTGGGCCGGGCCTTGCGTTTCATCGGGCGGGATATTCCCAGTGGAACTCATGATGTCAACCGCGTGAGCCGGATCGCGGCCCATTTCCGCTAGGGGCGAACAATCCGCCTTAGCGGAACGCCACCCCGGCGAAACGGGCGAAGGCATCGGCAAGGGGCCGGGTCGTTGCGATCGTGACTCCTTTCGGGTTCTTGAGCGCGACCCGCCGCGGTGTGAGCGAGCGGTTGGGTGGCGCGCTGAGGAAAACGTAGTATTTGAAGTGCGGAGCTTCGGGTGACCGGAAGACTCCGACGCCCACCGAAGTCTGCTGGCGGAAGAAATCAAGTTCTCCCAAGACGTGATCCCGGTGGGCACTGGAATTCAGCCAAAGTGATACCATTTGTTTCGGGGTGCCGGGGTTCATACCGATGGACTCGATGTTGTTTCCCGAGCGGGAGAGGTCGTAGTAGCTTGGAAGCAGGTAGCCCGCTTGGCCGATCAAAAAGTTTGCCCCTTTGCCGTCAGGCGTGGTGTGGCTGAAATAGTGCCGGCGGGCCATGTCCGCACCGCGCTGCCGGGCGACGAGGCAGAGGATGGGATCCAGCTTCATCGATTTCCGCTGCTGGCCGGCGTTGATGGAGATCTTGCGAAACAGTGCCATCTCGTCGCCGTTGAGCCGGTGGATTTGGGCGGCTGCAGGCGCTACCATGGCGGCCGATGTGGCAATTCCCATGGCGATGGCACCTGCGGGATTCCGAAAAAGCGTCCCGATGCCGGTTTTGAGAAGCTTGAGAACTCTGGAGACGTGGCTACATTTGGGGATCATGATTTGGGATGGTTCGGATGATGACGGCTCGTGTCGGTCCCCAGACTCGCGCTGCCATTGCCTTTAATATAACCCGGCTTAGGAAAATCGTTTGCATAAATTAGCTATCAACCCCACGACGGACGGAAAGGGGGGGTCGATCGCCAGATTTACCAAGGGAGAACGGTCTCCCGGCGGATGGTGGGCGCCGATAGTGCTGGTAGGGTGGGAGGCGGACTTTGAAGGGAAGCATGACTCTTCGCCTCAGACGCGCTAAAATCGTCTTCTACTCCAAGCAACGTATTGCATGAGCCGGTGAACTTTTCCAAACTCCGCCGTCTTTCGCCAGCGAGCCTGCATTTGTCCGCGACTCGTTCCCTGAAAACCAGAACCCGAAAACCAAATGCCACTGACCGTCAAACCAAAATCCGCATGCGCCTTCGATCAACTCTCGCTGGGCGAAGTCATGCTCCGCCTCGATCCCGGCGAGGGCCGCATCCGCACCGCCCGCCAGTTCGCCGCTTGGGAAGGCGGCGGCGAGTACAACACCTCGCGCGGCCTGCGCAAATGTTTCGGTTACAAGACCGCCGTGGTCACCGCGTTCGTCGATAACGAGGTCGGCCACCTCATCGAGGATTTCATCATGCAGGGCGGCGTGGCTACGGATTTCATCCAATGGCGCGAGGACGACGGCATCGGCCGCAACGTGCGCAACGGCCTGAACTTCACCGAGCGCGGATTCGGCGTGCGCGGTGCGGTGGGAAATCCCGACCGCGGCAACACTGCCGCCTCGCAGCTCAAGCCGGGCGACGTGGACTGGGAACACATCTTCGGCAAACTCGGCGTGCGCTGGTTCCACACGGGCGGCATCTACGCGGCTCTATCGGAAACCACCGCCGCCCTCACCGTCGAAGCCGTGAAAGCCGCTAACAAATACGGCACCGTCGTTTCCTACGATCTCAACTACCGCCCGTCGCTCTGGAAAACCATCGGCGGCCTCGCGAAAGCACAGGAAGTGAACCGGGAAATCGCGAAATACGTCGATGTCATGATCGGCAACGAGGAGGATTTCACCGCCTCGCTCGGCTTCGAGGTCAAAGGCGTGGACCATAACATCTCCACCATCGAGCTCGACGCCTTCAAGGCGATGATCGAAACCGCGGTGAAAGAGTTCCCCAACTTCAAGGTCGCCGCCACCACCCTGCGCGGCGTGAAAACCGCGACCGTCAACGACTGGTCCGCCATCCTCTGGCACGACGGGAAATTCCACGAATCCCGCAAATATCCCGACCTCGAAATCCTCGACCGCGTCGGCGGCGGCGACTCGTTCGCGTCCGGCGTGCAGTTCGGTTTCATGGAGTTCAACGACGCACAGAAAGCCGTGGAATACGGAGCCGCCCACGGTGCGCTCGCGTCCACCACACCCGGCGACACCTCGATGGCCACCCGCAAGGAAGTCGAAAAACAAATCGGCGGCGGCGGGGCGCGGGTGGTGCGCTAGCAGGTGCGGCATTTCCCCGAATCAATTTTCACGGGACAATCCGCTGGATGGATGATAGGCCCTTACCGCGATGTTTTTCTCCTCATTTGCGGTCCGGCTTGCGTTTGTTTTTTGCATCTTCGGTTTATCACTGGAGAACGCGCGGGCATTGACCGTCAATGCCACCTTTAGTTCCGCAGCGGATGTTCCGGTGACAGGGAACGGCTATACCGCCAGCGGAAACAGCGTGGCTTTCAACCTGGGCTATCCCCCCGAAACAGGAACCATCCTGACTGTGGTGAAAAACACCGGTCCGGGATTTATCGGCGGTGTTTTCAGCAATTTGTCCCAGGGGCAGGAAGTGTCGTTGGCCTACGGTGGCAAAACCTACAAATTCGCGGCCAACTATTTCGGCGGCAGCGGCAACGATCTCGTCCTCCAGTGGGCGGCGACCCGCGCGGTCGGATTCGGATACAACCAATACGGCCAGTTGGGCAATAGCTCCACCGCCAATAGCAATTTGCAGGTCGCGGTCACCTCGACAGGAGTGCTGGCCGGTAAAACGGTGACAGCCATCGCAGCAGGCGGCCGTCATAGTCTGGCTCTATGCTCGGATGGCACCGTCGCCGCCTGGGGTTACAACTCCGAGGGGCAGTTGGGAAACAACAGCACCGCCGACAGCAGTGTGCCAGTGGCGATCAACAGGACCGGCGTGCTTGCGGGGAAGACTGTGGTGGCGATTGCCGCCGGAAACACCCACAGCTTGGCGCTATGCTCAGACGGCACGGTGGCTTCATGGGGCGGCAACACCTACGGACAGGGCGGCAGCGGCAACGACTTGATCGGATGGTTCCTGACACCTGTGGCGGTGGACACGACGGGAATTCTCGCGGGAAAGTCGGTCGTGGCCGTTGCAACGGGGGCGAATCACACCCTGGCACTATGTTCCGACGGCACGCTCGCAGCCTGGGGCGATAATGGCAGCGGCCAGCTCGGCAATGGTGAGACAATCTACAAACGGATATTTCCCGTGGCGGTGGATCGCTCCGGAGTGCTGTCCGGCAAAACCATCACAGGAATTTCTGCGGGTGAGTATCACAATCTAGTAGTGTGCGGTGACGGATCCATGGCCGCCTGGGGCTACGACGGTAACGGATCGTTCGGTAATGGCGGGCCCAACTCCAGCAGCAGTGTGCCGGTGGCGGCGGGCACGGCGGGTGCCTTGTCGGGCAAATCAGCCGTCGCCGTGGCCTGCGGGAGCGACCACAGCATGACATTGTGTTCCGATGGCAGCATGGGTGCCTGGGGTTATGGATCTTATGGTCAGTTGGGAATCGACGACATTGGCTCCTACAGCATCCCGGTGGCCGTGATTTCGAACGGAATTTTGTCCGGTAAGACCATCACAACTTTGGCAGGCGGAAAATTCTTTAGTCTGGCGATGTGTTCGGACGGAAGCCTGGCGGCTTGGGGGGATAACTACAACGGACAGCTTGGTGACAATTCCACCATCGAGCGCCGCGTGCCGGTGGCGGTAACAACAGCCACACTTGCAACGGGTGAAAAATTTGTCTCGGGCACTTCTTCTCCAACCTCCTACCATTCCTTGGCAATCGTCGCGATGCCTTACATTCCGCGGATCGTGGTGGAACAACCCGTGGCAATTGAGTGGAAAAGCGGCCGCGGAGCCTTGGATTTCGGCAGTTGTCCCGCGGGGAGCACGATTTCAAAGACCTTCACGCTCCGGAACAATGGCATCGTTCCTCTCACTATCACGGGGGTCACCCTTGATGGAACGGATGCTTCGGATTTCGCCGTGACCACTCCGCCCGCCGCCAGCGTGGGGGCGGGATCCACGACATTTCTAACGGTGACCTTCACCGCCGGAGCCGGATTCAACCGCAGCGCCTCACTTCACATCGCCAGCAACGATCCTTACAACGGGGTTTTCAATCTCGACCTGGGAGCCACCGTCGCGCGAGGATTCCCGATAGTGTACGGCAGCGATTCCGATGTCCCCGTGAACGCGAAGGTATTCACGGCAACGGCAAGCAATGTCAGTTTCAGCCTGAACTTCATGCCGCCGACCGGTACGACCTTGACGGTGGTGAATAACACCGGCCTGGGATTCATCAGCGGCTCGTTCGGCAATCTGTCGCAAGGGCAGGAAGTGGCATTGCCCTACAACGGTAAAACCTATCGGTTCGTGGCCAACTATTTCGGTGGAACCGGCAATGACCTGGTTCTCCAATGGGCCGCCACCCGGTTGCTGGCATGGGGAGACAACTTCAGCGGACAACTGGGCATCGACGGCACCGCCTACGCGGATCGGCCGGCGGCGGTTGCAGTGGCGGGTGCGCTCGTCGGCAAGACGATTCTTTCAACGGCCAATGGATTTGATATCAGCCTGGCCGTGTGTTCCGACGGCACGATCGCGTCCTGGGGCGGTAACTTCGCCGGGCAGTTGGGGAACGGCAGCACCGCCAACAGCAGCGTGCCGGTGGCGGTGAACCAAGCCGGGGTGCTCGCCGGGAAACGGGTGGTGGCTGTTAGCGCTGGCTATAACCACTGTGTGGCGTTGTGTTCCGACGGAACGCTCGCCGCGTGGGGAGGCAACGACGGCGGCAAGCTGGGCGACGGCGGCTACACTTCTAGCAGCGTGCCCGTGGCAATGAGTCAGGCCGCCCTTTCCGGCAAGTCGGTGGTCGCCGTTTCCGCTGGATACAGCAACAGCCTGGCGCTTTGCTCGGATGGCACGGTCGTGTCGTGGGGGTATCCCGAGACGGGGCAGGTAAACACGTTCGGGGCGCTTTCCGGCGAGACCGTGGTCTCGATTTCCGCAGGTAATAGTTCCGGTTTCGCCGTCTGCTCGGACGGCACCGCCGTCGGCTGGGGTTCCAATATCTGGGGTCAACTCGGCATTGGCACCTTCGTCAATTACTCGCCCATCGAACCCACCGCCCTCTACACGGTTGGCGCGTTGTCGGGAAAAACGGTGGCAGCCATTTCCGCCGGATATGACCATGGTCTGGCGCGATGCGCGGACGGCACTCTTTTCACCTGGGGTAGCAACTCTTACGGCCAGTTAGGGAATGGCAACACTGTGGAAAGCTACGCGCCTGTGGCAGTCGATCTAACCGGAGTCCTGGCCGGCAGGACGGTCGTCGCCGCAAACGCGGGTTACCAATACAATCTCGTGAGGTGCTCGGACGGAACCTTGGTGGCTTGGGGCAATGGCTCGGCCGGAAGACTCGGCAATGGGGGAGGCCTGCACAAAAACATCCCGGTGGTCGTGAAAACCACCGCGCTGTTAGCGGGTGAGAAGATCGTAGCAGCCACCACCTCGCACTATTCCATTCACAATCTCGCCCTCGCCGCGATTCCCGCCATTCCACGGATCGCGCTTGAGCAGCCTGCGGGAATCCCCTGGACCAGCGGGCGGGGAGCCTTCGACTTCGGTAGCTGCGCGCCGGGCAATGGAATCGCGAAAACCTTCACATCCGCAACACCGGCATCGAGCCACTTGCGGTGGGCGCCGTGACCATCGACGGAACAAATGCCGCCGACTTCGTCCTCACCACCCTCCCGTCCACCACGGTCGCGGCGGGTGCCAGCACCACCTTCACCGTCACTTTCACCGCTTCTACCGGAAACGCCCGCAGCGCGGTGCTCCACCTTGCCAGCAACGATCCCTACACCAGCGAGTTCCGCCTTGAAATGACAGGTGCCGTGACCGGTTCGTTGAACATCGCCTACACCACCGGCGCGGAGATTCCAGTGAGCGCGACCGCTTTCACTGCAAACGGCAGCAACGTCTATTTCTCCCTCAACCAAGCCCCTGTCACCGGCTCCGAGCTAACAGTAGTTAGAAATACCGGACTTTATTTCATCAACGGCACTTTCGACAACCTCGCCCAGGGCCAGATCGTGGTCATGGATGTCGCGGGAATAGCCTATCGGTTCGTGGCCAACTACTATGGCGGCAGTGGCAACGACCTGGTGCTGCAATGGGCGGCCACCCGGCCATTCGCCTGGGGAAACAACGCCTCCGGCCAGTTGGGAATTGGCAGCTCGACGTCCAAATCCACTCCGACCGCGATCCTCACCACCGGAGTTCTCGCAGGCAAGACCATCCTCAGTTTGGCGGCGGGACTTCGTCATAGCCTCGCACTTTGCTCGGACGGCACCTTGGCCGCGTGGGGATTGAACGGCGACGGGCAGTTCGGCAATGGCACCCGAACCGCCAGCAACATCCCGGTGGCAGCAGGCACGACCGGAATCCTAACCGGCAAGCGGGTCGTCGCCATTTCCGCAGGGACGGATTTCAGCCTGGCCCTGTGCTCGGACGGCACCCTCGCCGCCTGGGGATTGAATTCCAACGGCGTGTTGGGTAACGGCACCACCACCTCCAGCAATGACCCGGTGGCGGTCAATCTATCTGGATCTCTCGCGGGCAAAACGGTCGTCGCGGTGTCGGCAGGGGACACGCATTGCCTGGCTCTGTTTTCAGACGGAACCGTGGCGGCATGGGGCTACAACGTCTACGGCCAGCTTGGCGACGACAGTGTGATTTCGCGCACGAACCCGGTGGCGGTGGTCATGACGGGAGGCCTTGACGGAAAAACGGTGATCGCCGTGGATGCGGGAAACTATCATAGCCTGGCATTGTGCTCGGACGGCACGCTGGCGTCATGGGGAGACAATGATAATGGCCAACTCGGTAACGGCCAGACCACTAACAGCAGCATACCCGTTGCGGTGATCACTTCCGGAGTGTTGTCCGGCAAAACCGTGATGAAAGCCGCGGCCGGATCCTTTCACAGCGTCGCGCTGTGCACCGACGGAACCGTCGCCACGTGGGGATCCAATCTCTATTACGGGTTAGGCACCGGATCCGGCCCGTCCAGCGCCGTGCCGGCGGTGGTGACCACGACAGGAGCGCTATCGGGCCAAGCTCCTGTTGATGTGACAGTAAATGGCACCAACTGCTTCGTCCTCGCATCAAATGGCAAAGCCGCCGCATGGGGAAACAACAGCAACGGCCAGCTTGGTGATAACAGCACCAGCACCCGGACACTTCCCGTGGCGGTGAGCACGGCAACGCTGGCTTACGGTGAGAAATTCCTGACCGGCGCCACCGTCATGGGGGCCAGTCATGCCGTCGCGTTGGTCGCGATACCCTATATCCCGAGGCTTGTGCTGGAACAGCCCGTCAACACCGGATTGACCAGCGGCAGCAGTTCGGTTGATTTCCCCAGCACCAGCGCGGGCTCTGCCACGTCGAAAACATTCACCGTCCGCAACAGCGGCATCGTGCCGCTTGCCATCAGCGGCGTGACCATCGGCGGCCCGCAAGCATCTGAGTTTGTCCTGACAAGCTCCCCCGCCACCACTCTGGAGGCGGGTGCCAGCACGACGCTGACCATCACCTTCACCTCCGGTGCCGGATTCAACCGTCGCGCGGAACTTCATCTCGCCAGCAACGATCCCCCTTCCGGTGACTTCCGCATTGACCTCACCTCCAGTGGAATCGGAACCCTTGCGGCAACCTATTCGTCCGCCTCCGTTGTGCCGCTTGTTTCCCCGGGTTTCTCGGCCACGGGGAGCAACGTCAATTTCTCGCTCGCTTACCCGCCCGCCACCGGCACCACGCTGATGGTCGTTAGAAATACTGCCCAAGGATTCATCCAAGGCAGTTTCGGCAACCTCGCGCAAGGCCAGGAAATCGTTCTCATTCATGGCGGGAAAAAATACCGGTTCACCGCCAACTATTTCGGCGGCGACGGCAACGACCTCGTTCTCCAGTGGGCCGACGTCCGTTCGTTTTCCTGGGGCAGGAACACCAGCGGCCAGTTGGGCACCAACGGCACCACCGCGAGCAACCAGCCGGTCAGTGTCAGCACCCCGGGATCTCTAGCAGGAAAAGTCGTCGCCTCGGTGGCGGGGGGAGGATCGCACAGCCTGGCGCTTTACCTGGATGGCACGGTGGCCGCATGGGGATTGGGAAGCAGCGGTCAGTTGGGCAACGGCTTCACCGCGCCCCGCTATGTGCCCGACCCGGTGAACGTCGCGGGCGTGCTTGCGGGCAAGAAAGTCGTCGCAATCGCAGCCGGCCAGCTCCACAGCCTGGCGCTTTGCTCGGATGGCACCGTGGCGGCATGGGGAAGCAACACCTACGGACAATTGGGCAACAGCACCAATTCCACCGCCATCAACCCCGTAGCCGTCAACACCGCGGGTGTCCTGTTGGGAAAAACGGTGATCGCGATCGCCGCAGGACAATCCCACAGCCTCGCGCTCTGCTCGGACGGCACACTCGCCTCATGGGGAGATAATTCCAGCGGACAACTGGGAAGTGGAGACACCATCACCCGCAACGTCCCCGTGGCGGTCAGCCGGGCCGGGGTTCTTTCCGGCAAGACCATCATCAGCATCGCCGCTGGATTTGCCCATAGCCTCGTCCTCTGCGCCGATGGCACATTGTCCACCTGGGGTGCCAACACTTACGGACAGTTGGGCGTTGGCGGGGCTCCTTCCAGCAATCTTCCCGTAAGCGTGAACGCAGTGTCGGGCCTGGCTGGAAAAACTCCCGTAGCCATCGCGGCCGGAGACGTTCACAATCTGGTGCGGAGTTCCGACGGAAGCCTCGCCGCCTGGGGATACAACTTGAACGGCCAGCTTGGCAACGGCAGCACAAACAACAGCAGTGTGCCAGTTTCAGTGACCATGACCGGAGTGCTCGCCGGAAAAAGCATCACCGCGATTGCCGCGGGAAACCGCCACAGCCTGGTGCTCGCATCCGATGGCACGGTGGCTGCATGGGGATTGAACACCTCCGGCCAGCTCGGTGATGCAACCACCACCCAACGCACGCTTCCGGTCGCCGCCAATCAGGGAAATCTATCACCCGGAGAACGTGTCATCGCCGTGTCGAAAGGACCGGAGTCTTTCCACAATTTGGCCATTGTCGCCGCGCCCGCTCAGAACCTAACTCCTACGGAAGAGTGGCGGCTGACCTATTTTCAAACCATCTCGAACACCGGTGCCGCCGCCGACCTGGCAAATCCTCAGAACGACGGAATCGTCAATTTGTTGAAGTTCGCAACCAACATGAATCCCACCCAATCCGGCCGGATGCCCGGAGTCCTCGACAACTCGGGGGAAAACCTTGTCTTCACCTATTCCCGCAGCAAGGCGGCAGTGCTCGATGGCGTCACCTTCACCGTCGAATGGAGCAACACCCTGGCGTCCGACGATTGGCACCAGGACGGCGTCCTTCAAACCGAAGAAGACCGTGGAGAAACCCATCAGGTCACGGCATCGTTGCCTGCTGGAAATCAGCCCGCTAAATTTGTGCGTCTCCGGGTCGAACGGCCATGACCCCCGCCTTTACCCCGCCTCTTCGGAAAAGGGTGATTTGTTTGAGTCATCCGGAGGCGATGGCTTCTGGTAAGCGGAGTCGGAAAAATCACTGCTCCCAGAACGGAGTCCGTTGTGACACACAGCGGGCTCATTTCACTTTCCTACCCCGATCAATTCCAATGGCGTCCCAAGAACTCCACCAGCTCACTCCATCCGCCAGAAACGCCGCGCTGCTGGTGGCGCGGATCATTTTTACAATGGCTTGTTCCTCGGTTTGTTGCTTGCTGCGGCGGCAGTGGTAACGGCGTTTTTCCAAGTGGTCCCGTTTTACTGAACCCAAGGAACGCTGGTGGGTGTCGGCCGTGGTTGCAGGACTCGCTTTGATGGCATTTGGTTTCGTGGCAATGGCGAAATCTCGCATCGCCAAGCTGAGGGAGGATTCCTGATGCGGGCCGGCCGTCACTTGAAATTTTCCCGTTGGGCACGATCCTGACGGGATGCCCGCTCCTCCGCTCAAACCCTTCTTCGATGCCAAGGGCTGGCGGCCGTTTGAATTTCAGAAGCAAACTTGGGAAGCTTATCGATCGGGAAAATCCGGACTACTGCATGCTCCGACCGGCCTCGGAAAAACGCTCGCCGTGTATCTCGGACCGCTGGCGGGAAGCCTCGAGGACAACGGCCAATGCCGGATCCTGTGGTTAACGCCGCTCCGTGCTTTGGCCGCCGACACCCTGCGCGCGTTGCGCGAGCCGCTCGCCGTCCTGGCTCCCCGTCTTGAAGCGGAAGCCCGCACCGGCGACACGCCCGCCGCCCTCCGCGCGCGTCTCCGGAAAAAACTGCCCCACACGCTGGTCACCACGCCGGAGTCGCTTTCGTTGATGCTGACGCACGCCGATTTCGCGGAGAAACTATCAGGACTACGTTGCGTCATCGTCGACGAATGGCACGAGCTGCTAGGAAGCAAGCGCGGCGTGCAAACGGAACTCTGCCTCGCCCGGTTGCGCGCGTGGATTCCCGGAGTGCGCGTCTGGGGGCTTTCCGCGACGTTGGGAAACCTGACGGAAGCGCGGCGCACGCTGTTAGGAAGCGCGTTTGACGGCTCGGTGGAAATCTCCGCCGATCTGGAAAAACGACTCACCATCGAGACGCTGATTCCAAAGCAAATCGACCGATTCCCATGGTCGGGCCACATCGGCACGAAGCTCGCTTCACAAGTGGCGGATGAGATTGAAAAAGCGAACGTCACCCTGCTTTTCACCAACACCCGCTCACAGACGGAAATCTGGTTTCAGGAACTGTGTGCCATCCGCCCGCGGTGGAAGGACAGGATCGCGATGCACCATGGTTCGCTTGATAGATCCGAGCGTGATCTGGCGGAAGCCGGCCTGCGCGACGGTTCTTTGAAATGCGTGGTCGCCACCTCGTCGCTCGATCTGGGAGTCGATTTTTCGCCGGTCGATCAGGTGATCCAGGTCGGCTCGCCGAAAGGCATCGCCCGCCTGCTGCAGCGCGCGGGCCGCTCCGGGCACCAACCCGGCAGTGTTTCCCGCATCCTCGGCGTGCCGACGCATGCGCTTGAGCTCGTTGAATTCGCAGCCGCGCGGGATGCCGCGCTGGCGGGCAATATCGAAAGCCGCCCGCCACTGCGAAAGCCGCTGGACGTGCTCGTCCAGCACCTCGTCACCTGCGCGATCGGCACGCCCTTCGAGCCGGATGCGATGCGCCGTGAAATCCAATCGAGCCATGCGTTTGAAAACCTAACCGACACCGAATGGGAATGGTCGCTCGGTTTCATCTCCAACGGAGGAAACGCTCTTGCCGCCTATCCGCGCTATCACAAGGCGCGTGTCGAAGACGGACGCTACACAGTGGACGACAAGCATCTCATCATGCAGCACCGTCTGAGCATCGGCACGATTTCGAGCGACCCCTCGGTTTCCATCCGATTCGCCAACGGCCACACGCTCGGCACGGTGGAGGAGTCGTTCATCTCGAAAATCAAGCCCGGCTCGTCGCTCGTCTTCGCGGGCAGGCGGCTCACGCTCGTTAGATTTCACCAGCGCACCGCCACCGTGAAACCCGCCGCCCGCGCGGCGAAAGGGCAGATCGCCATCTGGGGCGGCAGCAAGATGCCGCTTTCCACCGAACTCTCGCACGCGATGGCCCGGCGGATGCACGGGCATGGCGGCCCCTCGCCGGAGATGGAGGCGGTCGCGCCGATCCTCGCGATCCAGAAAAAATGGTCGCGCCTGCCATCCGATGATTCGCTTCTCATCGAGCACGCCCGGTCGCGCGAGGGAGAACATCTGTTTTTCTATCCATTCGCCGGACGCCTCGTGCACGAAGGCCTCGCCGCGCTGGTTGCATTCAGGATCTCGCGCGAGTCAGGCGAGTCCATTGTCACCACCCAGAACGACTACGGTTTCTCACTCACCGCCCGGCGGCTCGTTCTGGATGAGGAAAAACTGCGCTTCCATCTATCAAGCAAAGATCTGCTGGACGACCTCATCGCCTGCATGAACACCGCGGAACTCGCGCGGCGGCAGTTCCGTGAGATCGCCCGCGTTTCCGGACTCATACTGCAGACGCCGCCCGGGCGGAAGGACCGCTCCATGCGCGAACTGCAATCCAGCGCCTCGCTGCTCTACGAAGTCCTCCAGCGCTATGATTCGGAAAACCTCCTGCTGCTCCAGTCCCAGCGCGAGATCCTCGAAAAACAGCTCGAACTCACCCGCCTCACCGCCGTCATCCTCCGGCTCGAATCCATGCCGATGCACCTCGTGGAAACCGAAAACCTCACGCCCATGGCGTTTCCCTTGTGGGCCGACCGCCTCTCCGCCACGCTCGCGCCGGCGGACGCCGCGACCCGGCTGGAAACGATGCTCCGCACCCTCAATCAGGCCGCTTCGAAGAGTTGATAGAAAGTGAAAGAGCTGCCGCACCTCCATGAATCCATTACCAAAGATTCCCACCGTCACGCTGCTCCCCGAGGGCGCGGTTTTCCTATCAGATTCCGCCACCCTCGTCGTGGCCGACGTGCACTTGGGGAAATCCGCCGCATTCCGGGCGAGGGGGCTGCCGGTTCCGGAAGGCGACAACGCGCGCGACCTGGCCCGATTGTTAGCACTGGTGAAAAAATCCGCGGCATCGCACCTCGTCATCGCGGGGGATCTTTTTCACGCGCCGTCCGGTATCACTCCGGAGCTTGAGGCCGCGCTTGGCGATTTCATCAGCGGGCTCGGCATCCCGATCACCCTCGCCGTCGGCAACCACGATGTGAAAATCAAGCGGCTCCCGTCACCGCTCCAATGCGTTCCCTATCTCGACCTGGAGGAAAACTGCCGCGTCATCCACGATCCAGCACATGCCGACGGCGGGCGGCTTCATCTCTCAGGACACTGGCATCCGGTGGTCAGGATTCCCGATAGCAAACGCACTTCGCTGCGACTGCCTTGTTTCCTGCTGCGGGAAAACACGCTTGTCCTGCCTGCTTTCGGCAGCTTCACCGGCGGCGCGATCATCAAACCCGTGGCAGGTGACCGGGTTTTCGTCGCGCTGCGCGAGAACGTCGTCGAGCTGCCGGCGGCGCTGGTTTCCTGAAATCCGTCACGCGTCATTCTCGGTTTGCCATTTCGCGGAATCGCGCTAGCCTCCGCCCCTTCCCTACGAATCCATGACCACAGCCGAAAAATTCACGCAGCATGTTCTTCCCACTTACGGGCGGTTTCCGCTTGTCCCTGTGCGAGGTGCCGGCGCGCGACTTTGGGACGACACGGGAAAGAGCTATCTCGATTTCTGCATGGGCATTGCCGTGTGTTCGCTCGGCCATTGCCATCCGCGTCTGACGGAAGCGATCCGCCATCAGGCGGGCGAGCTGATGCATGCTTCCAATCTCTATCAGATACCGCTTCAGGCGGAACTCGCCGAGGAAATCAACACGCACCACGTCAGGATTCCGGGAAAGGTCTTTTTCTCCAACTCCGGCGCCGAGGCGAATGACGGCCTGATCAAATCCGCGCGGCGCTTCGGTCGGAAACGCCCGCAGGCAGATGGTTCGCAGCGCTATGAAGTCGTGACGTTCCTCCAGTCGTTCCACGGCCGGACGCTTGGCGCGATGTCGGCGACGGGTCAGGCAAAAATTCAGGAAGGCTTCGATCCGTTGCTGCCCGGTTTCCGCTATCTGCCGTTCAACGACATCGCCGCCCTCGAAAACGCCGTGCGCCCGGAAACCGCGGCCATCCTGCTAGAGCCGGTCCAGGGCGAGGGCGGTGTGAACATGGCAACTCCGGAATTCGTCCGCGCGGTGGCGGACTTGTGCAAAAAACACGATCTTCTGTTATTTTTCGATGAGGTGCAGGCGGGCTTCGGCCGCTGCGGCGACGCGATGGCCTGGCGGATGATCGCACCGGAAATCAAACCCGACGGCATCTCGTGGGCCAAGGGCATGGGCGGCGGCGTGCCGATCGGCGCGTTCTGGCTCAGCGACCGAGAGGTCGCTGAGGATGGCACGGCACTTTCCTCACTGATGGGCCCCGGCTCGCACGGTTCCACCTACGGCGGCAATCCGCTCGTCTGCGCGGCCTCGCTCGCCGTGCTTCAGGAAATCCGTGAAAAGGAACTCGCGGTGAACGCCATTCTCCAGGAAGTGCGGATCCGCGAGACCGTGAAGTCGTGGAACCTCCCCATCGTCACCGAAGTCCGCGGCCAGGGATTGCTTCTCGGCATCGGTCTGGATGCATCGAAAATTCCAACTCCGGAAGGAAAAACCGCCGCACTCGTCGTCGTGAACAAACTGATGGAACGCGGCTTGCTCGTCCCGCCCGCAGGACCAAGCACCTTCCGCCTCCTGCCGCCGCTGAATGTCACCGAAGCCGAAATCGATGAAGCATTGGTGACCATCCATTCCGTCCTGTCTGAATTCTAACACGCAAATGAAACATCTCCTTTCCATCGAAGAACTGAGCGCCCGGGAAATCCAGGGACTGTTGGACTCAGCAGCGCACCTGAAGCTCCAGCGCGGACGCGATGGCACGCAGCTTGCCGGGCAGACATGGGCGCTCATCTTCACGAAATCGTCCACCCGGACGCGCGTGTCCTTTGAGGTCGGCATCCGCGAGCTCGGCGGCTTCCCGATGTTTCTATCAAAAAACGACATCCAGCTCGGACGCGGCGAACCGATCAAGGACACGGCCCGCGTGCTCGGCCGCATGGTGCATGGTGCGATCATCCGGACCTTCGCCCAACAGGACGTGGTGGACTTTTCCGAGTATTCCGGCATTCCGACGATCAACGCCCTCACGGACGACGAGCATCCATGCCAGATCCTCGCCGACCTTCTAACCATCCAGGAGAAGCTGGGTGGTTGGGAAGGAAGGAAAGTCGCGTTCATCGGCGACGGCTTTTCGAACATGACCATTTCCTGGATGTGGGCGGCCAAGCACCTCGGGTTCGAGCTCGCGGTGGCGGCCCCCGTTTCCTGCCAGCCGCCCGCGGAGTTTCTCGCGAAACTGAACGCCCCGAATGTCACGATCACCGCGAACCCAACGGAAGCGGCGAAAAACGCGGATGTCATCAACACCGATGTCTGGCTCTCGATGGGTCAGGAGGATCAGAAAGAAAAGGAGCAGGAGTTCGCGGGCTTTCAGGTGAACGCGGAGCTGCTCGCCGCCGCCGCACCGGGGCACATCGTGCTCCACTGCCTGCCCGCCTACCGCGGCAAGGAGATCAGCGAGGAGGTGCTGGAGCTGCACGCCGGAACGATTTTCCAACAAGCGGAAAACCGCCTCCACGCGCAGAAGGCGGTGCTGGTGGCGATCGCCAGGCGATAAACCACGCTCGCCTTCGGCACGGCATCCGCTTACCTTCCGCCCGTGATCGCGCGGCAGAAAATCAAGTATCCGGTTTCCCCATCCCTGCGGCAGTATCTCTATCACTTCGACCGCCAGCGGGATATCCCCAAGGTCTATGACGAGCTCTGCCGCTTCTCCGGGGCGATCCCCTACGAGGATCCCAAGGGCAGGGAAACGCTCTGGCTGACCGTGATGTATCCGCCGGAGGTTTTCCGCGAGCTGCTGCCGCGGCTCACAAGCATTTACACCGAGCTGAAACTGGGGCGCGATGCCGAGCAGCACGATCACTTGCTGGTGGACCGGATCGACTTCGGCGACTTCGGAAATTCCAAACCCTTCCGAATCCGCATCACGAATCTCTTCAACGACAACTCGGACTACTACTACGTCAAACAGGCGGACGCCTCGCGCATCTACGGACTGGAGCTGGAGCACATCCTCTCGCCGAACCGTATCAACTACCTGATCAACGGCAACACGCTCATCGAGGAACACATCGCGGGTGTCCCGGGTGACGCCTTCCTCCGCGAGTATCTCCCTCAGCCGGGGCTCAACAAGGTGCGGATCGCCAAGGAGTTCACGAAATTCACGGAGCGCAGCTTCATCCGATTGTTAGGCGACATGCGGAGCGTGAACTACGTGGTGGACATCACGCCGGATTTCGAGGAGGTGCAGTACCGGGTGCGTGCGATCGATTTCGACCAGCAGTCTTACGAGGGGAATGGCAACGTCTATCTGGCGTTCCGCTTCAACTCGAACCGCAAGATCACGCGGCTCGCCTTCGAGGTGCTGAACCGCAAGAGCATCGACCAATACGTGGCAGAGGAGCACGCGCAGATGACCCGCCGCGCCAAGGTGGAGAGCGGCCGGCTGAGGGCGCTGCTGGGCATCATGCGGCGCGAGGATATCGCACCGCGCGAACACGTCGTCACCCTCGCCCGCGAGCTGGACCGGATGCACGGCACCGGCGACTTCGGCGATTGCCAGTCGATGGGCGAGCTGACGGCGAGGCACATTTCCATGATGCTCGACATCTGACCGGCGGCCGTTTCCGGTGCGGTTCCTTCCTGCGGAATCGCGAAAATTATTTCGCCACTGCGGAAATGCTCACCCAAGCTCCCGCCATGAAACGCCTCTTCCTCCTCGACGGCATGGCCCTGGTTTACCGAGCTCATTTCGCGTTCATCCAGAATCCGATCCGCACCTCGAAAGGGGTCAACACCTCCGCGCTCTACGGATTCATCAATACGCTGCTGTTCATTCTGGAAAAGGAAAGCCCGACGCACATCGGCGTCGCCTTCGACACCTCAGCCCCCACTCCGCGACACATCCGTTATCCGGCCTACAAGGCGCAGCGCGACGAGATGCCGGAGGAACTCGCCGCCGCGATCCCGCATGTGAAGGACCTTTGCCGGGCGTTCCACATCCCGGTGTTGGAAATCGACGGTTTCGAGGCGGACGACATCATCGGCACGCTGGTGAAGCGCGCGGAGCCGGATGATTTCGAATCTTACATGGTCACGCCGGACAAGGATTTCGCCCAACTTCTATCCGCCACCACCTTCATGTGGAAACCCGGCCGCAAGGGGACCGATCATGAAATCATCGGACTGCCCCAGCTTCCGGAAATCTGGGGCGTCGCCGAACCATTACAGATCATTGATTTGTTAGGACTGATGGGCGACGCGTCCGACAACATTCCGGGCGTTCCCGGCATCGGGCCGAAGACGGCACAGAAGCTCATCGCGGATTTCGGATCGATCGAAAACCTGCTGGCCAACACCGCCTCAATCAAGGGCAAGCAGAAGGAGAATCTGGAAACCCACGCCGACCAGGCGCTGCTCTCAAAGGAGCTCGCCACCATCATCCTCGACGTGCCGGTGGAAGTTTCCTGGGAGGATCTCATCCTGTCAAAACGCGATGACGAGGCGCTCAAAACACTCTTCAACGAGTTCGAGTTCCGCACGCTCTCGAAGCGGCTTTTCCCAACAGGGAGCGCGGAATCCATCGCGCCGGAAGAATCCGCCACACCCACCATCTTCGAAACCTTCAAAACCATCCGCGAAGTCGATCATCTCTATCACCTTGCCGACACCCCCGAACTCCAGCAGGAACTTTTCACCCAGCTCGCCCAACAGAAGTCGTTCTGTTTCGACATCGAAACCACCGGTCTGGATCGTTTCACCTCGAAACTGCTAGGTGTCGCGTTTTCATGGAAAGAGCATGAGGGCTGGTATCTTCCCTATTCCGAAGCGCTGCGAACCGAACTGCACGCCGCACTTTCCTCACCCGCGGAAAAGATCGGGCACAATCTGAAGTTCGATCTATCACTCCTGCTCCATCATGGCATCGAGGTCGCCGGACCGTTTTTCGACACCATGCTGGCGGACACGCTCGTCGCTCCCGAGCGCCGGCATTCGATGGACTATCTATCTGAAATTCTGCTCGGCTACACCCCGGTGAAGCTGGCGGACATCTCCAAACCCGCCGCGGAACCGGAAGCAGCGTCATTCGACCTCTTCGCCCACGCGGAAAAGACAAAGGCGTCCAAGGACCTCGACATCGCCGCCATCCCACTCGCCGTGCTTGCGGAATACGCCGCCGAGGATGCGGACGTGACGTTACAACTGGCTCGGAAGATCCGACCGCTGCTCGAACAATCCGGCCAGGCAACCGTGCTGGAGGAAATCGAGAGCCCGCTGCTGCCGGTGCTGGTGGCGATGGAAATGGAAGGCATTGCCATCGATCCCGCCGCCCTGACGGTCATCGGCGATGAGCTTCAGATCCAGATCGACGAGCTCGTGAAATCGATCCACCGCCATGCGGACCGATCGTTCAACATCGCCTCGCCAAAACAGCTCGGTGAGATCCTGTTCGACCAGCTCGGCCTCGCGGACAAGGCGAAGAAAACCAAAACCGGCCAATACAGGACCGACGAGCAAACACTCGCCACTCTTGAAGGAAAGCACCCGATCATTTCCGACATCCTTGCCTGGCGCGAAGCCACGAAGCTGAAATCGACCTACCTCGACGCCCTGCCCACGCACATCGTCGCGGAAACCGGGCGCATCCACACCACGTTCCACCAGCTTGTTGCGGCCACGGGACGGCTCGCATCGACCGATCCGAATTTACAGAACATCCCCATCCGCTCGGAAGCCGGGAGAAAAATCCGTAAGGCGTTTGTTCCGCGCGAAGGTTTCACCCTGCTTTCCTGCGACTACTCGCAGATCGAGCTGCGCGTGATGGCGGCGCTCTCGCAGGATGCGACGATGATCGAGGCATTTCAAAACCACACGGACATCCACACCATCACAGCTTCGAAGGTGTTTGTCGTGGAGCCGGAAAACGTCACCACCGACATGCGGCGCACCGCGAAGATGGTGAATTTCGGCATCATCTACGGCATCTCGGCGTTTGGTCTCAGCCAACGGCTGGCGATTCCGCGCACGGAAGCGGCGAACATCATCGAGGCCTATTTCCGCGAGTATCCGGCGATCCGCGAGTTCATGGACCGCACGGTGAACGAGGCGCGCGAGAATGGCTACGTTGAGACCCTCAGCGGCCGCCGCCGTTATTTCCCGGACCTCAATTCCGGCAACCAGAACTTGCGCGGAAATGCCGAGCGCGCCGCGATCAATTCACCAATCCAAGGCACAGCGGCGGACATGATCAAACTCGCGATGATCCGCGTGGACGCCTTGTTACGGGCGAAGCCCTACAAGACGAAGATGCTGCTGCAGGTGCACGACGAACTCGTCTTCGACCTGGCCTTGGACGAACAGGAGGAACTCATCCCGAAAATCCTCGAAGTCATGAAAACCGCTCTTCCTCTGCCCCACGGCGTTCCCATCGAAGTCGAATCCGGCACCGGTGCCAACTGGCTGGTGGCGCATTAAACAAGGGGGATGGACGTCTCGTCCTTTCGCATGACCGATACGTCCACGCTCCCTATCGACAAAACGGTCTTTGCGATCTACACCGTTTCCCATGAGTGAAAACCCGACGCCTCCCCTCCCGCAGAAAAGCGGTGGCTCCTGCCTACTCAAGGGTCTGATCGGCCTCCTGATTCTCGCAATCGTCCTCGGAGGATTGTGGTGGTGGTCGAACCGGCCGATCAGTCCGGTGGTCCTGTCTCCTCAGGAGAAAACGGCCGTCGAAGCCAAAGTCGAAGCCATCCAACAGCCGGCCGAGCCGAAATATGAAAAAGGCTCCAAGGAAATCATCCTCACTGAGCGGGAACTCAACGGCCTGCTCAATGACAAGACGACGTTGGGGAAATCTGTGAGTTTCGAACTCGCCACCAACGCGATCCACGCCCGCGTCGAAACCGACCTTGATCCCGACCTTCCCGTCGTCGGCGGCAAGCACCTCAAGGCCCGCGCGCGTTTCCTCGTCAGCAGCGTCCCCGGCCAAGCGAGTTTCATTCTGGACGACGTGACCGTCTGGGGCATTTCCCTGCCCAACGACTGGTTGGCAGGCTTGAAAGGAAGAGACCTCCTCGGAGAAATCCTCGGCACGGGAAAAGCCAAAACCGGTAAAGTCGCTGGCGTGGAAGAATTCAAAGTCGAGCACGGCCGACTGATCATCCGCCTGGCAGACTAAGGTCGCAATGGCAGACATACCTGAAAGTTTTCAGGTAACCCCCATTCCTTTGCGCAAATCTCTAAAACTCCATAAAACTCCGCGCACAGGTCCGGCGGCTCCCACCATCTTCCTCGCTCCGTTTTTCCGCTTCGGCCCGAAACGGGTGCGTGATGCCGCAAACGCCTCATCCACAAACGCCTTGCTGCCGATCACCGCTCCGTCCGTGAAATACCTGACTCGGCACCGCAACATCTTCGCCAAGGCCAGATCTGGCAGCACTGTGCCATTGCCCTCCGCCTCCAAGGCCTCCGCCGTATTGAATTGCAGCCGCCCCTTTTCTCTCACCACCTCCGCTCGAACGCTCTTCCGTTCAAGCGCCAGACCCAGCGTCCTACGATAAATCCGCGAAACCTCCTTCCAACGCTCCGCCTCGAAGCCCGCTCCCTGATGGCTCATGCAAGCCCTCACCAG
>Ga0123337_10002153_pt1 | contig 22969 bp, 30 predicted proteins | sample frozenSSSSmetaG_FD_89792 | JGI IMG/M metagenome (GOLD analysis project Ga0123337, IMG submission 89792) | Glacier valley bacterial and archeal communities from Borup Fiord, Nunavut, Canada, to study Microbial Dark Matter (Phase II) -... | ecosystem: Environmental > Aquatic > Freshwater > Ice >...
CCCCAAGCAAAACAAAATAACTATTTACTGTCCTGTTCCACCTGTAGTAGCATCCAACGCCTTCTTGACAGCATCCAGCTCTGCCACGCGCCGATAATAGGCCTTCAGTCGAGGGAACCCGGATCTATTCGACAGGTCCTTCACGATGTTGTGGAGAATGGGCCAGAATGCAAAATCTGCTACTGAGACTTCGGCGCCAGCGATGAAGTGGTCCTCAGCAGCATATGTTTCCCAGATGTCGAGCGCATGCGGGTTGGATTTCGTAGTTTCAAGGGCGATCGCCTGATGCAGCCTGGTAAAGAGTCGAGCATACTGCAACGGCGTCCGCGTACTCTTCGATTGCCCGTACACAACATCGAGATATAGCAAAATCGGCGCATCGCCTGTTATCATCGACCTGCTGATATCCGTGTCGGCCAGTTTAATCAGCGGCATCTCGGCCATTCCAGGCTCAGCACTCGCCGGCGCTGACAGTGGACTCGGCGTCCATTCGAGCCCCAAATGTGCCAGCATCGCCATAACTCCGACATCAACCGCCAGGTTCCCGCTCAGCAACAACTTGCGCGTATTCGAGATGTGCAGCACGTCAAAGCCCTGCCCATACACCGCCGGCCAGTCAAACTCGCTTGAGCGATTCTCGGTCCCAAATGCCTCAATCATCCTTTGCGCCTCAGGCGTTGGTCCATTCACTACACGTCGCGCATGCTTCTTGTGCTTCGCGACTGCACCTTGGCCCCAGATTCTGGTCTGGTCCTTGTCAAGGAATGTCCCTATGAGTCTGAAGGTCAAGGAAATGCGCATGCCATCGTAATCTAGCTCAGCGGGTGTCTTCTCGCGATCCATGCGCTTGTCTTGGCGGATGCTGTGAAGCCAGCGCATGTTTGTGACGAGACCCGTGCGGCATAGAGAGTTGTGCGGCAGGATGGCTCGACAGCTTGATCGTGGTTGGTCCTTCTCTGTCTGGACTGGCTTTCCGTCTTTTAGTGGTCGCTTTGTTCTAAATGACATGGTTCGTTGCGCGCCAAGACTGACGTTCGCGATGTAAGTGTCCGGAACAATATCAAGAGTTTTATCGCTGTGTTCCGAAATGTAGTCTGTGCCGCTGCGGTACAACTGGATCAAGCAGTGATTGACCGAGTGTCCAACTGTTTTCTCAACCTCTCGTCTGACGATAGATACTGCAGGAGAGAACTCCAGCAGTGGTGGAGACTCGTCGGATGGATGTCGGTAGATTGGTATACTGCCATCGCTGGCAATTTCTCCCTGTACCGCTACCAATCTTGGAACTTCTCCCCCTTGGTGGGACATCTTTTGCCATTGTACCTCGGCCTTTATCCTCTCGTATATTCCCTCTGCTTCTGTCCTTGGAATAAGATTGCTTATTACGACCGTATCGCCCTCGCAGATGGATTCTCCTTCTACTGGGGAAGAAGGTGTGCCGTCATTAACACTAGGGGACTGCTGTTCAGATGACTTCGCGATAGGCTTCTTCGATGCAGAAGCAACCTTGGCCACTTTAGTCGTCACTGTAGGAGGCGAAGCTGTCGATTTCCGATCGGCTGCCTCAACCCTGACGCCTGGGTGAGGACTCGACTTTTCAGTCATAGCTTTAGGCCCTTTGGTCTCTTTCTTTTCCAAGGACTTCGTAGAGCCGTCTGAAGATGGCGTGGGCGTGCATGCGGCTGGCTCAGGCGACGGTGAAGATTTTGATGGCTCTGTCTCAACCTTGGAACTTGATTCCACAGTCGCCACGCTCGAATCCGACGGTGCTGATCTCGATGGACGACGCCGAAGTATTATCTTCTTCGGGACACGATTCTTGCTATTCACTCCGCCTGCCCGTTGTGGTCGAGGTATGTGAGGTAATGACTCATCCGACGCTGCAGACCCATTCGAGGCCACCACCGAGCCCTCCTGCTTCACAGGCGGCGATGCGGCCTTCTGGTTCTTCTGTGCACCTTTTGGGGGCTTAGCTTCTGTTGCTGAAGCTGTGTTGGTTTCGCTTTTTAGCTTCAGCTTTTCCATCATCTGATCAAGGCTTTCGCGATCCTGGTTTTGACGTACCGGCCGTTTCGCTGCCATCTTTTCATTCTTGCTGGATTTTTTGACCTTCCTTTGAATATCCTCCACCACTTGCACGCTGGAGAAGATGTCACAGCCGGTTGCTTCGTCCAGCGAACGCAACGATTGATCATGTCTGCTCTTGCTCCGATAACCCAGGCAGTCTTCCACAAGTGTAATGGCATATCCGTACCGTGCAGCATCCATTGCTGTTGCGAACACACTTATATTAGTGAGAGCTCCGCATATAAAGAGTTCGGTGATAAATTGGCTTCGCAAAGTCTGGAGCAACAAGCCAGACCTGAAAGCAGAGTAATGCGACTTTGAGAAAAACATGTCTTGGGACGGATCAGCGACATTCTGCAAGGTCTGCACCAAGTCACAAGAGGAACTGCCAGGTTGAAGGGAGTCATGTGCGTCTCCAGGGCTCAAAGACAGAAAGGCCTCGTTTTCCTCCGAGTTATCCTCCTCCGGCTCCGGCGACAGTTCTTCGTCTGCTTCGATCAGGCTTGGTTTACCCGACCCGAGCAGAGTCGCTGCCTCTGCTTCATCATTGCTACGTTCGACGATCTTGCTTACAATCGACTGCAATCGTTTGGAGTTTCGGATAGGTTGTATTGACTGAGCCCGCTGCTGCAGTCCCACAGGAATCACCTGCTTATCCGTGATAACATTCTCGCAGTCTACGGTACCATCGTTTATGGGTCGACAGCCCTCGAAGTGGCTTTTGATCCAAATAATGGTGCCTGTCTGTCGAAATACCGGCACGAGATTTGCTACATTCTGGTGGAGTTGCGATGGCTGTTCAACAGGTATTATGCCGTCCTTGTCAACGAGATTATTCTGGAGATCAAGCACCAGAAGCGCCCGTCGCGTCCGCACCGTCGGGAGATCAGCTGCGTTGATTTCGAACATTTCGTCGTCGTCCTATGGCAACTGGATATAAATCAGCTCTGCTCGACTCAAATTGCCAAAGATGAATAGCAGCGGGGCGCTGACTGCAGCATGAGCAAGTGACCATCCGCGACTTATCTGTTGTATTGTACTGCCGCAAGGCAGTATGCGCTGCGAACTCTTACGAAACGGCGGAATCGCAGATAGGATTACCAGTGTTACGATCGCACGGCGAAACACTGGGGGAATCTGCAAGTCGCCATATTCTTCTATAAGCGGGGATAAAACCGACAGTGTCCTGCGCTTCCGTCGCTCAGGTAGTAGTCACCAGGCAGAGTGGGAGGACAGGTGTTGGATGGGATTCCTTATGAAGTGCTGCAGTGCTGGGGTGCCCGGAACATAGCAGAAGTGAAGCCCTGGGGATCCTTACAGAAGCTGAAGCTCGCTTGCCACTTGCATCCGACATCCATGTACCGTATCGTATATTGCCCGATGGAGCCGGTTGAAAGGAGGAGAACGTATAAAGTATTGGTAGAGTAGGTAATCAAGAGATCCACGACAAGGACATGGGAAGCAAATATTTGTCGAAATGGAAGGGTGGAAGGATGGAAGGGTTTTTGAAGAAGCACAGGCATATAGGATGGATGATGTGAATAGGTACATTGTATGTAGGTAGATAGGTAATAGGTACATACTGTATGTGCCTATGACAGGTATGATAGGTAGCCATGATGATATGGATGATTTCGCAGCGTGATAATTTGCCAATTCAGGCGCCGTCTAACAGATTGGTTGGGTGGACAGGAAAGGGAAACGGGAGTCTGAGAGTCTGAGAGTCTGAGAGGTTGGAGATCGGACATGCTGTTTCGCTGGCGATGACCGTTGAACGGGGATCGGATTGCATCTGCATGGATTATTTAGGTACTCTATTGGGAGCGCATGCAGACGCTGTAAACGGGTAATGTCTACATACGAGATGTATACAGATGTACATATGTAGGTATGTACTGTGCACGACACGAGCTGCATTCTCGATCATCAAGACTTCAATAATACTACTACTGTACCTATGTTCACATATTTTAGGACAGGGACGCTGAGGCGGCAGATAAATTATGCTTATGCAAATGAAATATCGGCCCTTAACTTCGGAATAAGAAGTCACTTGAAATCGTATAGAAAGCATCCATGCATGGGTCATAATTGATCCTTATGACATCTAATTTGAAAGGCTTAAACTTTGTTTACTTAATTATAGAGCATATAAGGAGTCTATAAACAAATTTGAAATGGTTTATAGCGAGTGAGTATAATTTATATATCTTAGAGAGTTAGATATATGAACTAATCTATACTTAGAGAGAGTGATACTAATATGTAGTTAAAATACGTCGCTTAGGTACGGAAATAGAGTACGAATGTCTGAATTCGCATGAATTTTACTCAATTTATTCTGCTTGTTTTAGCCATGTCCCATACATTGGGTGTTTGCTCATTATTATTATTATTATTGTTGTTCGTCGACGTCAAGCCGTTCGTTCGGATGGAACATAACCAAAATGATCTCCAAACATTCTAATAGTGCTGAGACACCAATCTCCTTCCCAGAATAAGCTCATGTCGTCGATTCAAGGCAGAGTACAGATAATAGAAACAGGATGTGCTCCGCAAGTACATTTCTATTGGTCTGTACGATGTATCACTTTGATTTCGTTTTCGTCTTCGTTTTCGTTTTGGGAACATGGAGAGACACACAGCGTCGTCATTATTCGCCGACGTTTGAGACTTGAAACTGGAGTGTAGTATTCTGGTAAAGTACTCTACGGAGCATACCGTGGTATATGTACTTCATCAAGAACATGAAGATGTAGGTACGTACATACATACAGGCATGATGTGTCAGATATCTATAGATATCTCCATGATCGGTGACTGCGGTCAATTGTGTAAGATACTCACAACCAACAGTATCCCTCTCTTGTAGAGTATCAGCAGCCACAAAGATTGATTCGAAGCTCTTCCTTCAAGAGCGTGAACGTCTAATTTCATGTATGTCTGTATGTCTGTATGTACAGTACCTCTTCTGCCTCGGCTCGGATCTATACTTCATACTTCAAGTCGTGGTTAAAGTGCTGAACTGAGAACTCATCAATCATGAATCCTCTTCCTCCAGCATTCCACTTTACATCCGACTTGCTTCAAAGTTCTGAAGAGCAGAAAATCCACCATTTCACATCCTCCCAGCACTTCTTATCTTATCTTCTGCATCTCCAGCATGACGACATACTGTGCTGTGTAAACATTTCGTGTCAGATCATCACGTGTCCCGTCCCTCGACAATTCTCTCAAGGTAAAAAAGATGCCTCGGTCTGATGACAAAATCCGGGGAAAGCTCCTCTGAGTTGCCCAGCGGAAACCCACACCGATTCAGCATCATTGACCGAACATCTCAGCTTGAAGTACAGTACATATTTCCTAAACTCCATTATTTATTTGCCTCCTTCCTTTCTATTACTGTATCAATCTGCATCTGCCTTCCTTAATCCTCTGTTTTCTGTACTCTAGATACCCAGCATGTCTCGCGCAGGATACTCCCACTTCAAGTGGTTCAACATCACCTCCCCCTCCAAAGACGTGACCCATGTCGAGATCAACCGCCCCGCCAAATACAACGCTTTCCACGAGCCCATGTGGCTCGAGCTGGGCCAGATCTTCAACAAGCTCTCCTTCGACTCCGACGTAAGAGCAATTGTCTTCTCCGGCGCCGGCGCGAAGGCTTTCACGGCGGGGTTGGACGTGCAAGCGGCCAGCCAGGGGGGCATCTTGGGCGAGAATGAGGGAGGTTTGGATATTGCGAGACAGGCTGTTGCCATCCGTCGCCACGTTGCCGAGTTTCAGGACTGCATTACTGCCATCGAGAAATGCGAGAAGCGTAAGTTCTCCAAAACTACAGACCTGGAGAGCAGTGGCTGATGGTTGTGCTAGCTGTGATTGTTGTTATTCACGGCATCGCTTTCGGCCTCGCTATCGACATGTCCTGCTGCGCCGACATCCGCATCGCCTCCGCCGACGCCAAGTTCTCGGTCAAGGAAGTCGACATTGGCATCGCGGCAGACATCGGCACCCTGACCCGTCTGCCCAAGATCGTCGGGAACCACAGCTGGGTCAAGGAAGTGGCGATGACGGCGCGCATCTTTGACGCCCAGGAGGCTTACCGGAATGGGTTCGTCGGCCACGTCCTCGAGAACAAGGAGAAGGCGCTGGAGGCCGCGTTCAAGCTTGCCGGTCTGCTGGCTTCCAAGAGCCCCGTGGCCGTCCAGGGAACGAAGGAGGTGCTGAACCATGCGAGGGAGAATACGACGGCAGCTAGTTTGAGATATACGGGGGTGTGGAACTCGGCCAGCTTGCATACGAATGATGTCAAGGCTGCGCTGCTGTCGGGAATCCAGAAGAGGACGCCGACATTTGAGAAATTATAATTTATTGTTATATTATGTACCATTTGATCCATGATTCTTTGACATCTTCTTGTGATTCTGACTGCTGTATCTATATAGCTACTGCGCGGCCTTGGGCATACACTTACTTCATCATAAGCCACTGGCCAGTGGCTTCTTATATCCCCTTCGAGCAACTTTACTCCTCCCTCCATCTAAAACTCCCTTCCTCACACACGGCCCACCATCCCATCCCTTCAAGCACGCTCCTCCTCTCCTCCCTCTCCCTCATAGCTTCTTCAACACTAATCCCCATCCCAAACCCCCCTCCCTCCTTCCCCTCCCTCTCCACCCTCAACCACCCCCTCCACCCACCCACTACATCCGCCTCTCCTCCTCCACCACTCACAATCCTCACCACCAACTCCCGTCCTTTACTCTCATGCTCCCCATACACCAACCACCTGGTCCCCTCCTCCAGCGCCTGCTTCACCCCCTCCTTCCCACCCCTCGCCCTTACCACCCACACATGCCTCAACTCCTCAACACCACAATGTAGCCTCGTAACATCAAACTTGCCATCCACGTCCACCACCAACACCGTCCCATTCCGCGGCGCCGAAACGGCGACAGAGGCAATGTGATACAGCAGCGCGCGGTAGCGCCCCAGCACCTGCAATTGTGCGCCGCCGTGCTTATTCCACAGATGGTCCAAGTCGGGGATGCCTAGTCTGCTTTGCGGGAGCGCCAATGTCTGTCTATGCGCTTTTTGGAGGTCGTGGAGGAGCTATTTAGGTCGGTGATGTCAGTTGCGGTTGGTTGGTTATCGATAAGGCGCTCGCTGTTGAAGCATCACCACCACACGCGATGCCCGCTCAACCTCGCATCCACGACGACGAAAATACAGGACAGCACGCACCTGATCCAACCGCTCCTCCTCCACCTCCTTTAGCAATCTCCCGCCCAGCTGTTCCGCCATCCCTTTCTTTGCGCCTCTCAGCCCACCATGCCCCCACCGGTCGAGCGCTGGCCGGCCTCCGAGCTGCCGCTGCGGATCCAAGCGACGCTTGACGGGCGCCGGCGCAAAGGCGGTAACGTCGAGCTGGAGAAGTGCGAGTTGCTCGAGATGCTGCAGTATAACTGCGTGGTGGAGGGCAAGTCGGAGAGCAAGCGGTATAGTCGCGAGGCGAGGGTTGTGTGTCGCCCGGTTGAGAGGTGGTTTAGGAGGTATGTGTGTGATGGAGAGATGGGAACCCTTGGGAACTTGGATTGGGAGAAAAGCTGATGGGGATAGGTGTCGTGATCTGAAGGGGGAGTTTATGGTTGAGACGACTGCCTGGGAGGGAGGGAGATGAAGGTTGGCAATGGTCGAAATTGGAGCGTTTTATTGAGGATTGGCGCATAGGGAGCTTGGGAGTCAGGTTCATTGTGGAAGTCTATTGGAGAGGAAGGAATTGGTGCACAACAAGGATCACACATTTCACAAGTAGAATCGAGGACATGGGCATATCAGTCCTTCTGTAATCATTATAGTATTCTTGCATATACGGTCAAATCAAGACTACTTGAGGCCTCTTTCTGCCCATACTCGTCCCACTGCATCGGTGCTATCGATTGCCCAAACTAATGTAATGCCACCCATCTCAATCTGCCATCCCAATTCGAGATTTTGCTCTGGACGCCTCGCTATGCTGCAAACCCAAACGCCATCAATGCCAAAGTCCACACTTTATCCCTTTCCATTTACGTCCCGACACGGGAAGTAGGCTGCCTGCCATATTTCCTCCCGGCATCTATTAATATACCCTTTTCGGCCCCATCTTGATCCGTCTTCGGTGCGCCATTCTGCGTGCTGCTCGCCCGGAGATCTTCCATAGCTTTGTCCCATAATTCATGCTTGAGCCTCTTCGTAGGACTCTTGATGAGCGCTTTCCTTACACCCTTCTGGTCTCCAACCTTGCCAACACTGACCAAACGTCGTAGTGCCTCTTCGCCATGCCTTGCTGCCTCGGTGGCCTTCTCCCTGATCTTCCTTGGATCCGACTCGCGCTCTGGCATTACTTCTGTGGCTTTGTATGTATGCTTGCTGGGGAACGCTGGGAATTTCTTCGGAATGAAGGGCTTTTTGAGCTTGTCTGAGGCTCCGCTGAGTTCTTTCCCTAGCAGTTCTGGCAGAACTCTCACATGTTGTTCTTCGGCTTCAGGGAGTTCGAAGATGAGCTGGGATTTAGATCGAGGGACTGGCGGCTTGAGATGCGGTCTTAAGAGTCTATCAGTTAGACCGTGTCGTCGGAGAGCATATTCGTAGTCTAGAGGTATGGGTTGAGCTCTGCGTGAAGAAAGCATGGACTCGGTGACGCATGAAAGAAACCGTTCTGCATCTGTACAGTATCAGTATAGGATGCTTGATAGAGCGCCCTGGGTACATACATGCGCTTGCTTGCGCACATAAGCTCTCCAAAGCCTCCTTTGAAGCACTGTCAAATCCGACATGATGCAATACCAATGCCGCAGATCGTTGAAGCAGTTGCATCGGCTCGTCGTCGAAGAGAGGTTTCGTATAGGGACGGGCAGTGATGAGATCATCCCAAGACTCAGGTTGAGGCTGTGGTTCTGCAATGGGTATGGGTATAGGAGAGGTATTTTCTGGGGTATCAGAGGTGCGCTGCCTCTTCGAAGCTGGCTCTTGTGAAGCTCTTCCATCACTCCGACTCGAGATCGATCGTTTCCTCGAACTGGTAGTGGACGCGTCTGGGGTACTCGTAGTTACAGCCTCATTTCCAACCCCACCAGCAGTCGATCTTGACGCAGGCGATGGTATTGGACTCAAAGGCTGCCGCTCAGCAGCGTTCTCCTCCATTGCGAAAAGATGAGCAACTGAAGGCGTTCTCGCTGCATTGCCTCCCGTCGAGTGGTGATGGCGGATTTGGAGTCGCAGCCTCGAAGCCTGGTCGCGACGTGCCTCTGATTGGCTCGGCATCCTCAGGCTTGGCGTTCTTGCCTTAGCTCGAGCGGATGATCCGACGTTCACGAACCACCTCACGTCAAGCTTGACAAGAAGTCAATTCAAAAGCCCCAAACTCACTCACGACTGCAACTGCACAATTTTCGCAATGGCCATCAAACCAATTACTGGAGTAAGTTATGAATTGGCCAGCTGAAGGCGCTGGGTCGTCTCTGCGTTGCCGTCGGCGTTCCGGAGGTGTTGGAGAGTATGGGCTGACCTCGTTTTTCAGATGCTCCGCCGGGGCCTTGTCGTGGATCTCTCGATCGTTTTCGGTATGTGACTGCTGCCTCTTGACGTGGCATATATGAAGACGATTATGTTAGAGACTGTGGACCAAACTATGGACCAAGAAGCTGCAACGGATTCCGGAGCTCGGTGGCAGGAGGGACAGCTTGGCTGATGATTGTTTGACCAGGTCTCGGAAGCTCCGTCGGTTACCTTTGGTGGTGCGTATAACCTAGCCGTTGTTCAGGTGAATCTGAATTCTTACTGACTCTGGACAGGTACGGATACCACGTTCCAGCCGTTCAGAAGCGTGATGCTCTCTACGCCAGATTGGAGGAGCAAAGAGCCGCCAACCAACTCTCATAAGCTCAGCATTGACATTGGATGTACTTCAATGGAGGGCTGCGGGGATTGATTGGATTAGTGGATGGGTTAGCTGGATGGGAATAGAAGATTGGTGAAGATACTCATGGGTGCCCTTGAAAGGGTCGAGCTGTACAATACGTCAAGCGATCCGGAATAGAACATCGATTCAGTATGCTGCATGTTATGAGGATCTTTGATGCACCTTGAGTCATCCGCAATCTTTGGGACTGCTTCATTTGGAGATGACACCATTAAATGCTTTCTCATGGACATAGTCGTCTCCGGCGTCATCAGGGTCCTTTTGATTCAACAAGGCCACCATATTCTGGAGCTTATGTCTGCAAATTGTCTTCATGGGTGCAGCACAAAGCATTCTTGTTAAGCCTCAAGCTCATCCGTAAGTCATACTAACACCAATTGCACGTTCCACGTCGACAGATGATCACGGTCTTCAGACATCAGCAGGCCAGGATAGTATTCGAAACATGACTCCATGGTGAAGTTGCTTTGAACGTCAAATCACAGATCAAATTGAGCCAAGCTACTATATAGGTCTTTGGGGACAGCATGGACTTAAACCAGTGTAAGGCTTTGTGATCAGTGACTCTGCAGTGGCATCTATTCTTTGAACCAATTGATTTGAGCAAGGCTCTAGGAAGATAGCCAGAGCATGCCAAGACTTCGCAACTTGTAAGTATAGCACTCTTCTTCAAAAAGCCATAATATTTGTAATGATATATTCTCCTCTCTTTCTGATGCTGGAATACGAGAGCTTACAAAAGACTTGAAGTGAATTAATTGTTGTTGTTCTGCTCGTCTGTTGACAGTTTGTCCAGGCCTTCGAGGGGCGCCCAACCTTAATTTTTTAGCGCAGAATTAAACGACAACCCTAAGAATTCCCACACTCAATTTGACGATCGCGAAGGACATCTGAGAACGAAGGACTTTCTACGATCTCACCACCTTCAACTCCATAGAAACGTCAATCCCGCCCAACATGACGGAACAACTTATCTTGAAGGGCGAGCTCCAGGGCCACAGCGGATGGGTCACCAGCTTGGCTACCTCAATGGAGAAGTAAGCAGCGCGCAAAACTCGAGGCCATGCCATTTTTTCAGTTTTCGAGATCGAAGCTGACTTTTCTGGATAGCCCAAACATGCTCCTGTCCGGTAGCAGAGATAAGACTCTGATCATCTGGAACTTGACCCGCGACGAGAGCCAATACGGATACCCAAAGCGCTCCCTCCACGGCCACTCCCACATCGTCTCCGACTGCGTACGTTCAGACACAGAGGCTAGGATGAGAAGCTGAGGATGGAAGACTAATATTCTCCTAGGTTATCTCCTCCGATGGTGCTTACGCTCTCTCCGCCTCCTGGGACAAGACTCTCCGCCTCTGGGAGCTCTCCACCGGAACCACCACCCGTCGCTTTGTTGGCCACACCAACGACGTCCTTTCCGTCTCTTTCTCCGCCGACAACAGACAGATTGTTTCCGGCTCCAGAGATCGCACCATCAAGCTGTGGAACACCCTCGGTGACTGCAAGTTCACCATCACCGAGAAGGGACACTCCGAGTGGGTTTCCTGCGTCCGCTTCAGCCCAAACCCACAGAACCCAGTCATTGTTTCTTGCGGTTGGGACAAGCTCGTCAAGGTCAGTACATTTTTCCCTGTCAAAATTGTGAGCGTGTGGATCTATATGATGTTCCAAACGAATTCAAAGTATTTGCTACTTCAGAGCCTGGGAGACCTTGCAATGAGACAAACATTCACCTTTTTCTGATACGAGATCCACACGCTCATATTTTGCCTCTTGAGACAATCATTACATTGGTCGCATACTAACTCGATCACAAGGTTTGGGAGCTGTCTTCCTGCCGTCTCCAGACCGACCACATCGGCCACACCGGTTACATCAACACCGTCACCATCTCCCCAGACGGATCCCTGTGCGCCTCTGGCGGCAAGGACGGAACCACCATGCTGTGGGACCTGAACGAGTCCAAGCACCTCTACTCCCTCAACGCCGGCGACGAGATCCACGCCCTGGTCTTCTCACCAAACAGATACTGGCTGTGCGCCGCCACCTCCAGCAGCATCATCATCTTCGACCTCGAGAAGAAGAGCAAGGTTGACGAGCTCAAGCCGGAGTACGCCTCTGTCAGCAAGAAGGGCCGCGAGCCGGAGTGTGTTAGCTTGGCGTGGAGCGCTGATGGCCAGACCTTGTTCGCTGGTTACACCGACAACCTGATCCGCGCTTGGGGTGTTATGTCGAGGGCCTAAACCTGAACGGACTCGGTTGAGTTGACGTTGGTCGGAATGTGGCTTGAGGGAACTGTCATGGAAATGGAGAAATGCGTCGGGCTTTTGCGATTTCTTGCCGTTAGGCAGGTTGTATTTCACAGGACATTGCTTCATCGCAAGACGATCAGTGGAAAATAGGAACTTCACAAACGTAAAAATCCACGTGCCCGGCATCTGATATGTGACTGGCGATTTTAGGAGTCCAGAATCGTATGAGAGAATGTCATTATTTCCGAAGCTTGTCGGAGAGTAGTATGCTCTCGCTCTCCAACTACAACTTCCCTTACAAGGAACTCGATTATAAGATCTCATAAACTTTTAAAAGTTACACCCAGTCTCCTGCCAAATTACTTTCTTCTTTTACCCATACAACTTTCCCGCCAAACTCCGAACCCATCCCAACTCATCCCGCCCAATTTTATAACCTCCCTCCCAATCTTCCTCAACCCCCTCAATTCTTCCCCCCCAAAAAACCCGTAATCTTCTGACTGCCCTTCTCCTCCTTCTTGCCCTTCGCCGGCGTCTTCTTCTGTCCAGCAACACCCCTATTATTACTCGTCGCGCTCCTCGTTTTCCTGCCTGGCGCCTTCCCCTTCCCCCCCATACCCTTTAGCTCTCGCTGACTCTGAGACGTCTTCGCTGCCTTGGACGGCGGCGGGCTGGGTGCGCTGGGACTCAGGTCGTCGATGTGGCCGCGCTTGATGCCGTGGGTGGTCTCGGGTGACTTTGGGAGGGGGAGTGGTGCGTTGGATTCGCTGGTGGTGTGGTCGGTGGTGCGGAGATTGTGTGGCTCTTCGTCGGGCTTGAGGACGCGAGTCTCTGTTTCGATGGGCTTCTCTTCTTCGGGTTTGATGTCTCGCTCCTCCTTCTTGGCTGCCTTCTCTTTGGGCTCTGATTTCACGTCTTCTTTCTCTTTTGCTGACTTGTGCGCGGGCTCAGGTTTGGCGTCCTGCTCTTCCTTTTTTCTAGGTTCTTCTTTCCTGCTAGTCTGTCCCTTCGAGTCCGTTGGTTTCTTACCGCTTAAGAAGAAGTTCGCGATGTTACCCTTATTCTCCGTGCTCGCTATGGGCACAATGAAGGTGGGCGAGTCATTCCCGACCTTCCCGACCTCTCTGGGCACAGGATAGCACTCCAGCTCCCCCTGATACGGCTTGAGCAAGCTCTGCAGCTCCTTACTCCACGAATATCTCTTCGGATCCAGCCACATCCACATCTCCTCACTCGCATTATCGAGCAGGACGGGCATGCGATCATGCAGAAACCCCACCTGCTTATTGCTATCCGTCGTGATAATCGTATATGTATACAACTTCTCCTCTGAACCCTCGTACTTCACGCAGTCCCAGAGGCCGGCCATGCACAGCAGTTGCCCGTCGGGCCGCTTGATGTAGTGCGGGATCTTCTCCTTGCCCTTCTTGAGCCACTCGTAGAATCCCTGCGCCACGACTACGCACCGCTTGCGCTGTTTCATCGTGTTCCACATCCCACGGTTTGAGGCGAGTGATTCACCCCGGCAGTTGATAGTCTTGAGCATCGACCCGTAGTCGGGCGAGCGTTTGGTCCAGAAGGGGATAAGGCCTGGAAGTGTGAGCTAGTGGAGACATTTGGAGGTGCGTGGTGGGTAGATGTACCCCATTTCATGGTTTGTAACTTGTAGTGCGCCTCCTGCTCCTCCTTGTCCTTCCCGGCTTCCTCCTCTGTGCCGGCGTCTTTCTGGGCAGCCTCGTGTTGTGACACGCTCTCGTCCTCGTGGATCTGATGCTCTGGTCGTGGACCTGCGCCCCAGTCTGGGACATCTGCACGGTAGACGAGGCCATTGTATCCGGGCGCGAAGTTGTAGCTCTGGCGCGGTGCATTATCTGCTTCATCTGCTGGCGCATCCGATACTGGCATGTGCTCGTTCTCAAGGTAGGCTCTGACCTGTGAAGGCCGCTTGAATGCGTCAGACGGGTCGTAGGAAGAATTATGAAGAGGATTCATACTCACTAAGGCTATAGAATATCGGCCGCACATGTTGCAAACCCCATATGTAGTCCACAGTCATAAAGTTGCATGGAGTTCGTTGAGAAGCCACTCATCAATTGATTGGAATCAGGTTGTTGTCCGTCATCAGTCGCCTCTCAGTTACCCCAAGGGTTTGCGTCATAATTCCAATGCCAGAAGCTGATGTTCTAGAGTCACAGGGTAATCGCTCAATGGTAGAAAAACACGGCAAGATTGTTGAAGAGTGAATTATTATACTCGATTAAAGTATTGCGGTGTATTGAATGGCGAGAGCATTCGTTCTAGGCCCGCAGTGATCCCATCTGGCCATCGTCATCGTCATCCTTATCTTATCAGCTCTTTATTCGCTCATTCGCTTGGGCAAAGCAATCCTCTGTGATTGAAGTCGCTTTGGCCTTGAGGGAGCATATTCACATTTATTTACATCTCATAGTGGTCGCTCAATTCCTAGCATTATTGATTAATCGATGGAACAATGCCAAAACGGGAGGTCTGTTGGTGACAGGAGTTGCGGTCAGCTCATCCTCAGCTGAATCACCGACCGATCATGCTGGCTCCGAAAGTCGTGTCTCGCTGAGGCTAGGATAGGCATTCAGCCAGTTGTTGATGCAGCGCGATCTTCACAGCGTAATAGATTTCATTGTCAATGATCTGAGACATAGCAGGGGGGGAGCGTGTTTTCGCTTTGGTGGTGAGAGCTCGCATCCCTTGTGTTGAATGCACGCACGGCCATGTCCATGGTGTGGTAGGTAGGAGCGAAGGAAGGAAGGAATGGCAGCCAGCCCTCTTTCACCCTTTCACCGTCTGGGGCCGTTTTTTGGTGGTGAGCAAGGAAGGAAATGGTGAGCAAGGGAGGAACGGAAGCGAAGGAGGGACCGAAGCTGGGAGCATCACACATCATGGCATGGGCGTCCGGCTTGATGAGCCTGTGACACTCCACGGCTTTGACCAAGTCGTGATGATTGGCGATGCCATGGAGACGGGGTGCTTTAGGTGGAGCGCCGGATAACCATCATATGAGACGGCAGTCGCGGAAACTTTGTTGCCTCATGAGAGCGGAGTACGAAGTAGTACATATCAACCCACAGGCCAGAATAAGAGGTGTTGTACAATACATATTCTGTGTAGATAGATAGCAGAAAATATATGTAGAGAAAAAGGGGTTGATATATATGTACATGCACGTATGTAAGCAGATGAGAGATGAGAGAGAGATGAGAGATGAGAGATGAGAAATGAGAAATGAGAAATGAGAAATGAGAGATGTAGATCGCAGAAGAAAGAAGTAGTGTAGGGTACATTATGACAAACGACGCTCCATCTCCGCTTCCGGTAAGCTAAGCGAGGAAAAGCGAAAAGCGAAAAGCGACAGTGATTCTGTTCTTCCGTACTCCGTACAGTACAGCACTACATTTTGTCTTGGCGCGGGTCCTGCGAGAGTCGTCCAACGAGTCTACTCTAAAAAATGTCAAAGGGCTGCGAAATACATACCTACCGAGCTCAGCCATAATAACCATGGCCCAGACCAAAACCATCAATGCCACTTTGGCATCATCCCATCCCATAATCTCTCCCACCTTCCTCCCTCTTCTTCCTCCCTAACAACGCAACCTCATCATCGTCATCACCACCACGCCGCCATAACCATCATCGACGACGCCAACGCCCTATTCACCAGGCAATCCCGCCCGTCGCTATCATCGTACCGTTGATTTAAATCAGGTACAAGGCAAGGGCATCGTTTGCCTCTGCGCCAATTTAATCCCACCACATCGCGACCGTAACATCACCATCGCCATGGCTGGCATCAAAGCCTCGCCACCGGGAGACGTCGTCGTCGCTCAACCTGCTCGACCGTACAAGAGACCAGTGCTGATCGTCCCGTTGAAGATATCACCTAAGATCAGGGCGAGGTACAACGCCATCCTCGAGATCAAATCTGAATCGAAGCCTACTTCACCGACAACATCACAAACGCTTCCTGCTTCCACGAATTCTCCTGCTGAAAATGCATCGGTATCGAATGGAAACACGCCGGCGCCCAGTGGGACTGACGACTCTACTGCAATGCCGCCGCCAGCGGAAGGTGTCAAGAAGGGAAAGGGTGGAGGGAAGAGAACATCTGCACAAGCCGACGGGTTGTTGAAGCCCAGAGGCAAACCAGGACCGAAGAAGAGGAAACTGTAAGCTATCATTTACTATCCATCGTCATTTCCCCCCCTGTCGCTAGAATATGAGAATATTTTGGCCTTCAGGACTTTTGATTCCCTCCCTTGTACACGACTGCCTTCATTCCGTCCACTTCGACATTCATCGACAAAGAATGCATCAAGTCATTTATACTAATTTTCTTCACAGTGAGGATGGTGCAGCCGACAGCCCAGGTGCCTCCAAGGCGGCAGCCGCAGCACACAAACTCGGACCCAAGGCGAACCAAGGAGCCATCAACGCTGGTCTCCGCGCACTCGACCGATCAGGTGCCCCTTGTCGGAAATGGCAAAAGGGTAGCTTCAAGCTCAAGAGCTTCACCGGCACAACCTGGGAGATTCCACGTTGGCGTGCTCCGCCAAAGGTCACCATCAACGGACAGTCTGAGGGATCGACATCGGGAAGCAGTGGCAAGGAGAATAAAGAAAATAGCCAGGTCGACAGCGAGAGAAGCAATGGGATCCAGGAACCGGATGTCGCTAGCTCGAATGGTATTCCAGCCAGCTCGCCGGCTCCGGTTATATCTGCCGCTGCATAGATGCTGTATCTTTAACAAGACAACGCTGGTCTTGCATCTTTAATTTCTCTAACATTGTAAGAGAGCGCTTTACGTACGTTTCATCTGCATTGGTGTTCGGGGGAATATTGGGGACAAAGGTCCACGGATAGATCTAGGGCTGGGGCATATTCTGGACGGGGTCGCATTGTTGCATTTCAAAACTTTCAAGCTCTTGTGCCAACACTGGGATTCATCGAATGTCTTGGGGCGCATCTATTTAGGAGGGCACATGGCGGAGGGGCCGGAGTTAGAGCTGTATCAACAGGGAGGCATGGCCAGAAAGGTCATCTTGTATGTTAGATCGCGGCTTGGGACTTGGAATGGAATGCCATAGTTATTCTGACCCGCGACGGTTTCCGCAATGTGATGATTCATCCTTAAGGACTTTGACTTGCCTTCGCAGCCTGCTCTGAACATGTACTCCATAGCCACCATTATATTCTAATTCCTGGCCTTGCTTCGCCTGGACCATCTTCGCTGAGCTTCTAGCGCAGATTACCTGAAGCTACGACTCAAACATGAAGACTCTCTACTGAGAAGATTAATATCCTCGCGGACCTCTTGGCGTTCAAATCCCTTCGAATCTCGCGTGACCTTGTCGCCGTCCGCTGATCATCTTTCGGACTAGAAACTGCGTCTCAGAGTCATTCAACTTGCGGGTCTATAGAACCACTGAAATGTGAGCTTGGAAATGCAGGAATCATTGTGATGGGTATCTGGATCTATGCTATTTCTTAATCGTTCACAGTTGTGGTTGTTGAAGCATATTCGACTTTATAGCTATAACGTTTACGAAGCTTTATTTATTGAATGAGGCAATTCCACCCGAAACTCGAAGATTGTTAGACCTACACTGTTACTTACTTCATAATGGGATAGCTATCTGATTTCCTCATACATCCCCCTCTTATGCTGCTTAATATAGCAGGTGTCACTTCGACAGAGGTAGGTTTGTAACTGATTCCCACCAAGAGGTACATCACGAGTACCTTGAGGGGTGGTGGTAAGAAGATCATGTAGGCTATGTATATGTGTGAACCAAGAACTGAGAACTGAGCAACACATTTGAACCACAGGATCTTGATGTGAAGTTTGAATTAAAAGCTATCATGCATATAGCCCTTTTTAAAATACTCTAATTTGTAGACAAAATACACTTTGGTGAGAGCAAGTATGTATCCCCGCTTTCTGGCTGGCCATAACTGTGTGGTTTAGCGAAGCTAAGGTACAGACAGACAGCACTCTAGGTACGGCAACATATCGTCACATCATCAACTGTGTCGAGGACGCTCGCCATCTCTCCATTCCAGACAAACAACCTCATACAGGAGAGCCTCATTCTCCAAATACAACGCCAGATCTAAGTAGAAAATGTCTGTATTTCGACTCCAGTGAGAAAACCGGCTCACTGGGTGCATCTACCGTCTCCGGTTTTCGAATTCACCTTCACTTAGCAACCCACCCGTCGCGACATACCCGCCGATAGCCAGCGACTAGCAGATAAGACTACAGCATATAACCTCAGAAGTGGCATATCAAGCATTTCCGGCGTGCTTAGGAGCCTTTGAGCAGCAAACTGCAGCTCTAGCTGCGTCATGACCAACGGTTTCGTGAACTCTGGAAACCGAATGTCCGCCATGCCAACTGGAGCTCCAGGTCTCATGCCACGTCGCTCCTCATATGCAGCGGTCTTGTCTGGCACAGCGTCTACGACATTTTCAGCTCACCAGCAGCCAGCAAGGTCTGGAGCTTTTGCACATCTCCTAAATCAAGCCAGCGACTTTGGGAACGACCCACTCCAGCAATACGGGAGGGGTTCACGACAGAGCGTTGATATGGACTCTGCTAGGAATGGGGGAAACCCTGGCGGTGCATCCAACTCGTGGGGAGCAAACGGGCAACTGCCTTTCTACTCGAGAGCTTTTGCGGATCTGGTGAACACATATGGATATGATGGTTATGGGGGCGGTGGCTTCGAATACTTCTTCGTGCCTTCCTACCTTAAAGGGTCCAGATATGCTCAGAGCTTAGAGGTTGCTCATAGAGAAAAGATAGCTGCCGCCAGAGAAAACCAGTCGAGGGATTCATTTCAAGTCGGGTCCCTGTCGACGAGTAGTAGCAGTGCCAACCTACCTGCGAAGATGGCGCCTTCACATCGCGGAGTGACATACGACTTAATTGAGAAAGCCCCACCGGCTGAGAATGAAGGGATACCGCCACTACCGTCGAAATGGAACACAAATGACAAATACGGAGGTCTAGAGGTACTGAGTGATGGATATGAAGTCAAATTTACGGGCAGTAAGCCATCGACGGAAAGAGAGCATGAGGCATACTCAATACGAGCAGATCATGCCATGCCAACACAATGTGGTATATATTACTTTGAAGTGACTATTATGTCGCGAAAGCGAGAAGAGTATGGTTACATCATCTTTGCTCTACCCAAGAACGATATCTAACGATGTGTAGAAGCTCTATAGGCATCGGTTTCTCAACCAAGGAGGTACCGTTATCAAGGCTCCCCGGATGGGAACCAAATTCTTGGGCATATCACGGTGACGACGGGCATTCGTTTTGCTGCCAGAGCTCGGGGAAGAGCTATGGGCCTACATTTACTACAGATGATGTTATAGGATGTGGTGTTAATTTTTCCAATGGCTCTGTCTTTTTCACGAAGAATGGTAACCATCTAGGTACGAATCACCCTTGCTGTACTTGCCACGGTGTGTGCCATATACCTGTTAAGCCATGGCTCTCTTGAATTTTTGTTGGTACTCTTGCCTGAATCTCCGATTGACGCTATTGCAGGTGTTGCCTTCCGCGAGGTCAGAGGAAAGCTCTTTCCCTCCGTTGGGATGAAGCGGCCAGGCGAACATGTGCGGGTCAACTTTGGCCAAAGTCCATTTGTCTTCGACATAGATGGCATGGTGTCGGTCAGTCACAACATCCTCATCTGCCCAATAACTTCCCTATTTCCACCATGGAGGATTTGCATAACGGGAACAGTGATGCTGTCCGGGCAGCTGTGGAACAAGAAGTGGATGAAGCTAAAGTTGCGTTCCAGAGAGAGAAAACGAAGATCCAAGAGCAGGTTGCAGCAACCAGGTAGGCTGGACTTCTGAAGCCCAATTGTGGTCTTATGCTGATTAAAATATAGCACTGAAAAACTTGCGCCGCCACTGGACGAGAACAGTCTTATACAGTCACTGGTGAGCATTTTTTTTTCTTGTAAGGCTGCATTGGGCCCACGTTCTAATATCTGCTAGGTACTGCAATACCTGGCCCATGATGGATATGTTGAGACAGCCAAAGCATTTGCCCAAGAAGTCCATTCAGAGAAACAAGCTCTAAGCCTGGACCGAAACGCGCCAGTTCAGGGGTTCGAATTCAGAGAAGACGAGGACGCACTCCATCGCCAACGTTAGTCACCAGAGCAACTATCTCTTCCCAAACATCCAACTAATAACATACACAGAAATCCGCAACTCAATCATCGAAGGCGACGTCGACCGAGCTCTGAAGCTGACCCGGACACACTACCCTGATGTGCTCCAAGACAATGAAAACATCTACTTCCGCCTCCAATGCCACAAATTCATCGAGATGAACCGACGAGCAGCCGAGATCCGCATGAACGCCATGAACAGCAACGGGCACGACGGCGACTTGAACGATGCCATCAACAACCACGACATGGAGGTCGACAACCCAGCCGAGAGCAACGGGTTCGACAAGATGGACACCGACGGGCCCAGCAGCGCACAAAGCGAGTATAACAATCTGCTCAAGGAGATCATCAAATACGGCAGGGATCTCAAGGTAGAGTACGGGCATAATCCCCGTCGAGAGGTCCAGCGCACGCTGGAGGAGACATTTGGGTTGGTGGCGTGGGAGGATCCGATGAGTGCGCCGGAGGTGGCGTATCTGATGAGGCCGCAGAGACGAGTGGAGGTTGGTGAGGAGCTGAATTCAGCTATTCTGGGTAAGTCGACTCGAGCCGAATCAGAACCCCCGTCCTATGTGCAGTCTCTGACATTCTGGCAGTGTCGCAAGGCAAATCCTCGTCAGCGGCCGTCGAGCGGCTCATCAAGCAGACGACCGTGCTCGTGGAAGACCTCAGTGAGGACAGCGGACCCGGATGCTATGTGAATATCTCCGAGTACATGAAGCCGCACCCGCCGCCCCGCAGGTTCTAGACTCGCTTCCTCTCCCCACTCCGCTCCAGTTCTTTTCGGGGTCTCGTCGTTTTCTGATGGAGTTGGCTGCATTTGCATCGGCTTGGTGTCTGGGATCTGGCGGAGTGCACTGGGGATACTGTCGGAGAATGAGCTGTCTGTCTGTCTGTCTGTTCGTTTTTAAATCGACCTAAAGGGGATGGGAGGGTTCTGCTTCCGGGATTCGTCGGAGAAGGTTGAGTGGAGGGTCTGTTGGGGGAGTTGCATAGATTATGGAGGCGGGGATGCTGATGGTGATGGATGGATGGCTGGGCTGGTAGGTAGGTAGGTAGGTAGGTAGGTAGGTAGTATAATAATGACAGGGGATTACGAAATCCAAATCACACTTGTAACAAACCCCGCCACCGCGCGCAAAAGAGAGAGAGAGAGAGAGAGAGAGAGAGAGAGAGAGAGCTCAGCCACTCATCACCCCCAGCTCTAGGGTGTTTGCTCACTCCAGCAACGAGCCAGCCACCTACGTGCGGGCGCAGCCCGCTGCAGAGACTGCTGCATACGTCTCTAGGAAGACATCGTCCGGCACCCAACCCAGCCACGACGAGCCCAGCCTGGTGCGGGATCTCTGATGCTGATGCTGATGCCCACGCAGAGACACCGCTGATTACATTTGGGGCCGGGGGCAGTTTATAGACATCTCGTGCGCGCTTGGGGTAGGTATGACACGCGGGTTTGCTTTGTTTTGCTTTGTTTTGCTTTGTTTTGCTTTGCTATGGGGCTGCGTAGTGATACATGAAGGAGAGGAAGAAGGAAGGAAGAAGGAAGAGGGAAGGAAAAGAGAAGGTAAAGAACGCCGTCGTGCTATGCATCCATCCATCCATCCGTCCCATCCGTACACGCGCGCTGCTGCCTGTGTCTAAATGCCATGCCATGCCATGCGACGCCCCGCCGCCGCTTCCATGCGCGAGCCGGACTCCTGTTTTCCGTTCCCGTCTGTCTGATGATGCTTTTTGCTTTTGATCTTGCCCTGTGCCTGCCTGCCGATGCTATCCCCCTCCCTCTCGGGCCTTGCTCCCATAATCGTACACGCCTCCCCGGGCCCCTCCCCTCGGGCGATTCCAATGCCATTTCCGCACCCCTCCGCCCCCTCATCGACACCCCTCCTCCCAATACGCCCTCAGAACCCTCTCCCGATGCCTTCCCAACACCTCCCACCTCGCCACACACCGCGCCAGCCTGCGATCCCTCCACCCCATCGCCTCATCCAGCAGCAGATGCGTGTACGCGAACAGCGCAGCGTCGAGCAGCGTCGGGCCGCCCCAGCCGTCGCCTCCGAGGAGCCAGTCGTCGGCGGCTGCCGGGCGTGCCTCGCCGCCGGCCTCAGGGGCGAGGACCAGGGCGAAGGCCTCGAACGCGGCGGCGGCGCGCGCGTACACGTCGTCGACGTCCAGCGTGGCGGCGGGCGACGACGCCGCGAGGAGGACCTGTTCCCGCGCCGCCGCCGTCAGGGTGTGGCGCAGCGACGCCTGCACGACGGGGCTCGCCGTGGCGGGCTGGATGTACAGCGTCTGCGCCATGTGGGCGTTCGCGGGCGAGAGGTACAGGGCGTGCAGGTATGCGGGGCGGATGGAGGAGTCGAGGAGGGCGAAGTATGCGGCTGCCTTTGGCGAGGAGGGGGAGGAGGGGATGGGGGAGGTGGAGGGGGAGGGGGAGTGCGAGGCGGCGTAGGA
>Ga0123337_10002154_pt1 | contig 22968 bp, 25 predicted proteins | sample frozenSSSSmetaG_FD_89792 | JGI IMG/M metagenome (GOLD analysis project Ga0123337, IMG submission 89792) | Glacier valley bacterial and archeal communities from Borup Fiord, Nunavut, Canada, to study Microbial Dark Matter (Phase II) -... | ecosystem: Environmental > Aquatic > Freshwater > Ice >...
ATCTCGCCGACGGCGGTGGCGCGGTTTTCATCGTTCATGCTGGTTGACACGCTCATGAGCTGCAGGTAGTCGACCACGATCAGGCCGAGCTTGCCGCACTGGCGGGCCAGACGCCTGGCGTTGGCGCGCAGCTCGCTGACCGTGAGGCCCGCGGTCTCGTCGATGTGCAGCGAGATGTTGCGCAGTTTTTCGATGGCTTCCGTCAGGCGTGGCCATTCTTCGTCGGTGAGCTTGCCGGTGCGCAGATGGGTCTGGTCAATGCGGCCGATCGAACCGACGATACGCACCGCCAGCTGGGACGCGCCCATTTCCATCGAAAACACCGCCACCGGCAGGCCTTCGTTCAGCGCCACATGCTCGGCGATGTTGATGGCGAGTGCTGTCTTGCCCATGGAAGGCCGGGCCGCCAGAATGACCAGGTCGCCGGCCTGAAAGCCGGAGGTCATGCGGTCCAGATCGTAAAAGCCCGTCGGCACGCCGGTGACGTCGTTCGGGTTTTCCGACATCTCGGTGACCCGGTCCAGCAGGCTGACCACCAGCGTGTCCATGCTCTGAAAGCCCTGCATCGCGCGGGAACCCTGCTCGCCGATGTTGAATATTTTCTGCTCGGCTTCATCCAGGATGGTCGAGACTGCCTTCCCTTGCGGCGAGAAGGCAGCGGTCGCTATCTCGTCGGAGGCAGAAACCAGCTTGCGCAAGATGGAGCGCTCCCGAACAATCTCGGCATAGCGACGAATATTGGCGGCGCTGGGCACGTACTGGGCCAGCGCGTTGAGGTAGCTCAAGCCCCCCACTTCCTCGGCCTTGCCGTGGTTTTGCAGGTGCTCGTAAACCGTGATGATGTCGGCCGGCTTGGAGCCGTTGATTAGCGCGCCCACAGCGGCATAAATCAGCTGGTGCTCGTGGCGATAGAAGTCCTGGTCGCTCAGCAGGTCACCCACGCGGTCCCAGGCGCCGTTGTCCAGCAGCAGCCCACCCAGAACGCTCGATTCCCCCTCGATCGAGTGCGGCGGAATACGCAACTGGGCAATCTGACGGTCACCGCCGTAACGGGGATCATCATAGGGAGAAAGTACGGCAGACATGGGCATCCTTAGGGGAACGGTAAATGGTACGCCGGGACCGTGGAAAGGCAGTGGATAAGCCTGTGGACAAGCAGGGGAAATTCGGTGTAAATGAGGCTTGAGCTTGTGCACAAGGCCATTCCCCTTGGCGCTCGACCCCGGCAGGCCACTGCGCCCGATCCGGTGCCGCCAAGCAAAAAGCCGCTCCGAGGAGCGGCTTTCAGGGACAGTGCAGTCTCGGTTTAGGCGGTTTCGCCGTAGACCGTGACCGTGATGTCCACCAGCACGTCGGTGTGCAGTGCCACGCTCACAGCGTGGTCGCCCACGGTTTTCAGCGGGCCAGTAGGCATGCGGATTTGCGATTTGGTCACGGCAAAACCTTGCTTGGTGACTTCTTGCGCGATGTCGGCATTGGTGACGGAGCCAAACAGGCGACCATCGACACCGGCCTTTTGCGTCAGCTTGACGGTGGTGCCGCCGAGCTTTGCGCCCTGGGCTTGCATCTCGGCCAGCTTTGCAGCAGCGGCTTTCTCAAGATCCGCGCGTTTGACTTCAAATTCCTTGATGGCCACTGCCGTGGCGCGACGGGCGCGACCGGAAGGGATCAGGAAGTTGCGTGCGTAGCCGTCTTTAACTTTGACGACTTCGCCCAGGTTACCCAGGTTCACGACTTTGTCGAGCAGAATAATTTGCATGGTCGTGTCTCCTTACAGGCTACGGTGCTGGTCGCTGTAAGGCAGCATCGCGAGGAAGCGAGCGCGCTTGACAGCGGTGTTGATCTGGCGCTGGAAAATAGCGCGCGTGCCGGTCAGGCGTGCGGGAATGATTTTTCCGTTTTCGGATACAAAGTCGCGCAGGGTGTCGATGTCTTTGTAGTCGATTTCTTCAACGCCAGCGGCTGTGAAGCGGCAAAAACGCTTGCGCTTGAACAGCAGGGATTGGGTGTTGCGCTTGGGGCGCTTGTCTTTATTGAAACGTTTTGGTCCGGCCATGATGGACTCCTTAAATGGGGTTCAGTACTTGTTCGAAATTTTCGAAAGCTTGAATATGAAAAACAACGCTCTTGCTGGTGCGCGCATTGATGAGAAACCCCGTGAACCTGAAAGCTTTACCCAAGGTGAGCCTGACTGTTTGTTCAGCCAGCGTTCCAAAGGCAACGGCTTTAAGCGTCAACTTGACCTGTCTGGCAACACCTGATTCAAGGATTTCAGACTCGTGTTCAAGAATGAAATTGATCGCGGGGATTCCAGCGGGCGTGTAGCGCAACGGGCTTAGCTCGGCGATACAGGCGGTCAGTTCAACATGGTTCACTACAAATTAATACTTTTTTAAGCGGCGCAGCAGTGATTCGTTCAACGGCAACGCAGCTTATTGGGCGGCGTATTCTGCCTGTTGGGTTTTACGGGCTTCTTCCCTCTCGACGTTGCGCATCATGAGGGATGGGCCGGTTTCAGCCTTTTTCTTGACCACGGTCAGGTGGCGCAGCACGGCATCATTGAATTTGAACGCGTGTTCAATTTCTTCCATCACGGCCTGGCTGGCTTCGATGTTGATGCAGAGGTAATGGGCTTTAGCCAGTTTTTGGATCAGGTATACCAGCTGGCGGCGGCCCCAATCTTCCACACGGTGCACAGTACCACCGCCGGCGGTAATCATGCCCTTGTAACGTTCCAGCATGGCTGGGACTTGCTCGCTTTGATCCGGGTGAATCAGCAAGACGATCTCGTAATGACGCATAAAATCTCCTTTTGGATGAATGAAAACTGCCCCAGCGTCGTTAAGGGTGCAGCAAGGCGAAGCCCATGATTATAGCCCGGTGCAAGCAGAACTTAGTAACGGCGCCGATTTGCTGCGCCACCGGGGCGTCTTGACGCTCAACCTGCTCGCGGAGGTTAAAGCCGTTTCAGGTCGGGATAGCGGATGTATTCCACCAGTTCCTGAGCTTTTTGACTGGGCGGCGGCGTCACCAGACTTACCAGCACAATCACGGCAAAACCGACCGGCACGCCAAAAAGTCCTGCAGAAATCGGGTCGATCTCCCACCACAGCGCAATCGGCGAAGTGATGCCGAAAATGTCTCGCAGCCAGGGCTGGGTGGTGACCATGTAATACGACGTCACGCTCAAGCCCGAAACCATGCCCAGAACAGCCGCGCTGCCAGTCGCGCGCTTCCAGAAAATACCAAGACTCAGCGCCGGAAAAAATGAAGCCGCTGCGAAAGAAAAGGCCGCCGAGACCAAAAACAGGATGTCCGCAGGTTTTTGCGCCGCCACATAGGCCGCAAACAAGGCCACGATGAGCAGCAGTATTTTGGACACCGTCACCCGGCTCACGGTCGATGCGTTGGGATCTATCATCTTGTAATACAAGTCATGCCCCAGCGCGTTGGCGATGGTCAGCAGCAAGCCGTCGGCCGTAGAAAGCGCCGCCGCCAGCCCGCCTGCAGCGACCAGCCCTGAAATGACATATGGCAAGCCCGCCAGTTCAGGCGTAAGCAGCACAATGATGTCGCCGCCTATCGTCATTTCATTCAGTTGCAGGATGTTGTCTTTATTGACATCAGTGACCGACAGCAGCGCCGGGTCAATCTTGCTCCACGCGTTGACCCATTCCGGCAGCTGATCAAAAGGCGTCCCGACCAACACCGTGAAGATCTCATATTTCACCAACACGGCAAGCGCTGGCGCAGTGAAGTACAACAGGAAGATGAAAAACAGCGACCAGGTGACCGACTGACGCGCCTCCCGAACGCTAGGGACGGTGTAGTAACGCATCAAAATGTGCGGCAAAGCAGAGGTGCCCACCATGAGACAAAAGATCAGCGCCAAAAAATTCCGGCGCGAGGTGTCGTAAAGCTCTTTTTCCCGGGGCGTTCCATCAGGGTCACCCGAAAACTGGGCGGCATGGGCGGGCATGCCATTGAGCGGCCGGGTTTTAATGTCCGCTGCCGCTTTGGCAGCCGTCCAGGCCGTCCTGGCGCCAGCCTCATCTTTGGGCAGGGTCGCCAGCACTTTGCCAGCAGCGGAAATTTCTGCCACCGACGCGTTGCCGCCCTTTAACGCCTCCATCTTTTGGGTAGCGGCCAACTTGTCCGCAATCAGGGACGCTGCCGGATTCTCAAGCTTTTCAGCCAGGGCCTCGGATCGCTGTTTGTATAGCGCACGAACCTCCAACTCCTTGGGGTCCATGGCCAGTTCCTTTTCTTTGGCAGTGACCTTCTCCAGCTGAAAACCGTAGACCAGCTGCGGCACAGGAATGCCGGTCTGCTTGACCGACAACCAGACCACTGGAATCATGTAAGCGGCCACCAAAATGATGTACTGGGCCACTTGTGTCCAGGTCACGGCGCGCATGCCGCCCAAAAAGGAGCAGACCAAAATCCCCCCCAGGCCGAGAAATATCCCGAGCTCAAACGCGATGCCCGTGAGGTAGGACGTGATCAGACCGACACCGTAAATCTGGGCCACCAGGTAAGTGAACGAGCACAGGATGGCCGCGCCCAGGCCAATCAGCCGGGGCAAGTGCCCGCCGTAGCGCTCGCCCAGAAAATCAGGAATCGTGAACTGGCCAAACTTGCGCAGGTAGGGCGCCAGCACCAGGGCGACCAGGCAATAGCCGCCGGTCCAGCCCATGATGAAGGCCAGGCCGCTGTAGCCCGTGAGGTAGAGCGTGCCCGCCAAGCCAATGAATGAGGCCGCGGACATCCAGTCGGCGCCTACCGCCATGCCGTTGTAGATCGCCGGTACGCTGCGGCCAGCCACGTAATACTCGGCGGCATTGGTCGTGCGGCTCATCACGCCGATGGCCGCATAAATGCCGATCGTGATCGCCAGGAAGGAAAAGCCTATCCACAAACGAGGCAGGCCCAGGTGTTCCAGGCCAGCAAGCAGGGCCACAAACAGCACAAAACCAACGGTGTACCAACGGTAAACGCGGTGCAACTGAGACTTGAACCGTTGCTGTGAAAACATGGCGCCTTCACCTTCGCGTTCGCCGAAAAACCCGGCCATTAGAAATCGGCCTTCATTCAGTCCATTCCCTCTGCCACGTCATGCGCAATGTCAAGACGGTTCATGTACCAGGCGTAAAAACCAACGATCAGGCAATACACCAGCAAGGCGCCCTGCCCACCCATCCAGAAGCTGAAAGGCCAGCCAAAAAAGGTAAAGCTCAGCGCGCGCGCGAAGTAGCTCACACCAAACGTGACGGCAAACCAGACCAGCAAAAGCGATACGGTCACGACCAGGTTCTTGCGCCAGTAACGGCGATGGGATTCAGTGCGCTGCATGGTGTCCCACGCTTGTCAGCGCATTTTCCCGTTCCAGCTGGGCCGCCACCTTGGGTTCAAACTGGCGAAGGTGCGCGATGATCTTTCGGGCTTTTTCCGGCTGCCCCAACGCCATCCGGACCTGCACCAGCCGGTACCAGCCATAAGGGCTCATGGGTTGCAGGGCCGTGTTTTTTTTCAGCGCTTCCACCGCTTCAGGGAACTGCCGCTGGTGAATCAGCACCAGTGCCAGCCCATACCAGGCCCGGTCTAGTACGGGGTCAAGCGCCAAGGCGCTGCGAAACGCCAGCCCGGCGTCGTCGTGGCGCCCGGCTTGCTGCAACACATAACCCAAGTTAAAAAATGCCGCAGCCTCCTGCTGCCCGGAACCGCTGATGCGCGTGAGTTGCTGCAGGCTCGCGACAGCCGCATCAAGGTGATGGAGTTGCACCTGCACATGGGCCTGACTGGCAAGCGCATAACGATCTTCAGGCCGGCGCTGCAGCATCTGCTCAAACCGGCGCAGTGCAGCGGAGCGATTTCCGAGCGCAAGCAGCAACAGGGCCTGCCCCTTCAATACGTGATACTGGAAATCATGGTTCAACGCCGGCTTCATTTGCACAGCGCCACGCCTATTTGCAGGCAGATGCTGACTTTGGCAAACGCCGCCCCGCCCCAGACAAACAGCAAGGCCAAAAAAGCCACCAACGGTACGTGACGATCCAGCACCAGCTGCGGCGACAGCCAGCGCGCCGCGCGCACCCAGGGCCGCCCCAGCAACTGAAGCAAGCGGTAAAACGGGTTACGTTCCGGCGCCGGACCCGCCAGCAGACCGACCACCCACTGGCCGAACAACGCCAGCAGCGCGATTTCGGCGAGTAGTTTGACAGTGGTGGCGACAGCAAGCATGGCGTTGGGCGGACAGGTGAAGGACAAGCCTTCGATTGTCATCCGAGGCCTTGCCATTTGCTTACCGTGTGCACTCAAGTCACCGGGGGTTTTCCCTTGCCTGGCGGGCAAAGCAGACCGGATTCAGTTGGCCAGCTGCTTCCAGGTGTCAATCACCGTGTCAGGGTTAAGCGAGATCGAGCCAATGCCCTGCTCCTTGAGCCACAGCGCAAAGTCCGGATGGTCGCTGGGCCCCTGGCCGCAAATACCAATGTATTTTCCCTGGCGCTTGCACGCAGCAATGGCCAGACTGAGCAGCGCCTTGACGGCCGGATCGCGTTCGTCAAAGTCCTTGGCCAGAATCTCCAGACCCGAATCGCGGTCCAGGCCCAGCGTGAGCTGGGTCAGGTCGTTGGAGCCAATGGAAAAACCATCAAAGTATTCGAGGAACTGGTCGGCCAGGATGGCATTGCTGGGCACTTCGCACATCATGATGACGCGCAGGCCCTGTTCGCCACGTTTGAGGCCATGCTGAGCCAGCAACTCGGTCACGGCCTTGGCCTGGCCCAGGGTACGCACAAACGGCACCATGACTTCCACATTGGTCAGGCCCATGTCGTTGCGCACGCGCTTGAGCGCCTCGCACTCCATGGCAAAGGCCTCGCGGAAATCTTCGCTGATGTAACGTGCGGCGCCGCGAAAACCCAGCATTGGATTTTCTTCTTCGGGCTCGTAGCGCGAGCCACCAATCAGCTTGCGGTACTCGTTGGACTTGAAGTCCGACAGGCGAACAATTACGGGCTTGGGCCAGAAAGCCGCACCAATGGTGGCAATGCCTTCGGCGACCTTGTCCACATAAAACGCACGCGGTGAGGCATGGCCGCGCGCCACGCTTTCCACGGCCTTTTTCAGGTCCGCATCAATATGCGGGTAGTCCAGAATTGCCTTGGGATGCACACCAATGTTGTTGTTGATGATGAACTCCAGCCGCGCCAGGCCCACGCCCTGGTTGGGAATCTGGCAGAAGTCAAACGCCAGCTGCGGATTACCCACATTCATCATGATCTTGATGTCGATAGGCGGCATCTCACCGCGCTGCACTTCAGTCACTTCGGTCTCGAGCAAGCCGTCATAAATGTTGCCGGTGTCGCCCTCGGCGCAGCTGACCGTCACCAGCATGCCGTTTTTGAGCATTTCCGTCGCGTTGCCACAGCCGACCACGGCGGGAATGCCGAGTTCGCGCGCAATGATGGCGGCGTGGCAGGTACGGCCACCCCGGTTGGTCACGATGGCGCTGGCCCGCTTCATGACCGGCTCCCAGTTCGGGTCGGTCATGTCGGTCACAAGGATGTCGCCGGGCTGGACCTGGTCCATCTCGCTGATGTCATGCACGACACGGACCGTGCCGGTGCCGATCTTCTGACCAATCGCCCGGCCCACGGCCAGCACGGTGCCGGTGCCCTTGAGCTTGTAGCGCTGTTCGGCCTTGCCCTTGAGCTGGCTTTTCACGGTTTCGGGGCGGGCCTGCAAAATGTACAGCTGGCCGTCGGTGCCGTCCTTGCCCCACTCCACGTCCATGGGTCGGCCGTAATGCGTTTCAATGATCAGCGCATAGCGGGCCAGCTGCTCCACCTCGTCGTCGGTCAGCGAGTAGCGGTTGCGCAATTCGGTCGGCACGTCGGTGGTCTTGACCAGCTTGCCGGTGGCCGTTTTCTCGTCTGCCGTGGTGAACTCCATCTGCAGCAGCTTGGAGCCCAGGTTGCGGCGAATGACTGCGCGGTTGCCGGCCCTGAGCATCGGCTTGTGAACATAGAACTCGTCGGGATTAACCGCGCCCTGCACCACCGTTTCGCCCAAGCCGTAGCTGGCGGTGATGAAGACCACGTCGTCAAAGCCGCTTTCGGTGTCCATGGTGAACAGCACGCCGGCCGCACCCAGGTCGCTGCGCACCATGCGCTGCACGCCGGCTGACAGCGCCACGTCGGCATGGGCAAAGCCCTGGTGTACGCGGTAGCTGATGGCGCGGTCGTTGTAGAGCGACGCAAACACCTCCTTCATCTTGTGCAGCACGGCTTCAATGCCCACCACATTCAGGAAGGTTTCCTGTTGGCCGGCAAACGAGGCGTCAGGCAGGTCTTCGGCGGTGGCGGAGGAGCGAACCGCAAAGCTGGCTTGGGGATTGCCCGCGCTCAGCGCGGCAAAGCTCTCGGTAACGGCTTTTTGAAACTCTGGCGGGAAAGGCTGGGCTTCCACCAAGCCGCGAATGTGGGCGCCGGCCTGCGCCAGTGCCCTCACGTCGTCGGCGTCCAGCGCGTCCAGCACGGCATTAATTTTGTTGTCCAGCCCGTCGTAGGCCAGAAACACGCGAAAGGCATGCGCCGTGGTGGCAAAACCGCCAGGCACCCGCACACCGTTGGGGCCGGTGGGCAATTGCGAGATCATTTCGCCGAGGCTGGCGTTTTTTCCGCCTACGACCTCGACATCGGTCATTCTCAGGTGTTCAAACGGTACGACCAGATCAGTCGCTCCAAATAAAGAAGACAAGTTGGACATCAAAATACTCCGGGAGGTTTTAAAACGGGGACGTGGCGCATGCGCAGCGAGCAACCTGGTTGTTGTTGTTGTTCGAAGGGGTCGTGGCGGGGCATGGCATGGGAATCGGGATAATTGCACTCAATTGTAGGGGCCCGCTGCGCGCCACGCCCCGTCCCTTCTTTTTCACCAACCTGAACAGCGCCATGTCTGACCGCACCGTATTTTTCATTTCTGACGGCACCGGCATCACCGCCGAAACCTTTGGCAACGCCATCCTGGCCCAGTTCGAACTCACACCGCGCCACATCCGCATGCCGTTTATCGACAGCGTGGACAAGGCCCACCAGGCAATTCGGCAGATCAACCACACCGGGGAAGTTGAAGGCAAGCGGCCAATTGTCTTCACGACGCTGGTGAACATGGATATCTTGGCCGTTATCAAAACGCACTGCAACGGCATGCTGCTGGACATGTTCGGCACCTTTGTGGCGCCACTCGAAACCGAGCTGGGTATTAAATCCAACCACCGGGTCGGCCGCTTTTCGGATGCCTCCAAAAGCAAGGCCTACGACGACCGGATCGAGGCGATCAATTTCTCGCTGGCCCACGATGACGGCCAGAGCAACCGTGACCTGGCCGGCTCGGACGTGATTCTGGTGGGCGTCAGCCGCAGTGGGAAAACCCCTACATCCTTGTACCTGGCGATGCAGTACGGCCTCAAAGCCTCTAACTATCCGCTGATCCCCGAGGATTTTGACCGCCGCCAGCTGCCGCCGGCCCTGGTACCGCACCGCAAGAAAATCTTCGGCCTGACGATTTCCCCCGACCGCCTGAGCCAGATCCGCAATGAGCGCCGGCCCAACTCGACCTACGCCAGCCTCACCAACTGCCGCAACGAAATCCACGAAGCCGAAGCCATGATGCGGCGCGAAGGTATTCGCTGGCTGTCCACCACCACCAAGTCCATTGAAGAGATTGCCACCACCATCCTGCAGGAAATCAGGCCGGAGCGGCTGGAATACTGAAGACTCAGGCCCGCCCGGCGGCCAGTACCGGGGCTTGGGCGAGCGCCTCGCGCAGCAGCAAAATGCTATTTTTTTAATAGCTACTAGCGCCCGCAGCTATTACCCAAACGGCCTGAAATGCTTAAATTTCAGGCCATTTACATATCAAAGCTCAACTGCTGCCCTCTATCCTGGTCGGCGCGCTCGCCTGTGGCTGCAGGTTTCCTCGCCTCGGCGCTGGCACCGGCCTTTTGGCCGGAACGGCCCCGGCCTTGCCTGCCCGGTCTGCGAGAGCCATGCTTTTCATATACGCACTGCGCTTCGGCCTGCACCGCTTTTTCAGCCTCTTGCCATATATTTTTTCCTTGGCAAGCAAGGTGGCGGCCTTCAGGTCAACGATGGGCGCGGGATAGCCGGCAGGCGGCTCGGGCATCAGCCATGTTTCGTGGAGGAATGGAAGTGGCACATCGCGCAGCTCCGGCAGCCACTGGCGAATGAAGGCGCCATCGGGATCGTGGTCGCGGCTTTGCTTGACCGAACTGTAGATGCGGATGGTGTTGATGCCGGTCACGCCCGACTGCATCTGGCACTGGCTCCAGTGAATACCGGGCTCGTAGTCGGTGAACTGGCGTGCCAGGTGCAGGCCGCTGTGGCGCCCATGCAGCCAGAGCTGGCAACTGGCAACTGGCAAAGCGCATCAACATGACGCGCATGCGAAAGTTGATCCAGCCCGTGGCGTTCCGGCTGCGCATGCAGGCATCGACAAACGGGTAGCCGGTGCGGCCCCTGCACCACGCGGCCAGATGGGATTGCCCGGATGGCGTCAGCACCGCCTCGTTGCGCGGCCGTCAAAGCCGTGGTTGACGTTGCGAAACTCGATCTGCGGCTCGGATTCGAGTTTTTGAATGAAATGGCAGTGCCAGTGCAGGCGGCTTTCAAAGCTTATGAGCGACCCCAGGAAGCCCGCCGGACGCTGGTCGGCCGGCAAGGCCAGCACAGTTGCCCGCGCCTGGCCGTCACGGCCTGCAGGCACTCGCAAACGCTCAGGCCTGCCGGCACTGCGCCCGCCAGGTTTTCTGTCCATCCCTTCAGCGCAGGCTGCGGCGCCGGGGCGGGCCGCCAGTGCGCCGCAGACCGGCAGGCCCTGCAGCCGGTGCAGCGGCAGCCATTGCACGCCTTGCGGCGCGGCGATGCGCGGCGCCAGCATGCGGTCGTTCCAGTGCCGGCTCCAGCGATTACGCCCGCCATCGTGGGACACCAGGCGACGCACCATGCCGTTGCTGGGAAATTCGCGCCACTCGATGCCCTGCGCCTGACACCAACCGGCCACCGCCTGATCGCGCGCATAGCTCCAGCCATTACCGGTTTCCTCATGGCTGACCAGCACGAAGGGGCCCAGCCGGTCGCGCAGCGACGACAGCACCGCCAGCATGTCGCCGTCCTGCGCCAGCCCACGGCCCAGTTCGGCCAGGCAGTCATTGGCAAAGTCCAGGTGCTGTGCGGCCATGTCGCCTTGCTGCCACATCGCGGGCTCATAGACCCAGATCGGCAGCACGCAAGCGCCCTCGCCGGCGTCACCAGGCGCAGCGTGGGCTTGCGCCTAGAGCGCCGCGCTGGCAAGCGGGGCATGGTCGTGCCAGCGCAAATCTTTCTAGAACCAAACCACGTAATGCATGACGGCAGTTTAGCCAACCGCCCAAGCCAACGCAGGGTGCGGGTCACAGGTCATATGGCCACAAAGAGGGAGTCCACCGGATAGGGACTGGCAATTCTATTAATAGAATATTTCTATTAATAAACTTTTATCAAGAGAGTTAAACTATGCATTCGCTTAGTTTTTTTACTTCACCCAAGGAAAATGCAATGTCCCTGATCAACACCGCCATCATCCCCTTCAAAGCAACCGCTTATCACAACGGCAAGTTCGTGCCGGTCAGCAATGAAAGCATGCTGGGCAAGTGGTCTGTTGTCGTGTTCTACCCGGCCGACTTCACCTTTGTCTGCCCGACCGAACTCGGCGACCTGGCTGACCATTACGCCGAATTCCAGAAAATGGGCGTCGAGGTCTACAGTGTGTCAACCGACACCCACTTCACCCACAAGGCCTGGCACGACACGTCGGACACCATCGGCAAGATCACCTACCCCATGATCGGCGATCCAAGCGGCCAGCTCGCCCGCGCCTTTGAAGTGATGATTGAAGAAGGCGAAGACGCCGGCCTGGCTTATCGCGGCACGTTTGTGATCGACCCTGAAGGCAAGATCAAGACCATCGAAGTGCATGACAACGGCATTGGCCGTGACGCCGCCGAACTGCTGCGCCGCGTCAAAGCCGCCCAGTACGTGGCTGCCCACCCTGGTGAAGTCTGCCCCGCCAAGTGGACCGAAGGCGCCGAGACGCTCAAGCCTTCGTTCGACCTCGTCGGCAAGATCTAAGCCACCGATCTGCCCCAGGCCCGGGGCATTTGTTCCCGGGCCTTTTTGTTTCTCCTATTAGACTGAATGTGAGTACGCCATGCTTGACGCCGCCACCAAAGCCCAGTTAAAAAGTTACCTCGAACGCGCCACGCAGCCGATCGAAATCGTTGCCTCGCTGGACGACAGCAAGGCGTCGGGCGACATGCAGGCGCTACTCAAGGACATCACCGATTGCTCTACCCTGGTCAGCGTGACCGAGAGCCGCGACGACCCCTACCGCAAGCCCTCGTTTTCAATCAACCGCCCGGGCGAAAACCACGGCCCGCGCTTTGCCGGCCTGCCGATGGGCCACGAGTTCACCTCGCTCATTTTGGCGCTGCTCCAAATTGGCGGCTACCCGCCCAAGGTTGAAGAAGAGGTGCTGCAACAGATTCGCGCGCTTGATGGCGACTTCGAGTTCGAAATTTACATTTCACTGACCTGCCACAACTGCCCCGATGTGGTTCAGGCGCTGAACCTGATGGCGGTGCAAAACCCGCGCATCAAAAACACCATGATTGACGGCTCGCTGTTCCAGGACGAAGTCAAGGCCCGCCAGATCATGGCTGTGCCGACCGTATTCCTGAACGGCGCCGAGTTTGGCCAGGGCCGCATGAGCCTGGAAGAAATCCTTGCCAAAATCGACAACAGCGGTGTCGAGCGCGAAGCGAAAAAGATTGACGCCAAAGCCCCGTTCGACATGCTGATCGTCGGCGGCGGCCCGGCGGGCGCGGCGGCGGCGGTGTACGCGGCCCGCAAAGGCATTCGCACCGGTGTGGCTTCCGAGCGCTTTGGCGGCCAGGTGCTGGACACGATGGGCATCGAGAACTTCATCTCGATCCAGGAAACCCAGGGTCCGAAACTGGCTGCGGCGATGGAAGAGCATGTGCGCAGCTATGACGTGGACATCATGAACATGCAGCGTGCCAAGGCGCTGATTCCCAACGCCGGCCCCAACCACGACCTGATCGAGATCCAGCTTGAAAGCGGCGCCTCGCTCAAGAGCAAATCCGTGATCCTGGCCACCGGCGCGCGCTGGCGCAACATCAACGTGCCGGGCGAGGCCGACTTCAGGAACAAGGGCGTGGCCTACTGCCCACATTGCGATGGCCCGCTGTTCAAGGGCAAGCGCGTGGCGGTGATTGGCGGCGGCAACTCGGGCGTCGAAGCCGCCATCGACCTGGCGGGCATCGTTGGCCATGTCACGCTGATTGAGTTTGACACCCAGCTGCGCGCGGACGCGATACTGCAGCGCAAGCTCATGAGCCTGAAAAACGTGACGGTGATTGCCAACGCGCAAACCACCGAAATCACCGGCGACCAGACAGTCAACGGGCTGGTCTACAAAGACCGCGCCACCAGCGAGCTGCACAAGGTTGAGCTTGAAGGCGTGTTCATCCAGATTGGACTGATCCCCAACACCGACTGGCTCAAGGGCGTGGTCGAGTTGTCCAGGCACGGCGAGATTGTGGTGGACGCCAAGGGCCAGACCTCGGTGCCGGGCGTGTTTGCGGCGGGCGACGCCACCACGGTGCCGTACAAGCAGATTATCATTGCGGCGGGCGACGGCGCGAAGGCGGCGCTCGGCGCTTTCGATCACCTGATCCGCACCTCGGCGCCAGTGGCCTGAAACGGCGACGCGGCGCTGAAACGCGCGCGAAGGCTGGCAGCGCACAAGGCAAGGGACGCATGGGCCTTGGCGAATTCAGCCCCTGCCGCCCTGCCGACACAGTCAGCGCCTGGGTTTGAAGCACGGCGCTCATTGAAGCGACTCCGGCGCGGCGTGCCAGAGCATGCAATGCGGGTCGGGCCGGTCATCAGGGCCAGCGTGCCGGCAAGCAAGGCTTCGGCGCTGGGCAGGTTCTGCTCGTGCAGGGACTGGATATCAGGGTCGTTGATACCGTGGTCGGGATACTGATACTGGCTCATGTGCGTTCCTTTCAAGGGAATGGATGAATAAAAGACAGGGCGAAATCAATCAAAAATCGGCTACCAGCGACACATTGACGCGGCGTCCGGGCTAGCTGTAGGCATAGGCCAGCCCCGACGTGGCCGACAGGCCGCGCACGTCGGACCAGTTCCACACCTTGCGGTCGATCAGGTTGGCAATGCAGGCGTTGATGCGCAGTTTTTGGCTGATGCGCCACTGGCCGCCGAGGTCCAGCGTGGTTGCGGGCGGCACGGTGAATTGCGTGGCCGACGCCTGCGCCGGCAAAACGCCGCTGAAGGTCAGCGGGATCAGCAGGCAGCGTGTGCGCAAGGCAAACGGCGCTGGCGTAAGTGACCCCCAGAGGGGATTGAAAGCATGTCGCCTGAGGCGGCTGAAAAGAAATGAATGCCACGGTAGAGCCCTGAAACAGTTGAAGACAACCGCTGGCTGCAGACGCCGGAAAATCCGGCTTGGTGGCTAGCTGAAAGACAGCTTTATTGCATGAGAATGATTTTCGTTTGCAACTCATGTGGCAAAAACAGGATGTAACAGATCAAAAAATACCCTGCGCTTGAGCCATTCCTGAAAACATTCAGAGGACGCCTGTTTACTATTTAATCAATAGCAAACAATGCCCGCCTGATATGCGCTACAGCCACAAAATACTTAATAATTAATGCGTTGACGGTACCCCACTGCTCACGCCCGGGAATCAACTGGTCGAAGCGCGCCCCGTGCCGGGCCGACGACCTGCGTCATGAAAGGACATGGGCTTTTGCTTGCTCAATCTGGCGCGGGTGCGCAAAATCCCTTCCTTTAAAACACCAAAAGGATTGCCATGAAAGGGGACGCACAAGTCATTGCTTACCTGCAGGCCCAGCTCAAAAACGAACTGACCGCCATCAACCAGTACTTTCTGCACTACCGCATGTACAAGCACTGGGGTCTGGACAAGCTGGCCAAGAAGGAATACGAGGAATCCATCGGCGAAATGAAGCACGCCGACCGCTTGATGGACCGCATCTTCATGCTGGACGGCCTGCCCAACGTGCAGGACCTGGGCAAGCTGATGATTGGCGAGGACGTGCCTGAAGCCTTGAATTGCGACCTGAAACTGGAAAACGCTACGCAGGTCACCGTGAAGGACGGCATTGCCCATTGCGAATCGGTGCGCGATTACGTCTCGCGCGACTTGCTGCAAATGATCCTGGACGACACCGAGGAGCACATTGACTTTCTGGAAACCCAGATCGAGTTGCTGGGCAAGGTCGGCATCCAGAACTACCTGCAAAGCCAGATGGGCGAGCTCAGCTAAGGAGCCGGTCAGGCACGCGTGGCGCCTGGTGGCGGCGCGCAAAAAAAGTCACGGGGGCTCATGGCCCCGTTTTTTATGGCCAGCGTCAGGAAATGTGTTGTTAGCACGCAACAGAATCGTGCATTCAAGCCTAACAAGCCGAAAATTCCGGCCTTATTGTTTGCGAATCATTCTCATTCAAACTATACTTCAAAGCGAACTTTACCAGCCAGCCAACTCGCGTCTTCCGAGACTGCCCCGAGCACAGCCAAGCCATTTTCTGTAACCCGGTCCGACGCCCTGCAGCGCCGGACCCCGCTTGGAGGCCATGTTGGCAAACCCTTACACCCGCGCTGCGCGCAACAAAAAATCCCGTCCGTCGATTACTGGAAACCACCCCACTGTCGTCGGTGCCATCACGCCGGTGTCTTCATCCGAAAGAGCGCTGCTGCCCTTGGGCGCCTTGATGCTGGCCGCATCGGTCAGTGGCTGGGCACAAACCGTACCAGACGCCACGGATAAAACCCTGGGAACCGTGGTGATCAAGGAAAAGACCGAAGGCACCAACTCCAAGGCCACGCTGCGGGCCACCGAAACAGGCATCGGCAAGGGCAAGCAGGCCCTGCGCGACATTCCGCAATCGGTGACTGTGATGACCGAGCGCCTGATCGACGACCGCAACATGGACGATTTTCGCGAGGTGTTGCGCACTACGGCTGGCGTGACCTTCCAGGCCGGCGAAACCGGCGAGGAAGATGTGCGCCTGCGCGGCTTTTCGCTGGGCCTGGCCGGGGACATCTACACCGACGGCCTGCGCGACGGCGCGCTGTATGAGCGCGACACCTTCAACAACGACCGGGTCGAGGTGCTCAAGGGGTCGGCGTCCATGCTGTTCGGCAAGGGTTCGACCGGCGGTGTCGTCAACCAGGTCAACAAGCAGCCTTTCCTGATGGACCAGCACGAGGTGAACTACACGCTGGGCACTGGGAAAGAAAACCGGTTGACGGGCGACTTCAACTTCAAGACCGGTGACGAATCCGCCTTGCGCATCAATGTCCTGGTGCACGAGGCCGACAACTACGGCGCCACGTCGAGCAAACGCGGCATTGCGCCGACCTACCGCTGGGGCATCGGCACCCGCAACGAGTTCTCGGTGGGCCTCTACCATCTGGACATCAAGGGCACGCCCAACTACAACCACCCCTGGTTCATCAAGGACGGCCTCATCGTTCCCACGCTGCCAGCCAAAAACTACTATGGGTTTGACAGCGACTACCTGAACACCTCGGCGACTTACGGCACCCTCAGCCATACCCACCGCTTTGACCAGGACAGCCAGCTGACGACACGGGTGCGCCATGGCCGCTACGAGCGCGACCTGTGGGCCAGCGTGATCCGTTTCGGCCAAACCGACCGCGCCGCCACTACCATCAACAACCTGAGTGCCAACACCATCGTGACGCGCTCGCCCAAAGGACGCATCGGCATCAGCGACACCACGCAACTGCAGAGCGACTACACCAGCAGCTTTAGCGCTTTGGGTAAAAAGCACGATCTGATCGCTGGCGTTGACTACTACCAGGAAGATGCCAAGCGCGCCAACAACTTTGCCGGCAGCGCCAGCAGCCTGACGACGACGGTGGGCACGCCCAACAATGGCGATTCGCGCGCCGACACCCGGGGCGCGGCGCCATTCAATACCTTCGATGCCCGCAACCTGGGCCTGTATGTGCAGGACACCATGGCTATCACGCCCACCCTGAAGCTGATCGGCGGTTTGCGTTATGACGATTTCAAGGCGTCCTACCAGACCAGCGCCGGCGTGAACCACGAGAGTTCTGACGGGCTCTGGAGTCCACGACTGGGCGCGGTGTTCCAGCCTGACGAGAACAGCTCCTACTACGCATCCTTCGGCACGTCGTTCAACACCTCCGGCGACACCTACCAGTTCAGCCCGGGCAGCCCCAGCGCCAAGGATGCCAATACCGGCCCTGAAAAGAGCCGAAATATCGAGTTTGGCAGCAAGTTCGAGCTTTTTGAGAAGCGTGCCTCCCTGGGCGTGGCCTTGTTCCACTCCGAAAAATACAACGAGCGCAACACTGATCCGGACACCGCCAGCCAGCAAAACCTGCTGTCGGGCAAGCGCCACGCCACCGGTATGGAGTTCAACCTCGCAGGTCGCATCACGCCGAAATGGGAGATCTTCTACAACCACACCTGGATTCCGAGTGCGAAGATCGACCAGAGCAATGTGGCTCTCAATGCGTCAGGCACGGGAGCACAGGTCAAGGGCGACCGTTCTGCGCTCACACCCAAGCACAGCGCCAGCCTTTGGACGACCTACCAGGTCCTGCCGGCGCTTCGCGTTGGAGGCGGACTGACCTACCGCGGCAAACAGAACCCGGAAGGCGCACGCCATGTCCAGGCCGACAGCTTTACCACCATGGACGCCATGGCCGAGTACACCTTGAACGACAGCACGTCCTTGAAGATGAACATCACCAACCTGACCGACAAGCTCTACGCCGATTCGCTGTACCGCGGGTTTTATGCCCCGGGAGCGGCCAGGTCGGTCCAGCTGACATTGAAGACCTTGTTTTAAGCCCCTCGCCTGCCCACCCTCACACTGCACATCATGCTTTTACATCTGACGAACATCCTCTCACGCGACGAACTGGCGCAGGCTCAGGGCTTGCTGGGTGGCCAAGCGCCCTGGATCGATGGACGCAGCAGTGCGGGTGGGCAGGCGGTCACGCAAAAACAGAACCATCAACTGGCCCAGGACAGCGACGTCGCCCGGAGCCTGCAGGCCCTGGTGCTGGCGGCCATCAACCGCGACCCGCTGTTCCTTTCAGCCGCGCTCCCCAAGAAGATCTTCAACCCGCTCTTTAACCGTTACCACGGTGACTCCAATTTTTACGGCCCGCACATCGACGGCGCCGTGCTGCATTCAAAGGCCACCCAGCAGTGGGTGCGCACCGATATTTCATGCACGCTTTTCCTGTCCGACCCGGCCGACTATGACGGCGGCGAGCTGGTCATCAAGGACACCCAGGGAACCCAACGCATCAAGCTGCCTGCCGGCCATCTGATTCTCTACCCCGGCACCACGGTCCATCAGGTGACGCCCGTCACACGTGGCGAGCGCATAGCCAGTTTTTTCTGGATCGAAAGCCTGGTCCGCAGCGACGAACAGCGGCGCCTGCTGTTCGACATGGATGAACACTTGGGCCGATTGCGCCAGACGCTGGGCGAAGCCGACAGGGGGGTGGTCGGCCTCACCGGCACCTACCACAACCTGCTTCGCCTCTGGGCTGACACATGAGCAGCCTCCCCGCGCCGGGCATGATTCCGCACGGGGCCGTGACCCTGGCCGACCATGAGGCGCAGGCCCGCGCCCGACTGGACGACAAGGCCTGGGCCTACTTCAGCGGTGGCGCGGCCGATGAGATCACGCTGCGCGCCAACCGCAGCGCCTGGGACCAGCGCATGCTGCACCCGCGCGTACTGCAAGCCCTGACCGGTGGGCATACCCGCATCGACCTGCTGGGCCGCAAGCGGGCCCATCCGATCCTGCTGGCGCCGGTGGCCTTCCAGCGCCTGGCGCATCCCGATGGTGAACTGGCCAGCGCCTATGCCGCAGCCGCCCAGGGCGCCGGCCTGGTCTTGAGCACGCAGGCCAGCATGCCGCTTGAAACCGTCGCCAAGGCATTCCTGGGCGAAGCGCAGCACGGTCCCCTGTGGTTTCAGCTCTACCTCCAGCATGACCGGGGCTTCACCCGCGATCTGGTGAAGCGCGCCGAAAGCGCCGGCTACGAGGCCCTGGTGCTGACGGTGGACGCGCCGACCAGCGGTGCGCGCGACCGAGAGAGCCGCGCCGGCTTTTGCCTGCCGCCCCATGTCTCGGCGGTCAACCTCGAAGGCTTACGGCCATACTCCCAGATCAGCCTGACACCCGGCCAGAGCGCACTGTTCGACGGCCTGCTGGCCAGCGCGTCCACTTGGGATGACGTGGCCTGGCTGCAATCCATCACGCGCCTGCCCATACTGTTAAAAGGCGTGTTGCATCCCGCTGACGCGCGCCAGGCCGCCGCCCTCCAGCTGGCGGGCATCGTGGTGTCCAACCATGGCGGGCGCACGCTGGACACCGCACCGGCCACCGCCAGCGCGCTGCCCCGCATCGTGCAGGCGGTGGCCGGTGACTTGGCGGTGCTGGTGGATGGCGGCATACGGCGCGGCACTGATGTTTTGAAGGCCATGGCACTGGGCGCCAGCGCCGTGCTGGTGGGCCGCCCTTATGTTTACGGACTGGCCAATGCGGGCGCGCTGGGTGTGGCGCATGTGCTGCGCCTGCTGCGCGATGAACTTGAAATCGCCATGGCACTGTGCGGCTGCCGCACGCTGGCGCAGGCCACACCCGACATCCTGTTCGCACCCGATTGACAACTGAAAGCCCTCAATACGTTACAAATGGCGAACGAAACTTATTGCAAATGCGAAGTATTCGCATTTATAATTAATTTGTCTGATTAAATCCATCCACTACCGAGCCACTTCCATGATCGTCTGTGTCTGCCGCCGCATCTCTGACCGTGAAATCGCCCGCCACGCACGTGCCGGAATGGGCTTTGACGAGATCCAGTTCGAACTCGGTGTGGCAACCCAATGCGGGCGTTGCGAAGGCTGTGCCCGCGACGTGGTGGCCCAGTGCAACGCGACCTGCCCGACGGCTCACATCAAGCAAGCCCACCACCCCCTGGAAAGCCAAGCATGGAACATCTCACCCCCCTGATTGCCACGCTTCCCGTCAGCCTGGCCTTGGTGATGGCCGCCGCCTGGTGGGTCTTGCGCCGCTAATATCTAGCGCCCTGGCCACGCTTGTGGCAATCTTGTGACTTAATCCCCGTATATTTTTTGATGAACGCCACAGCCTTTTCCAACCCTGCTACGCCGATGGCAACACGCTTGCGCCCGCCGGTCAGCCGCAATACGGTCATTGCGTTCGCGGTGGTGGCCTTGCATGTGGGCTTCATCTGGGCGCTGCAAAGTGGCCTGCTGATGCGTGCCGCCGAGCTGCTGGTCCCCGCTGAAATTTTGGTGACGTTTGTCGACCCGCCAGTACCCAAGGCCGAGCCCGTCCGTCCGGTGCCCACCCCACCCACCCCGGCCCAGCCAAAAAAGTCGGTCGTCAAAGCCCCTGCCGCACCGCGGCCCCTGGCCATTGCAGACACCACACCGTCGCCTGATGCGCCGACGGGCGTGATCACGCCCCCACCGGAGACGGCCCCCGTGGCGCAACCCCCACTCTCCCCGGTGGTGACTGCCGCCGCCACCCCTGCGCCAGCCGTGGTCCAGATGCCTTCCAGCGATGCCGACTACCTGCGCAACCCCAAACCGACCTACCCGGCGTTAAGCCGACGGCTGGGCGAACAAGGCCTGGTCGTGCACAGCGTCCTCATTGGTGTTGACGGCGCGGCGGTCAGCGCCCGACTGGTCAAGTCCAGCGGCTTCGAGCGTCTGGACAAAGCCGCTCATGACGCCATCATGCGCTGGCGTTACACGCCGGGAAAACGCAACGGCGTCCCCGAGGCCATGACCTTCAACGTCCCCTTCAACTGGGTCCTTGAGTAAATTTTTTTAAACCTGTGGAGTATTGAATTCATGAATTCCCAATTCGGCCTTGCCAACGTCTGGAGCCAGGGCGATATCGTGACCAAGTCGGTGGCGCTGCTGCTACTGGTCATGTCGCTGGCCTCGTGGATGGTCATCATCATCAAGACGCTGGACCTGATCAAGTACAAACGCCTTGCCAAAAATGCAGAAGACTTCTGGCACAGCGACGACTTTGCAGCTGGCCTGACCAAGCTGGGGACAGACCCGGCCAACCCGCTTCGCCAGCTGGCACTGGAAGGCCGTGAAGCCACGGCCCACCACCGCAACACCAAGGCACAGCTGCACGACACGCTGGACATGAGCGACTGGGTCACGCGGGCCTTGCGCAATACCCTTGACGAATTCACCACCAAGCTGCAATCGGGCCTGGCCATCCTGGCATCGGTCGGTTCCACGGCGCCGTTTGTGGGCCTGTTTGGCACCGTCTGGGGCATTTACCACGCGCTGCTGGCCATTGGCGCTGCAGGCCAGGCCACCATTGACAAAGTTGCCGGACCGATTGGCGAGGCGCTTATCATGACGGCGCTGGGCTTGGCGGTCGCCATTCCGGCCGTGCTGGGCTACAACGCGCTGGTGCGCGGCAACAAGGGCGTTTTGCACAAGCTCAACCGCTTTGCCCACGACCTGCACGCCTATTTTGTGACCGGCGCCCGCGTCAACAGCAGCGGCTCGGCCCAGGTCATCCCGATGAAAAAAGCATAAAGGGAGCCTCCCATGGCCTTCGGAACCCCAAACAACATCGCGGACGACGACGAAGTGATGAACGAGATCAACATGACGCCGATGGTGGACATCATGCTGGTGCTGCTCATCATCTTCATCATCACGATCCCGGTCATGAAACACGCCGTCAACATTGACTTGCCGCGCGCCAGCAACGTGGTGCAGAGCATCAAGCCTGAAACGGTTCGCCTGAGCGTCGATGCCGAAGGCCAGTACTTCCTCAATGAAACCAGGGTGGCCTATGACACGCTGGCGACCCAGCTGAAAGCGGCCGCTGCGCAAGAACCGCAACCCGACCTGCACATACGGGGCGACAAGGCCGTGCGCTACGAGCGCGTGGCCCAAGCCATGGCTGCGGCACAGCAGGCCGGGTTGCGCAAGATTGGTTTTATTACCGAGCCGAAAAACTGAATATTTTTGGTCCGCACCCGAAATATCATAAACACAGTTGACTTTCAAGTGAGAATGATTATCATTAACTCATAAAAACCAAACCGGTTCAATCATCATGTCCATCGCACTGCCCTTCTCCCAGACCCTGAGCTTGCCATCCTGCTCAGCACAGCATGCCAAAGCGAATCCAGATTCCACGGCTTCAGTGACATCCGCCAACTGCATGAACAGCACCGACATTTTGCGCGGCCAGAAAACGGTTGAAATCAGCCACAACGGGTTTATTTACCGCCTGCAGGCCACGCGACTGGGCAAACTTATTTTGACCAAGTAAGCCCAACACCAGTTACATCGTGGGGCGACCCGGCGCTTGAAGCCAAGCGCCCAAGGTCGTTTTAGCCAGCCACGGGCGCCTTCGGGTGTCGATTAGCCAGGCTTTTTTTGATGATCCACCATGCGCCACCGGGTCGAGTTACCCGTAAAAAAGCTGACCTCGAGGTCTAATGCCAGTCAGTTAAGAGCCGACTGGCATTTTTCTTGGGTATTTGGACGCCTTGTTCCTCTTGGGCAAGTGCGAGGGCGCCGCGGGGGCAAGAGGAAAATGGCGGCTTGCTCGTAAAGCAGGGCCAGACGCCTGGGCAAGGTGTGCCGGCCGACTCCAGCGGTGCAAACCGCAGCAGTTCAATGATGGCGATAGAGGCCACGTGAAAGCCAATGCGCACAGGCTCTACGTCCAGGTG
>Ga0123337_10002158_pt1 | contig 22946 bp, 25 predicted proteins | sample frozenSSSSmetaG_FD_89792 | JGI IMG/M metagenome (GOLD analysis project Ga0123337, IMG submission 89792) | Glacier valley bacterial and archeal communities from Borup Fiord, Nunavut, Canada, to study Microbial Dark Matter (Phase II) -... | ecosystem: Environmental > Aquatic > Freshwater > Ice >...
CCCCCCCCCCCCTATCCTCTCCTCCCTCCAAGACGTACCTTCCCCCTAAAGCCGATCTTCCCCCATGCCTTCCCTCTTAAACCACCCTCTTCCCGCGCCTTCCCCTCAACCGTGTCCGCCTCCTGCGCTCCTTCCCCAACCACCACCTCCCATCCCCTCGCCTCGCGCGCCAGATCACCGCCATTAACCTTTCGCTTGCCGCCTCCCCCCCCTCCAACCACAACGCGCGCTCGACGAAGTCCTCGCGAATCACTCGCTTACCATCGCGACCTCTCTGCTGCGTCTCTGATCTCGCAGCCCGAACAGGAATTGGTGCGAGTGATCCCGCTACTGCTGGGTGATCGCGCTAGCACACCTGTCGTCTATATCTAGCCCGCCTGTCACCTCCCGCCCTTCTCTTCTTCTCTCTTTCTTTCTCATCAGTGCGAGCCATCACAACCACCACCAACCACCACAACACATCACCGTCGCTCTTCTTGGCGCTTCACTTCTTCTTCATGATTGTCTTCCACCTTCCTCCTCACAGTCGCCCTTCACCTTCCATCCCAGCTGAGTCTCCCTTCCCCTTTCCCTCCCCTCCGTTCTTGGTCTCCCTGTTGGCTGAACTTGCTCCCAGTTCTGCTCTTTCCATTTGCATCTGCTTTTGCTCTTCGGGGCACTTACACTCTTTTGGTTTGGGTCTGCTTTCGGGTCTGCTTCCGGTCTGCTTGGGGGTCTGCTTTCGGTCTGCTTCGGGGTCTGTTTTTGGGTCGGCGTTCGGCGTTCTGGCGTTTGGCGTTCTGGCGTTTGCTTTTGGTCTGCTCTTTTCCTGCATTGGGTCGGCGTTCTGGCGTTCTGGCGTTCGGAGTTTGCTTTTGGGTCGGCCTGCTTTCCTGCTGCATTGGGTCGGCGTTCTGGCGTTTGGAGTTCGGCGTTTGGAGTTTGGAGTTTTCCTTTTTCTTGCATTGGGTCGGCGTTGGCGTTTTGCTTTTGGGTCTGCTTTTTCGCTCTTCGGGGCAATTACACTCGTTGGGTCTGCTGGTTTGCAGCCCGCCCTCCACTGAGATCCTGGCTTCACGTGCCGGAGGGCGTGAGTAGCCTCAAGTGTGGTGAAACTAAATGGTCTCCTCTTGTATTATAGTTTGCGCTCATGGATAGTGATCACACCATAAATTTGATTGGACTTATCGTACAATGCTCCTTCTCTGCGCTACGCGATGATTCCTCCATTTCCATAGCTACCTGCCTCCCTGACTCCTTCCCATCCACCGTCCATCCATGCGTCCATCCCAATAGATACCTATCCATCCCTCACGGTATACACAACTCAATCCAACTCCCCAAATACTCCGCCATCCTCTCCACCTCCTGCTCTCTTCCCCTCACATTCATCACCATCTCAGCATTAACATCAAACCTCTCCTCTCCCCCACCCACACTCCTCAACATCTCCTCCTTCTCCCTCCTCCACCCCTCGTCCCTTAACTTCAACACATCCTCAAACTCCCCCCAGCTAATCCTCGCCCAACCCCCGCGCTCCCTCGCCTGCGCCTCCGTCGCCTCCATCTCGCGCAGCTTGTACAGCGCCATCCAGTCCCACTGCCCGAGCGCCCTGTGTGTCTCTGCCGACACGGCCGCATCGGTCTCCATCTCCGCGAGGAGCTCGGTGCGGTAGTCGTGCAGGGGTGTTTGTGTCTTCGTGGGTTCTGCTGAGGACGGTGATTTGGATTTCGATTTGCCTTTGCTGCTTCGCTGACCACTGCTGCTAGATCGCTCTGCCTCCGCCTCCGCCCTTCTCGAACCATCCTCGTTCTCGCGATCGACATACTCGTTCCTAGCCTCCGCAGGGGGCGCTGGGATAATCTGGGATACCGGGCCTGGTGGAGAAGGGGCTGCTGGTGGGGCGGTCGAGGGCCGGAATTGTGGCAGTGTGGGATCGCGATACGATTGCAGCATGTCCGTGAAGTCATCTTCGTCGGTCGGTAGAGGCGGAGATGGAGCATGCAGTCCTGGGTCGGCGCTGCGGAAGGCTTCGAGGAGATCGCGACGCAGGTTTTCGGATGGGGTTTCGGAGCCTCGACGCGCGGATCGGGGAACGCCTTGGATTGGTGGGTTTGCGACTGGCAGATTGCGACTCGATTCTCCGACAGTGCTGGATGTCGGCGGTTCGGGTTGGACAGAATACCCTGTTTGGGCAAGGAGGTCTTCGAGAGGGACCTGTCGTGTCTCCTCGAGCTCGACGGCAATTGTGCTTGGACTGTCATTCCATTCCCTCATTTCGTTGTGGATATGACGCGCTATCTCCTCCTGCGGATCTTTTACAGGGAATAAATTCATTCCAATATCCCTCTTGTGTACCTTACTTCTATCGACCTTCGCGGCCCACTTCTCGAAATATGTGTTTGTGAATAAATGCCGATGCTGGGCTCTGGCCTTCTTTGACGACAAAGAGGCAATAGCAGTGTCCTCTGCATACTTGAAGAGATTGTCGAGTAGCTCATTGAATGCCTGCTGCGTTACCTGATACAGAATGTCCTTCCCAACGTCTTTCTCCGCATCCGGTATCTCCATCCCACCCCAGCGCTCAGGGATACTTCGCGAGGACGTCGAAGGATTCGAGCGAGTGTCATAATCATCCATGTCTTCGGCGAAACGCACTTTCGACGACGAGCGCGATCGAGGCGACAATAGTGGTCTCTGCGGCACATCGTCTGGGACTTTGGTTTCCCCTTTAGGCACGTCTTCCTCTTCTTTCCAGTCCGCAGGCGCCTCGGCGCCTTCTTCCTCATCCGTGTAAAACTGTCTCCTCCTCCAGCGCTCATGCATCCGCTCGCTCGTTATCGCCTCCTGCTCGGTTCTGACATCGTTCTCCATGCGTCTCAGGGCCACCTCGACCACTTTCCAGCGCTGGTTGCGTGGGACCTGTCGAGTTGGGAGCTCGTATCCGAGAGCAGCAACGACGTCGGATTCATCGACAAAGTACGGGCAATTCCAGTCTGGCGGATTTTCAATGCTGCCGGGCTCGTCGGCTGTCTCCTGCTCCCTCAGCATCTGACTGCGCGTGCTGCGCATAATCAGACTCTCGAGCAGATTGCCTTGAAGATCACGCATGCTGGTTGGCGCCTGTGCCATTAATCTCCAGTAGTTAGCCGCTGCTTCGGCAGGAAGCCTGTTCAGGGCTCGTCCGACTGGGTCGCGGAAAATATCGGTTTTGTCGCCGTGGTCGTCGCTGCTTGGGTACACGATTCCTTTGCCATCTACTATCTCAAGATCGCCCTCGGGATTGAGCTGCTTTCCCTCCCCGATGTTTCTGCTCGCAGCACTGCCGAATCGGCCATCGCGACCAAAGGCGCTGCTTAATGGCTGTCTGCTGTGAACGAGCTGATGGGCGTCGACGCTATTTACAGCGTGCTCATCCATGCTGTCGAGCATATCTTTGCGCATATTCTTGTACAACACGTAGTATGAACGGAACATTCGCAGAAAGTCTTTTCTGTCAACATAGCCGTCACCATTTATATCGTAGCCATCGAATACTTTCTTGAGCTTGTTTTTGCTTTTTCTGAACGCCAATCCATGCAAGAACTCCGGAAAGCTGATTAAATCATCGCCATCCTGGTCATAGAAGGCGAACATGCGGTCGTGGATGAGATTCGGCGCCGCATAGCGATTCCCATCAGATGGAACGAGACAGCGATCAAATGTCCGGCGATCCATAGCCAAACAAAGATCATCCGGATCGTCCCGCCATTCTGTATTCGCCATATACGTCCACTGATCCCAGTATGCCTCGATTTCCGGCCTATCCAGCCCGGTCTCCTTCGTAAGCCTTGTTGTGAGTTCCCTCGGCAACATCTTAGCAATGAACTCCGGATCCCCAGGGTAAAAAGGCGCCTGCAGCTGCCGCGGCGCATAATTCGAAATCGGCACCCGTATCTTGTAGAACACATGCGTCCGGTAGTGGTGTCCCTGGCTCTCGCACGACTCGCAGAGATCATAGTCCGCGCAGTTTGCGCATCGGTATCGAATTCCGCGGATTGGCACCACGCCGCAGGCATTGCAGAGGGTGCCGCGGTGTACATAGGAGTTGCGCTTTGTGGCGTCTTCGGAGATGCGGAAGAGCAGTTGTACCATGTGTTGTCCGGCGCGCTGGCGTGCCCAAGGTGGCGAGTCGTCGTCGTCGGAGAAGGGCGGGGAGTCGACTACTGTCTCGTCGTCGGCTAACGGGCGCAGTTCAATGGCCTCGCCGTCGTTATCTGTATCGTCGGACTCGGACTGGGATGACTCTGCGGTGTCGGCAGTTCCGTCGCCTGTTCGAAGGGTGCGGCGCCGGCGGCGGTGGATCGCATTGCTGCGGCGAAGGCCTGATGATGGTTCAGGGAGTTGGGAGGTGGGGGAATCATAGGCGTTGCTGTGGATGTAATAGATGCCGTATACCGTCGCCAGAGCAGTAAAGATGGCGATGGCAGTCCTGGAGCGGGAGAGTGTGCTCGAGGCTGCAGAGGATGAGGCTGACATGTTGACTTGAGATGCGACTAATGACAAGATTAATGACAAGCCTTCGTAATTGAGGATGAATATCGTGAAGATATCATGATGGACGGCTCGTAGCTAGGCCGTATTATTGCTGATGACAGCTGCTTTCGAAAAGGTGTCGTGGTGGATGTGATTCCTCCTTTTTTGAAGGTTGTCTTGTGTATTTGTGGTGCAGCCAGGCTTGCGACTCGTCGTTGGGGATTATCAGCCTTGTGGTCCGTGCATTTTGGTGCCTCCTGCATATCACGTGGTATCAAAGTCTATCACGTGATACGTGGCATCCAAATTCTAAAGACGTTGATTTGAGATTTGCCACGTGCTACTACCGTGAAGGGCTCGAAGTGTTAGGTACATAGGTACATACGAAGCGCTGTCGTCGGCGACTCGGCGTTGTAGTCTGCAAAGTCAGAATGAGAGGATATATTGAGTCCACATGCATAATAAATTGCCAATTGGTAATTACAAGCACACTTGCACAATTGAAACATAGATAGATGCAGAACAAGTACTTGTCAAATTGTCTTAGCTTCTCAACACCCAATAGCACGAATGCCAATAGTATACTTATATAATGATACATCGCCAGCTCTCTCGGCATTGCTGTGTAATACTCGACTCCAGTCTACCGTCCGCACACTTTGTATCACGGCTTAAGTGTGACCGATGAGACCGGCCTGAGGAGCATTATCAGGGTTGATGTTCGTGCCATCAAAGCCAAGCTGGGTGTTCCACGCATTCGCGGTCGAGGCATCTCTTGTGCCGAGCGCAAGAATCTTCGCCTTGGCGTCAAGGCAGGCAGTAATCGCAGCCTGGTTCGCGGCACAGACGTTGACGAGCTGATCGCAGATTCTGTTGGTGATGATGTTGGGGTTGAGAGCCTCTTGTTGGCCCTTGTTGACAAGGGGGTCAATGGCTTGGAACGTGAACTCGGTGTCCCGGCGGCCGTTAAGTCCAGCCTCGAACTTAATGGTTGGAGCACACTTGCCGAAGTCAAGGCCGGCGATGGTGGAGACAGCAAGGGCTACAGTAGCTCCCTGTGCTGGAACTTGGGTCGTTGCCCCAGTACTAACAGCAGCCCCCTGATTGGTAGCGGCAGCAGTATTAGCAGCAGCTGCAGCGGCCTTTGTGACAGTAACGAATGTCGTAGCAGGTGGGCAAGCAGCGACGGCGACATTGGCAGCAGCTATGATAAGTTAGCATTGCATGAGAATAGCAGTTTGATCTCAATCATCGCTTACCAGTCTCCACGACAGCCGCAGCCGTAGTCTTAGCTGCAGCCCCGGCATTGGCGTTGATCTGGACCACAGCTCCGCTGAGGTCCTTGGCGGAAAAATTGGTGAAACCATTGGCCGCGAACACTTGCGCAACACTCAACCCAACTGCATTGAATGGTTTTTGCTTCGACTGCGCCGAGAGCTGGTTTGCAAGGTTGGAATTCGCAACAGCGGGATCAACAATTGGAAGAATGCCACGAAGGATCTCAGTGGCGGGGAGGGATGGGTCGCCACAGATAAATGGGATATCGACGACGAAAGGATTGAAGTTCTGCTCAGCAGCAACGAGACCGATGGCGGCTGCTACGGCATCTGCACCGGTGCCGAGTTGGGCAATGATTTCATCTGCTTTTTGGAGCTGTAAACTGTCAGCTGGTAGGCTCCACTTGGTATGGGCCTGTCGCTTCGTACCTTCAAGCAAGGATTGGCGGCTGCAAGAAGAGTGCTGACAGCAGACCCAGCCAAAGTCGCCGCAACACCTGGTCCACCGCCGCTGGTGACAGCTGCAATGGCAGAGATGGGAATTTGCTCTTGGCCAAAACTATAATGATCAGGATATGTTATGACAATGTCGGCTCAGCCTGACTCACCGAGCCTCGGCGTAGGCCACGAGCAGCGTGAGAAGAAGTCCCTTGGTCTGCATGTTGTCGTTTGTGATAAAGTATCTCGACTCTCAAGAATAGAACGTAAATTGGAATTAAGGTGGACCTGCCGACGCTGAAAAATATGTAAGTGAAGGTAGAAGAGAAAGTTCACAGAACTGAAAAGAGAGGAACGAATGAACGAGGCGAATGAGAAAGTTGAAGATGCGATATGGAGAGCGAGAGAGAGAAAAAAAATCTGGACTGCAGTCCATCTTTATATGGAATCGAGAGACAGGGTCCGGGTCACACGTTGTGCCTCCGAGATGTCTTGTTGGGTATAGCATGGGACAGTAGTCCCTCTTATCCCCGGCAAAGACGATGATACAGGAGATCAAGCCTGAATAATATCCGACGAGATACAAAGTACATACTTTGTCGCCATTGCGCTGATGATGCGACTGACTACAGCATGACTTAGCGCGCAGAACGTCTCTTTCCGTGGAAAATACGACACTGAGAGCACGCTAGTTTTCCAAATATGGCCGATGAAGCATGTCTGTGCTGTAATTAGATCTCGAATCGACCGTGATACCGCAAGGGTGGTACTGAGGATAATCGGACGAAATCTTCTGAGATGCTTTGAAACGTCTTAAGCTTGAGGTTTGAGGTGCCATTAATAATGAAGCACGCACGGGTCGAGGGCCAAGAGACCTGGGATTTGGATCACCATAGCATGTAGTTTCGCGGCAGTGGTGACAAAACGCAAGAAATGGGCGTCGTCAATCGACATATTGACATTCTAAAAGAGCATGGACGAATTTAGAGTACTCCCGTTGTTTAAATTGCCACAACAATTGAACTTTCAAATAACGAACAATGATCACCATTTAGGTTCGTGGTCCGAGATCCCACCAAGGGGCTGACTTCGAAGTCAGAGTTGAGACGAATTTCGAGACTCCAACGGGTTTCAGACCATGGAGCGAAATCGATCCGAGAGCGTGCATTGGCCACTACCCCACAATCCATCAACCACGAGGCTGACAGCACGGCGACAGGAATGATCGGCCCAAGCAACCGTCAGTCATCTTGAATTCTGGTATTAAGGTGTCGAAATGGTCAAATGTTCAGCTTAAATTCTCCATTATGCTTCTCATATGCATGGGAGGATGAGGGGACGCGGCCTCGGTTTCCCACGACACATACTCTATCCGTATAGTTTGTTCATTCAGCCGAGGCTGAGCATTGACCATAACAAAGTTATTCCTGATCATCAGATCATCAAATCCGCGGACTCGTCATAATATCATGTATATGCCTCTGAAACCTTGTAAGGTCTGGTAAGCTGGCCTTCCATTGCAGAACGCATGGTTCTAGCCAAGCGCCTCGGAATCGGATGCGTTTGATTTCGAAGAACCAAACTTCTTGACTGTGCTAAGTTCCGAAGTGATCTGGCATTATGGACGGCCATATCACCGTCTTTCCCCTTCATCGCCCACAGTATATCCTCTCGCAACGCCCCCTCTACCTTGTTCAACTATTGCGCCCCTTTGTTCGTCGTCATTGTCGTATGCGATCTCAAAATCGGTACCGAGACCTTTCCATGTTCGTTGCGAACGGAGATATTCTGCTCCCGGACTCGCTGTGCCGTTGATCATTGCTAGGTCTCCGTTTGCTCGTCTTGCCAGAGCGCTTGACGCGGGTTTTCCAATTTGGCTCGTGGTGTTGGATTCCAACTGCGCTGCTCTGGACGGACGCATTGGCCTGCTATGGCTTATATAACGTCCAGTCCGAAGGTCAAACTCGGGTGGTGCAGAATCTTCTTCGTCGTCATAGTCTCCTTCTTCATTCTCTTCCTCCTCTCCCTTTGCAACCGTCCTGGGAACAATCGGATTATTGATAATATCACTAAAATCTCCATTCCATTCTCCAGTCCACACTCGCTCTTCATCGCTCATTAATGCGAGGCTCAATTCAAATGGTGTTATTATCGGCCGGAAGAACTCTGTGCTTTCAATCAGACTACTCTCCCAGCATCCAATCACAACCCATCCGCCAATTTCCGAGAAGTTAGCAACCTTTGCTGCGTTGACTTTGCCAACTACAAATGTATAGCTCTTCTTCCCGGCTGCTGCTATTTGCCCTTGAATTGCTGCGATTGTCGGTAGGTAATTCTTGACTGAGAGAGTGTTTATGAGGATCCCAAATATCGGGCAGGTATTCAGAGATGTAAGGGTGGCATAACGTCGTCGGAGGAGTCTAGATGTTTGGGCTTCGAGAGCTTTCGGTTGCGGGGTATCGGTGGGGTATATATACATGGATTGAAGCCGTGACGAAAGAGTGAGAAGAAGACTCGGAGGAGGGTCTGATATGTGAAAGAGGTGGTAATCCGCAAGTTTCTCCTCTCCAGCTTCGATTGCAGGAGGAATGGTTCGATTCGGAAGAGGTGACGCAGGGTTGTTGATTATCGAAGGAGCAAATACGTGTTGGTATCCCATCGATGCCACTCGTTCTAACACTGAAGGGAGGTGATCGGAATAAGTTATATCGGCCATGAGAATTATCTTGGTATCCTTCGCGGGGAATGCCTTCTCAAATGCTTCAACAACTGGGTCTAGAAGCAGCTTATGAGTAGTGAAGACATAGATGACCGGAAGGCGAGCGGTGGGCGACAGACACGACCGTCCGTAATGCACAACCACATCAGCGTCCACATGCTCGGCGGCAATCTCATCAACGCAACATGCTCCATATGATGTATCCGCTAGTATAGAGAGACGCTCTCGGGATGGCGGTTTCGGTTTCGAGGAGGTTTGCTTCGCAATATCGAGCTCTTGAACGTCCTTGTGCAAAGTGTCCACATCTGATCTCGACTTGGGCAAATCATCCAGATTCTTTTGTAAGAATTCGAAGACTCTCGGCGCATCGTTGAGCATGCTATCCGGAAACTGCAAAGCTACTCGTTTCCATCCTCCCGCCTTAATCTCCCTCGCCGTTCGCTCAATCTCGTAGACATGGCTTACATCTTCATCGCTCAGCCTGTCAGTTCTTGGCGTCTTAGAAGCAGGTGTTGGGTCTTCAAATAAGTGAGTATCTGGCGTAGAGAGCACCGGCGGTGCTACAAGTTCTCCTTCCATCAGAAGAAATTGTATACTGTTTCCGACCTGTTGTATGGCATTTGGCGGGGTCAATAATTTGTGACAATCTGGGCGGTGCCGGCTGGCAGAATAAACCCTTCAGCCTGTTGCGGCTTAGCCTTTCCGCCTTCTCCATCCGCATCCATGCCGACCGATCATCTGTCAACTCCCCAACCGGATAATGATATAGCCCTATGGCTTCTACTCCGAGGCATTATTGGGCCATAGAAATATAACCAAATGTTTCCCTCACTGTTGCTATACCTTCTATCCTCGTGCTCAAACTAATAGATGCAGAGATTCCGAACAGCAGCCATGGATCTCTCCAAGAACTTCATCTACAACGCCTCCCCCTCCCGCGTCATCTTCGGCAAGGGCACCATCCAACAACTCCCCTCCGAGATCTCGCGGCAAGGTCTCAAATCTCCTCTCCTCCTATCTACTCCCCACCAAGTCGCGCAAGCCGAAACCTTGAAGACGATTCTCAATGGCGCCATCGCCGGCATCTTCACCGAGGCGACCATGCACACGCCTACCAATATCACCGAAAAGGCTTTAGAATACGCAAGATCCATTTCTGCCGACAGCATCATATCCATCGGCGGCGGCAGCACCATCGGCCTCGGCAAGGCGCTCAGTATCCGCACTGGCCTCCCTCATATCTGCATCCCGACCACCTATGCCGGCTCCGAAATGACGCCTATTCTCGGCGAGACCGCTGACGGCGTGAAGAAGACGCGGTCCGATCCTAAGATCCTCCCAGGCACAGTGATCTACGACGTCGATCTCACCATGACGCTGCCGGCGTCCATGTCGGCTACAAGCGGTGTCAACGCAATTGCGCACGCAGTCGAGGCGCTGTATGCGCAGAATACAAACCCGATCATCTCGCTGCTGGCGCTGGAGGGCACAAAGGCGCTCGCGAGTGCGTTGCCGCAGATCGTGGCCACGCCGAGCGATGTGGAGGCGAGAACGAAGGCGTTATACGGTGCGTGGTTGTGCGGACTGTGTCTGGGCTCGGTGGGAATGAGCCTGCATCACAAACTATGCCATACCCTCGGCGGCTCGTTCAATCTTCCGCATGCGGAAACACATACGATTGTGCTGCCGCACGCACTGGCCTACAATGCGCCTGAAATTTCAGGAGTGATGAAGCAGCTGGCTGAAGTCTTGCCGGGAAGTGATGGAGATGCGATTAAGGGGCTGAACGTTTTGCTTGAGAATCTGAAGGTCAAGCGTGGCTTGAAGGAGTTTGGCATGAAGGAGGAGGATGTGGATAAGGCGGCTGACATTGCAGTATCGAATCCGTATTGGAACCCGAGAAAGGTGGAGAAAGAGGGGGTTAGGGAATTGATCAGGAGGGCGTGGGCTGGAGAGGAGGCAAGAGCAAATTTGTAGGCGGATTTGAAGATAACCCATATGGTTTGCACAAGGTAAGGTGGGTTGCAATATCTCAGCATGCAGACAAGGGCAATGAATTTCTCATATCTTATCTCTCCCTTGGTGAAACGGGGTAGGTGAGAAGGTTCTTCCTGGTCTCTGGGATCATCTTCGCGTATCTTGCATCGTCGATCTCCACACCCGCGACTTCAATTCTTGCCGTTTCCTCCTTCTCTGTTGCATTTCCAGTACCACCTCCGTCTCCGCCGTGAGATTCATCATTAGCTCTGCCCCCCTTTCCCACACCCAGACAAGATCCCCGACGAGACCAAAGGGCCGCCAGCGACTCCATAGCCCGCTCCCCCGCCCGCCTTCTGTGCCGTTATCAGGCCCTGCATTGAGCCGGAGCCTCCCGGCTTGGGTCCCGTAGTGCGAGTTTGGATTTTGCATTTTGGTAGTTGAGTACTTCTTACTTTTCAGTGATCAAGAAAGGGCCGCGTTCTTAAAAGTCTAATATACTCTACCTTATAGTAGGATTCGAGTAGCTGCAAGGGACTATAGATCGACATATAGTTCCTTAGAGCCTCGTGTGTGTTTCCTGTCTTCGTGGGATGTGCGCCCATTACTGCAGGGTTTTTTGAAAGATAAGTGTCGAATTAAAATGCGAAGAAACCGAAGATTCAGGTGTGATTTGGACACATGCCATTGAGAATTCGATGATCATTCAGCATATCCGGGGAGAGAAACATCTCTTGCTTCAAGCCGGCCGTGCCTTGAGTGCAGAATTCAGCGCTCTGAGCACTCTCGACTAAATTGCCATATAAATATTTGTAAGCCCATCACAGTCACATACGACCACAGACTAGAGAGAACTAGGCATCCCGTCCGCTCTGCCATACATAAGCTCCATAATCACCCAGATAGTAGTCTCAATCGTGCCAATAGGCATAGCGTGGAATTCAAACTCCTTGCGGCTTTGAAGGATGGAGCGAAGGTGAGCAGTGGGTCAGCGGGGTGAGCAGGGTGAGCATAATGGGGCAGAGCAAATTTTTTCGCATTAGTTTTACGTCAAGTCTAAAGTTTAGCCGTCTTAGCATAGTATACTAAGTAAAGGTCTCTTTTTAGTTGATTCGTCACGTATCTAAACCACCTATTTTAAGCCTTGAAAATGGGAACTATACATTTGGCTCTTTTCGTTATAATTATGATTAGTAATACTATAGACGAAGAGGAAATTACACCTAAGGAGATATTTCTTATAGCTAACGATTCTCCATCATGCTACACTTAACGATTTTTAGTGACTTTAGACATAACAAACCTTATTAGGGTTCTAGACATTAACGCCTTTATACATAAATATTTAGGGGGTTTTATAGGATTCCTAAGGCTAAGATGACAGTAGGAGCGACAGTTAAGAAGACGAAATGAGAGTGATATAGAAATCATAGTTGACATTTAAAAGCTACCGTGCTATTGTACCTATTAATAGAAATTCTGTTGTGAAGTGATAATTCTCGTCAATTCATTTGTCGACGATGCAGACCACTTCCGACGATGCAGACGGGATCCGACAATTAGTGCGCAACGCTCGTATCGGTGTGCGGGACCTAAGCGTGAGCGGTAGGTGCCGACGAAGGGGCACTGTTATCGTCAGTCTTATCTGTATAGATGTTGATTATCAATAGCTTATCTCTGCAGGAGCTTATCTCTGGAAACAATAGTACAAATTGGACCCAATCCCCATCATATATATATATATATATATATCCCATCCCCATCCCCATCCCCATCCCCATCCCCATCCATCCTGAATACCACCACACTACAGCACAGGAGCAAACATGACGCAGGAACGTCCGTCTGCACTGAAATCGACGCCACGCTTCCCCTAATTTCAGAGTACGTGGTACTGATCATCCACAACTAAATTTGCTCTAATGAACTCGTCTTATCACGAGAGGGCTGACCTAATGAGTGTTGTTCTCCAGAGAGGTTATGCCTGGCACAAGATCTCGACAAGGATGTGAGGAGTGTAGAAGACGGAGGCGGAAGTGTGGCGAACAAAAACCAGCTTGTGCTCAATGCTCTGCTTATAATCGAAATTGCATCTACTCGCTAAGGCTGGTTTGGGCCTATGGTCGCAAGTCCAAGAAGCCAGAGCCAGAGCCTTCTGTTGAAAAAATAGGTGCAACCTCCTTGCCTGCCAGACTCTCCCGTTCCTTTGCCCAAACTGAAGCTGACAACCGTGCTGTGCTGTTTCAGATGTTGAAGATTGCGCCGGTTTGGTTTGTGGCACAAGAGACAATAGCCAAACGATATCCATATCCCTGCCGAGATGCCTATCCAACGGCGTGCCCCTACCTCCCAGATATCATCGGCTCCTAAGTTACTTTGCGGTCCACATTCTCGCCTCCCTCTCTTGTCACCCATCAATACACGAGGATCTCTGTAGAGGGTTGATTCCGGTGACGCTCCACTCGCCACAGTTGCTGTCAGCATGCCTTGCGCTCTCGGTAGCGGGCTTCATATCACGAGGGCTCTCCGAGGTCGATGGGGTTAGTGTTTCCCGCATCTTGGGACATCTACAATCTTCTGGCTTCGAGCTGTTGAGGACCACGCTGCAATCTGGCCACATGGACGAGACCCTGTTGGCAACGTGTCTCATATGGTGTCTGACGGATGTATTTGCTTACAGCCAAGGTGTCTCTTCTTGGCGCGTCCACCTACAAGGAATCAGAGCCATCCTCGGGAGGGATGAGACCTGGCAACGATTTGTGAAGGGTTCCGGGGCCACCCAGTCTGCTATGCGACATCTATATTTCTTGTACCTTTCTCTTCAGACCCTACCTCATATCCCGTCTCTGGATATATCTCAGCCCTCAACGACTCGAAGCCCGATGGCCTCTCGCGGATTCGAAGAAGTGTCGGATACTGGCCCCAATATAGATGGGTTCTTGGGTTATAGCCAAGAGCTTCTCCAAGTTCTCCGACATGTCAACCAGCTGTCACATTATGATGGAAAAGGAGCAGCGAACTCGCTCTCTGAATCCGATGTTCTTTTTGGTAAAGTCAAGGGGATGATAATTCGAGACTGCAAAGCCCCATTGGATGTTTCAATCTGCTCATCATTGTCTCCCGAATGCGGCCGCGAGTTCTTGCTCTGTCACAAGACATTTCAGCAGGCCACATTGATTCATATATATAGGCGACTGTATCATATGTCTTCAGGGTCAGAACCCATTCAAGCTGCGGTTGAGTCAATCAAGGATATGATTAGTGATATGGTTCAAGGCCAGCCATGCCACACCTGGGTTGCGATGGCAATGCCTCTTTTCACCATTGGCTGCGAGGCCTTCACCGAGGAACAAAAAGGCTACGTCCTCGACAAGGTCCAGAAACTAGAGGAATGCATTGGCTCGCTTCACGTGAGAATTATTCGGAAAGCACTTGAGGATATGTGGGAAGCCAGAGCAAACTTGGGAGACATTGAAGGCAAGCTGTGTGCCAGTCACTTGCTTGGTAAGCCAAGCTTTTCGAGCCCACGTTTTCGCACATCTGTCCTAAAAGCTGACGAGAGTCTTTATATCAGGAGAATTGCGTTACAACATTATTCTCTTTTAAGTATTTGTGTCAATTCCACAAAAAAGAAATGAAATGTAGGACTAGATACTGTACATGAGGTTTTACCATTATGAAATCGCGTAGCTCTTGTTGCTCAGCGAATTGCGGCTAGGGCTAGAGAGGGCCTGAAGAGTGTCAGGTTGTAATAACCTTTGATGATCGCGTTCTATAATAGTATTGCAACACTGTTTCTCAATTGACTACACAACCGTTGTTGAGGAGGTAGCTCATGTTGACAAAGCGCTTTGTCATAGTTGGGAGGTTATATATGTAGCTAAAGGCTTCGCCGATCTTGCGGATTCTAGAGTTCTGCATCTAAGCCCTCAACCATCTTGCTCAACGGCCCTTTCTTCACCATCATACTCATGACTTCGTAAAGCACGTCTGCCGCGGCCATCGTAGTATGCTCGGCATTTGTATCATACGCAGGCTACGGGGCGATGGAGTTAGTCAAGGGGTATCAAACGAGGCAGGTGACTTGGACATCTTTTCACGTACAGCAACTTCCACGAGATCCGCCGCGATAAAATTGAGATCTTTTAAGCCTCGAAGAATGGTTCTCAGTTCTCTTGTTGACCATCCTCCTGTCTCGGGTGTGCCAGTTGCAGGTGCAAAGGCCGGATCTAGAGTGTCGATATCAATGGAGAGATAGACGGGTCTCTTGGTGCCAATGCGGTCGACGATCCTTTTGATTATCCCGTCCGCACCGATGGTATCGATTTCCCGCGCCTCGACAATCTCAAAACCACAGTACCCGTCATTATCGTAGTCACTCGGTCCGCTGAGAGTTGTCCTAATGCCTGCGTGGATATTGCTGTCATTGGCGAGTAAGCCCTCCATCGCTGCATGATAGAAATAGGTCCCATGATTGATAGCCGCCACCTCAGACGGCGATCCACCGAATACTTTAGGTTTCCCTATGAACGAACATTAGTACAAATGCAATGCCGGAATATTGTTGTGGTAAAGGTATATTTTGCATCTTACAGGTATCAAGATGGCTGTCAAAATGAATGACTGACACGGGCCCATAAGCACGATTGATCGATCGGAGGAGGGGCAAGGTAATTGTGTGATCTCCGCCGAGGGTAATGACTCGAGGCAAAGTCTTGCCATTGAGTGCAGGACCTTGCTCCTTGGCATCGGTCGCAGGGGAGCGAGATAAAATGTTGAAGTGGCCCTCTTCAATTTGATGAAGCGCCCAAGTATTGTCATATCTGCGTGAAATCGGATCAGTATGCCGTTCATCACAATGTCTGTCATTCCATAGATCATATATCATACGAAGTAACCGGGATATCTCCACAGTCGAGCACAGTAGCCCAGCTATTGAATGGGTTGGTAGCCAACGGGACATTGTAGCCTCCACTAAAGCTCTCGTTAGTAACGACCGACTCACTCTATGTTGTCTCTGAGCTAAGGAGAGAGAGAACATACTAGAGATTCAGTCTGCGGGATCCTTGCCGGATACCTGAGGGACCGAATCGAGCACCCGGCCGGTAAGACGTTCCAGTATCAAATGGAGCACCTGCACCCAGTCAGTTCCATGTTTTTGGTTTTGGTTTTATAATTTGGATTTTGCTCTCTTGATCCTTACCGATGAAAGCGATGTCGTAATGGACATCTGGGGTAGCAAGACAAGGCTGATAAGGCAAGCGACCAAAGGTAGAGATCCCAGAGAAGACTGAATCAGCCTATAATTTGTCAGAGCCAGTCTGTGGGAAATGCGAAAATCCATGGTGATAGATTGATTTGGCACTGACCTGAGTGCCACCATCTCCTGGTAGGGTTTTGTACCATAAAGACTGATGAGGCCCCGAGATGGGTGTCTGTTCATGCCCAGCGTGTGCTGTGGCAGCAGCTGCCCAGCCCAAGACAAGAAGAGTAGGGTAAATCATGGATGATGAGTCTGCCTGTTAAATTAAGGAAGAGAGAGAGATTATAGATATGGATTTTTGCGTCCAAACAGGAGGTTCATCTTTATACTCGTGCGCGAATGGGCATTTGTCTCGTCGGATTCCAGTTTATCAATTCTTCTGATAAACATCATGACTTGCAAACTTGCTCATCGAGCTTCAGCGCGTACATGGCCAAAGCCAGTTAGTGCCTATAGTGACCTTAGGACCGAAAGGCTACTACCATCAAAGTCAGTTTAGAGAAAGCGGGGATCCAGCTAGGAGGGGTAACGGGTAGGCCATCCCTCCAGGCCTAGAACCTAATCTGTACCTCGGTACTGTATCTCTCCATATCCCCAGTAGGTCGCACTCAATCTCAACCCCATTTAAACCATTATCGTGGCTAAGTTCCCAAATCGAGTTACAGCAGTGCACTAGTGTAACTAGCGCATTACCCCAGATGAATCAAGATAGACGGAAGAACTTTCTTTTCTAACCCCACTTAAGCCGTTATCGCTTTCTCCATTTAAACCGTTATCGTGGCTAAGTTCCCAAATCGGGTTACAGTAGTGCACTAGTTACACTAGTGCATTACTCAAGGTAGAAGAACTTTCCTTTCTAACCCCACTTAAGCTGTTATCGCTTTCTAACCCCACTTAAGCCGTTATCGTGGCTAAGTTCCCAAATCGAGTTAAACGCATACTCCAAAGGAATCAAGGCAGAAGAACCTTCTTTTCCGCGATATCCTTTCGGCTCGAATGGTATGGGATATCGTCTCGATCCCGCGAGAGTTTCCAAGAATTCAAATATTCTGCGGCATTTTATTGGTATTGCGTTTTGAATGGTCAATCGGTGGGGTTGGTGATAATGTTGTTAGTAGGTAGCAGTACTGAATTAGATGGTTTGATAGATAAGCCCCCAAAGGTTCTTTGAAAGAAGGCCCGCCTCTGATTTGTTGTGTAACGTTGGCTAATTTGTCAAAAAATAATTGTCAAAAAAGGATATACAAAATATGATGCTAAACATGGTTTCCAAGGTGCTGGATGCTCGACCTTCCTTTCATTTTGCTATCACAGCACTTCCCAAAACAAACCCAACTTCTTCCCTTCCTACTCGAGGAGTCGAAGGCCAGAACTTATCCAACTCCCAAACGATAATTCCCAGACGACATGGACAACTCAAATCTCTTAACAGACAATCTTCTACCAGACGACGAGCACTTTCCAGACGAAGCGGCACCTCTACTCCCTCGTTCTTCGTTGCGTCGTCGATCGATCGCACGAGCAGAATATGTCGAATGGTTGGCTGAGACGTGGTTCTTAACCAAAGCTTCCATTCCCATTATTCTGGCCTACATGCTGCAAAACAGTTTGCAGACCGTTTCAATCCTCGTGGCAGGCCGTCTTTCATCAGAGGCATTGGCGGTTGCTGCGTTCTCCTACATGTTCGCAATGGCAACGGCATGGCTCATAGCTCTTGGTGGGACGAGCGCCCTCGACACCTTGGCTTCCAGCGCCTTCACGGCTTCCCAAGACAAGGGTAGTTTGGGAATCCTTCTGCAGAGAGGCATCTTGGTCTTGACGGGGTTCTATGGGGTGGTTGCCGTCATATGGTGGTACTCTGAGCACATCTTCAGAGCTCTTGGACAGCCAGAGTCTATCTGCATCCACAGCTCGAGGTTTCTACAACTCTTAGCCCCTGGAGGCTTAGGATACGTTTGGTTTGAGTGCATGAAGAAGTACCTACAGGCGCAAGGGATATACCGACCGGGTACATATGCTCTCCTCATCACCTCTCCGCTAAATGCACTGCTCAACTATCTTTTCATCTATACACTAGACTTCGGTCTTTATGGAGCCCCCATTGCGACTGGTATTTCCTACTGGCTTTCGTTCCTGCTCTTGGTGGCCTACAGCGCTTTTGTCCGAGGAAAGGAATGTTGGAATGGCTTCCACCTGAGACGAGCTGTTGCAAATACATGGTTATTTGCGAGGCTCGCTTTTCTCGGGGTTATCCATGTTGGAACGGAGTGGTGGGCGTTTGAGATCGTAGCTCTTGCTGCTGGCCGTCTTGGAACGACCTCTCTAGCTGCACAGTCCGTGATCATGACGGCGGATCAAATCATCAACACCATTCCATTCGGACTCGGTGTTGCAGAGTCTGTGCGAGTAGGAAACTTGCTTGGATCTCGAGACTCTCGGGGTGCGAGACGTTCAGTGCATTGCGCCGCTCTCCTCTCTGTCTTCTTCGGCACAATAATCCTCACCATCTTGCTCTCAACGAGGAACGTTATTGGCGGTCTCTTCAGCGATGACATAAAGGTTATTTCCCTCGTCGCCGACGTAATTCCATATGTTGCCTTGTTCCAGATAGCAGATGGCTTGAATGGCAGCTGTGGCGGAGCACTGAGAGGTATGGGACGTCAATGGGTAGGCGCGCTCGTGAATTGCATTAGCTATTATGGAGGTGCCTTACCTGGAGGAATATATCTTGCTTTCCACGGATGGGGTCTGTCCGGCTTATGGATGGGTCAATGTGTGGCACTCACGCTTGCCGGGCTTTTGGAATGGATAGTTGTCGTGTTGAGCAATTGGGATACTGAAGTTCAAAAAGCAATTGGACGGCTGGAGAAGGATGATGACTGATATGACCATGGGGGACGCCAATCTGCCTCAGGGCTTTAGATGGTAACATTAAGATAGACAGAATTGCTTTTGAATACTGAATCTGATTACTTCGTTACTTAATGATAGTACTGGGCTAGAGGATCCTTGGAACATGTCACGAAAGCCAATATACCTAAACGCTTGCCTACGATTTCAGCTTTTCTCAACCCACGCAGGACCCTTAACCAAATCAACGTACAAGGTAGGTTCCAGACCATGAGATAACTCGGTCCATCTCATGCAATGTCAAATTGTCACAATTCCGTGATCTAACATCATTATATACGCTCATCTAATGTGTATAGGGCCTGAATTCCTAACAAAATGAATGAGGGATGCATGCTCGGCTGAATCCTGACTGATCGATGGTGAAATACAGTGGTTCATACAGTAGATAGAGTACAACCAGGAGTAACCTGCCAAGATCTGGGGCACACGTACCGTCTGCTGTGGAATCCTGAGTGACTACGGTATATTGATTGATAAGTGGTGATTACTGTACATGTCAGGGACAACGTACGATCATCCGTGGGTCTCGATTCTGATAACCGGATACGATAAGGTGCGTATACATCCGATCCCAGGCGGATAAGTGACCGCTCCTAGCTACTGATAAGCGCTGACTGACTGTATGCTTGTTGACACCAGATTTGCTCCGAACGATAACAGATAATTAAATTATTATGTTGGTACTATCCACACTTAGGTAGCTTGGTATAAACATATATAGGGATTGTAAGTAATCTTGTGTTCAGAACTTCAAATTTTGTGTTGTTTTATGTTGATCACTTTTTCTTCAACTTGAATCAAGATCAAGTATGAAAATCATCTTGTCCGCATTGTGAAGCATTCAGGACTCTATACTATAATCGCCAAAGATGATGCACGTTGTCGAAGAGAAAGAGAAGCCTCCTCAGGCTCTTGGACTAGTCATGCTTGACGTTGAAGTTGAGGACGGTTCAATAAGAGAGCTTGCTACGAGCAAAGACGGGTTCAAGCTGTTTCCTCAACCCATCATCGGCGACGAGCTCGACCCTTTGAATTGGTCCTTCGTCCAAAAACATACGATCCTGTCTACGATTATGGCCCTGTAAGCTGTCTCTTCTCCCGGATCACTCACCTTAAGAGTCTCCTGATTAACGTTTCATGCATTATCACCCAGTTATTTCATGTTCACGTATATTACAACCACCACAGTCCCATCTTTCCCAACTCTACAGGAGAAATACGCTGCGACACTGGACCAAATCAATTGGACGGTCGCTATCCCGGCCCTCGGTCTGTCCGTGGGGCCTCTGATCTGGGCTTTCCCTGCTGATGTGATCGGACGGCGTCCTATTCTAATCCTCGGTACCATCATAGCTTTGGCCTCGACCATAGGTGCCGCTCTCGCGCCCAACTACTCTGGATACATGGCTGCCCGTTTCTTTCAGGGTCTAGGGCTAAGCCCCGCATCCAATGTTGGCTTCGCCGTAATCAACGACATCTTCTTCGAGCATGAGCGCGGGCAGAAGATTGGACTCTGGGTGATGGCGATTGATTTGGGTCTCCTCTTTGGCCCACTCATAGGCGGATTCGTCAATATGGCCGGTTACTCTTGGATTCAATGGCTATCAGCCATCTTACTCGGCTTCATCCTGCTGGTCAAGTTGATTTTCCTCCCTGAGACTCTGTATCCCCGGGATCTGATGCTTTCACATACTAAAGGAACTATGTTAGCAGCTCCCCAGCAGCCGTTAGATGATAAGAGTACGAACTATCATTCGACCCCCCTAGGGCGACGTTATGTTCCAAGGACAAAAGGGCTATCGATGGGCAATATCAGACCGCTGCCAGGAATTCAGCACCCGAAGCCATATGATACCCTTGTCCGATTTTTCAAGACATTCAAGCTTATGGTTGTGCCTATTTCGGTTATGAGCTATTGCTTTGGCTGGTACTGGTGGGTACTGTCAGTGGTCACCTTGGTCCCTGTCGCATATCCAACATACTCTCCCCAGATCCAAGGGTAGGTTTCATTATTCTTGCGAGCGACATAACATTGCAAAAGCTAAAATTGTCATAGCCTTCTCTACATTGGACTCATTGTTGGCACCGTTTTCTCGGAGGTCTTTTGCTCTGGTCGCTTGAGTGATTGGATTGTAATCAAGCTCACGAGGCGCAACAACAACGTGAAGTGGCCTGAGATGCGCCTCTGGCTCGCATATCCAGCTGGTGTCCTCACTGCCATTGGCCTCCTTGTTTGGGGAATTAGCATTGACCGCGGGTATCATTGGATCGTTGGCCAAGTTGCTTTCGCTCTCTGTGAGTTTGCCTCATTCCCTAATTTTTTTGAGCCTCAGCCCGTCCTAACCAATGTTTTGTAGTTGGGGCTGGTATCCAGATTGGCAACACAGCAGTTTGCTCCTACATAATCGATGCCTATCCGATGCAGAGCATGGCAATAATGACCTTCTACGCCGTGATGTTGAATTTGTCAGCGTTCCTTGACCCCTTCTTCATTGTCCCCTGGGTAGAAAATGTGGGATTTACTTGGACTTTCGCGGGTCACGCTATAGTGACAGTTTTCTTTTGCATTCCTGTCTTACTGTTAGTCCATCGCTATGGCAAGTACATGCGTGAAAAAAGTGGAAGACCTACCTGGGTGAACCCCGAATTTGATGGAGACAATACTATAGAATGATCATTACAGTGTAGCTTAGGATTTAGTAATTGAATTCTTGAGGCTCAAGCGAACTCTCTGGGAATCCCGACCAACGACCGAATCGTTCGAGACCGCTTTTATACCACCTACGCAAGCCCGACTGCCGCTTTGTGCGGAGCATAACACGCTGGCTAACGCAACGACGACATCGCTACCGACCAGCCATTCCTGGCCACTAGGGTGCGTCACGGGCCCCCGGCGGTTTGGGTTGAGCCGGTCTAAGAGCTTTCATGGCAAACCACCCAGACCAACGTGGTTCCCCAATGGGTTGCCAAGAAACCAGTCACGTGACGCAACTGTAGGTACCTCTACAGGTAAGTTTATATGCTTAGGTACTTAATCATGTGAACTTCTAAATTTAAATCGCTTTCATAAAAGGGTAATGCTTTAATATAATGCTTTACATAATAAAAATAACCACATAGGTACTATAGGTATCACTTCATAGATTAGAAGTTATAATTCTGTGAAACTATCACATGATAATATAAGTACCTTTACATATAAAATTAGGTGTAAAGATACTTGTATGCCTCGCGACTGGTTTGCCAAGAAACCGGCGGGGGACCGTTGGTGAAAGGCTTGCACCCAGACCACGGTCTGGGGTCGGTTTTCCGACGTCGCCGGTTCCCCATGACGCACCCTAATAACGGTCCACTTTCGGTCGAGATGCGCTAGCCTGTATAGGTAAGCGTGCCTCACTTCATCATACCTGACAGAACCACATGACGGGGCCTGGCGACTAAAAAGCGGTCTTCTTTGGTACTTATTAAGCTTAAAGACTGCGCTCATTACGGCACTCTCACTCCTTTTAAAGTCTTCAGCAATGTGCAATTAATCGGGCTCGTCTACATTTATGGCAACCGCTCCCGCTACCGGCGTTCCCTTCTGCGACACCAATCTCCATGCAGATGAATGGTATATAAAAGCTGGGCAATCGTTGTTTCCACTAGCATATTTTGAAGACAAGGAAGTGCCTGTGGATTCAGAACAAATCCACGTCTTAAGCAAGCAGATGGCCCGTATAGTTATCGAGCGGGACTCATTCTGTTGAACACAGTATTCTGTGAACACTGTGGGCACGGAAGCAAAGATGTGATAAAGCATGTAGAATAAATCTATCTAAACTACGGAATGGGCATCTCTCATATAGAGAGCCTCAATAAAGAA
>Ga0123337_10002160_pt1 | contig 22914 bp, 18 predicted proteins | sample frozenSSSSmetaG_FD_89792 | JGI IMG/M metagenome (GOLD analysis project Ga0123337, IMG submission 89792) | Glacier valley bacterial and archeal communities from Borup Fiord, Nunavut, Canada, to study Microbial Dark Matter (Phase II) -... | ecosystem: Environmental > Aquatic > Freshwater > Ice >...
GGTTGATTTCCGGAAGCATCAGGTTGCCGGTTGGGTGCGGTTTTGACATCGGTGGATGGTTCAGGAGTCGCTTTTATAATACCAATCATCCCATTGCGCTTCCTGGCAGATGTAACCATGGGATTCCAACAGGTTGCGGATACGGCTCCGCTGTTCGGTGAAGTTGTGCTCGATCGTCAGCAGCCTCACATCCCATTGGTCGAAGGGGAATTTTTCCAAAATGGAGAATTCGCTGCCCTCGGTGTCGATGCTGAGGTAGTCGATGGTGTGAGGAGCGTCGTGGGCTCTTAGAAAGTCGTGAAGTGAAATGGTGGTGAGGATGGCGGTGTCGCCGGTTTCACGGTAGGCCTCGCGTTTCGCCTTGTGGTTGTCGCTGTCCGCGTCGCGGGCCATGCCGCCGTAGACTTCGGCGAAGATGAACTCCACGCGTTCGCCGGAGACGGCACCGATGCAGGCGTTTGTCACGGTGCAGAAGCGGTTTTTCCGCAGCTCGTCGAAAAACGCGGGATTGGGTTCGGCACACAGTCCGCGCCAGCCGAATTCCCTTTCCAGCAGATAGGTGTTGCTGAGCAGGATGCCGTTGGTGGCTCCAAACTCGACGAAGTATCCGCCCCGCTTGTAACCCGTTTTTTCCAGTACCCAAAGGTCCTGCTCGATCTGCGAGGAAGCGCGTTTCCGCAACTCTGCAAGCCAGCGGGTCTCGGCTTCCTCCAGGCTGGTGGGGGGCTCTTTTTCCAGCGCCATGCCGGCCCGCAACTGCCCCCGCCGTTGGGCAAGGGAAATTTCGTAATGCAGCAGGCTCACCTCGGACTTCAGGATGGTGACATGAGTTTCCAGCTTGCTGCCGGGCGCGGCTTGCTGTTGCAGGAGGGTGATCTGGTGGTCCGCCAGTATGGCCACTTCTCGCAGCAGGCCGAGGCGAGTGAGTTCGCGGAACGTCCGGTCGTGGCTGGCAAGCGGATTCTGTAGGACGGCAGGACAGCTCACGGCGTCTTGAAAATGTGCGGTCATGCATGGGTCGTCACCCAGGAGCGCCGCACAGCATCCGAGGGAGTTGTGGACGCCGGCGATCAGGATTTTCGCGAGATCCCCGCCGTCGGCTCCCCAATCGCGGGCTTGTCGGGACCAAAAAAGCGTTTCGTTCCGATGGCCTAGCTGGTGGTGCGCGGCCACGGCCAACAGCGAAAGGCCGGGCCGGTCAGGATGGTGCTCCAGCAGGGAGCGGTTAAGCCGGCATAAACCGGTCCAATCGCCTTGTCGCCATTGTTCTTGCGACGTTTCCAGCAGTTTTCCGCACTGCATGTCCTGCGAGGTCGATGGAGATGTCTGAACCATGATGGATTCTGTTATGAAAGGCAACCCTGCCGCATCAGGTCCTTGATGAGGGCAATCTGTTCCTCCGCCTTGCCCAGTTCCTCGCGGTACAAACCGGCGCGGTGTTCGAAATCGTGGATCTCCGCCTCCTGTTGCTCGATCCGGCTCCGGCTTGCCGCGAGCGCCGCACGGATGTCGCGCACATATAGTGCCAGTGCCAGTGAGGGATGTCGTTCACCGGCCAGATGGACGCACCGGAACCCGGCCTCTTGTAACAAGGCATCGACCGTGTTGTGGCGGGCGCCCGGCACGACGAACGTTGGGGGGGTGACCACCCGCGCCAGGATGACGTCGAGCCGGGTAAGAGCGGTTCCGGCGGATTGCAGCAAAGTAGCGGCGGGCAGACAGTCAAGCAGCAGCCAGTTGGCGGGACCGGGTGCTTCGGAAATCAGGCTGGCGAGTGTGATGCCCGGCTGTGGACCTGGGTCACTTTCGGGACCAGGCGCTTGCAGATTCGGCCAGACGGTCCGCAAGTCGGTCGCGGGTATGAGGCTGCCTTCTGTTGGAATGTTGGACCGATGGAAACGGACCGGCTCGGATACGGGTGCCACCACCTCGCGGCGGGTGCTCCAGCCGTCGCGGGCGGGCAGGTTGCGGCGGAGAATTTCAAACAGGGATTCGTCGGCTTCGATCAACCACGCTGGAGCGGGCGGTGCCTGAAGCAGCCATTGGACCAACGGGCCGTTACCGGCTCCGGCACCTATCAGAATAGTGCCCTGCACGGGGGCCACGGCACGGAGCGTGTCGAGCCATGTGTTCATTGGTGGGATCATGGCTTTGGCGGTAGGGGGGCTGTATTGCGGCCGCTGCGGGATTGTTTGAAATTCCTGCATTCGCGGACCATTGCGAAAGGCATCACGAACCAGCCTGCCGGATTCCGACCGTGCTTCACCAGCACGCTTCCCAAGCGGTAGGACAGATGGCTCTTCACGCGATCGGCTTCATGGGCGTCCTCGTAGGTATGGATGGGAGGAAGCTTTTTGGAGCCTTGGCGTTTTTGGTCCGCACGGTGGCGGAACACTTCGGCGGTCAGGGAGAATGGCATGAGCAACCAGCCGCCGAGGCTGCGCGAGTGTTTGACGAGCCTTGCTCCGAGGCGGTAGGAAAGCTGCTGTTTGACACGTTCGGCCGCTCCCGAATTCGCCTTCTGCTTCGAGGGCTTGTGGATGGTTTTTGTCTGATTCTGCCAGACCTGGCCCCTCATGTGAAGATACTCGAGCTGTTCCTGAATCTCATGCAGCTGAGCCATCTGGAGACAACGTTCCTGATAAAGCTGGTCGATGATCTCCCCCATCAGGCGGCGTTGCGCGACCAGCGCAATCCAGGCGGCACCACACGAGTCCATCCCGGTCGCTTCCGAGGGAAGCGGCAGGTTGGCTGAAGCCTGCAGCTCGTGATAGAAATGAAGGTAGGACGGGTGGCCGTCCAGATAGTGGTCCAGCAGGTAGCGTTCTGCCGCGCCCGCACGCAGGGTCGTGGTGGCTTTGGCCGGATCACAGGTGGTCAAGGCAAGCGCACGCCGTATCGATTCGGTGCGGGGCGTCTGGATCCCATGATCGGCCTCTTTGCCGCTGTTGTCGGATATACCGGAGATTTGCAGACATCCGGCCAGTTGGTTGAGGAACTCGCCCGGGGCTTTCCGCACCTGGCTGGAGTTCACCAGCAGGCACCGGTTCTGGTGACGGAGAAAAAACCGAAGCATCTCGCCATTGAAGGCCATCCAATCATCAAGACAAAGGATGGCCCGGGATTCGTCGGGTTCCGCGTCATCCTGAACGGCTGCCTCCTCAAGCGACCTCCCGGGTTGGTCATAGACCAGGATGAATGCCGCCTGCGGGTCGAGTTCGTTCCAATAGTCGAGAACGTGGATGGACCGTGTGTCGGCCCAGCCCCAGAAATCCTGACCCGCGTTTCCTAGCAGGAGATCCGCCGCGATTCCGTTCCAGACGGGGCCCGCCGCGATCTGCTGATAGTCAGCCCCCCCGGCGGGAATGCCGGATAGAGCGGGGCGGTGGGCCCGGAAAATGGCATCTGTGATTTCCGCGGGCAGGAGACCCTCCCGTCGCGAAGGGAGCGGGCTTAACATGCCATAATTCCGCAAGTATTCTTCAACTTCAAGTATTCCAGTGGCCGAATGTCCGGCGATGATGACTTTGTTCATGTGCAGCGAAATTTGAGGCGACGGCAACCTCGGCCTGATGATACAGAGGAATGATTTTGCGTTTGCAAGGCAAGGTTAATTTGGCACCTGCGTTTCCCCAGAGTTTCTGCCTAATCCATGGCCTGCGGCGTCTCACCGGCGGCAGGTTGGCGAAAGAGAAGTAAGACCCCCGGCTCCCCATGATTCGGAGCGGTGGTTACTGGCTCATGCCCCGCGCCCCGGAGGATCCGGGCAACGTCATCCCGAGTCGTGCCGCCTTCGCACAGTGGGGGATCGCACGCGCGGAGAGCGATCCAACGGAAGCGTCGCAACAGAGCGGGAGGTGTGGCGGCGAGTGCGGCTGCTTCGGTGCCGTTGAGCTCCAGCACGAGGAGGTTGTCCGTGCCGGTCAGGTCGATCCCCTCGCAGGTCCTGGCGATGGTCGTGGTGGTGACAGCGAATTCGCGGACCACGCGGAATGCCGGCATGCACTCCATTAGGCGGCTCGGCCGGGAAAGCCAGAGTTGTTCGGGTGCCACGCTGTCTTCACGGACGTTGCGTACGATGAATGCGGTGTTCTCGCCCGGGACTTCCGCCACTACCGCTTGAATCACGGAGATCCGGCCGTCGAAATCCGCTAGTTCACGGAGCTTGGAAACCGGTTCGGCCAAGGCTTCCACGAGCAGCACCCTGCGGGCTCCCATTCGGAGGTAGTCCTCGAACTCCTTGCAATGGCCGGCCCCGAAGTGGACCACCGTATCGAAGCTGCCACCATCGACTGAAATCGTCAGAATGGCATCCTGCATCGACGAATGATAGCGGCCGCGGAGATTGATGCCGGGGCCCGATTTCAGAGTGGCAAGTCCGGCAGATTTTGAACCGGTGCGCGAAAGTGTGATCCCATCGGTGAGACACCGCGCGGGCCTTGTCATCAGGGCGACGAACTCGGACTTCAGCTGTCGGGCCACCTGATCGCTGTCGAAGTGCAGACGGGCGAATTGCTGTCCCGCGTTTCCAATCCCGGAGCGTCTATCAGCGTCCAGGCTCAGCTCGATGGCATCCGCCCAACCCTCAGAGTCGGTCCCGTCCATCAGGAAGGCGTTGACGCCGTGTTCGAGGGATTCACCGAAACCATGACGGCAGGTGAGCACGGGCTTGGCCATGGCCATCGCCTTGACCAACCGGGAAGGCAGGCGGAAACGGTTGAAAGTATCAGGCAGTCCGGGCGAGCACACGACGTCACAGGCCTTCAGCATTTCGATGTAATCGCTGTCATTGGCTCGGCCGATGTCCGCGAATGCGATTTCCGGCAGAAGTCGTTCACGTGCCATCCGGGCGATTGGTAGCGAGGATCGCGCGGAAGCCACCACGAGGGCGACCGACCGTCCCGACTTCGCCGACACCCGGTTCAGTGCTTCGAGAAACACGGCGTATTCGTCAGAGTAGCTGTAGAGGGACCCGCCGATGAAATAAACCACCCGGATCGCACCGATTCCCATGCGGCCGAGAATTTCCGCCCGTTCATCCGCAGTGGCGGGAAGCCGCTCGAAATCCGCTGCGGAAGCGACTGGCGGCACCACGAGAGTCGGCCTCCCGTATTCCCGCGCCAGTCTGGCCTCGAATGGAAGCCAGATGGCGGTATGGAGGGATGCCAGACGGTAGCAAAGCGCCCGGGTGACGGGTTCGACCCACCGGTCGTGGCGCGGATCCAACAGCACGTTCAAACTGTGGTTCAAGTCGATGGCAGACAGATAGTGCGTGATGTCCTCCAGTGTGAGTTGTGGCTTGTCGATGAGCGTCAGGATTTCCGCCGCCGCTTTGCCATGATGGGTTTCATAAACCTGCACGTCGTCGTCCTCGGACTGCATCGCGAGCCGGGCTCCGGTTAGGATCATGATTTCCAGTGTCGCACGCTGGGCCCGCGTGCGCACTCCGCTTTCATAAACAATGTCAGGCCCGAACGCGGCGACCGTTGATCTAACGGTCTTTGCGAGCCGGAGGCCGTCGAAAGCGAGGGAGCACCAGCGCACCCCGTTCTCCACCTCCGGGCATTTGCCTTCAGCCAGGACCATCACCTCACAACCCAGACGGCAGAGCGACCAGGCCAGGGTTTGAATGTAGCGGCCGGAAGCTTCCTGGCGTGCACTGGGAAGAACGATCAGAATTCTGAGAGGAACGTCGGAAACAGGGGAGGGCATCGGAATGGATGACGCAGTGAGTGGCGATTCTGCCTCCGTGGAACGGGTCTCAACGAGGTGGCGGATCATTTCCTCGATTTCAACAACCCCGCGACCCGGAACGAAATAGCGCGAGTGTTCCAGATAAACCAGATGGAAGATTTCCTCCAGCGACCTCCGCCGTTTTCTCCTTGGAACGACGGTATGGTCGGTGGTGAGTCCCCAGCCTGCGTAGAAAGGAGCCGCGAAACAATGCACCTCCTTGCCAGCCAGCAGCGCCTCGAATCCCCAATGGGCAGTGCAGACAAACACCTTCTCCACCATCTCGAAAAGGTGGAAGGGATTCGGTTCGGAATCGAGGAGCGTTACGTTCGGTGGCAGCGGATCGGGCAATGACCGCCCCAGATAGGATCCGGATTTTTCGGAATCCGGATGGAGTCTGATGAAAATGTCGTGGTCCGCCAGAGCGAGCGCGGTTTTCCACATCCGCTCGAAGCTGCGCATCCCGCCCAGGCCGGTGGCCACCGCCTCGTCGGCCAGCGGTTGGTCGATCAGTAAGATCCGTTTTCTGTTACCAACTGGATGAATCCCTCCCTCATCGGAGCAGGTCACGCCGCGGTCGGGGGAAATCCGGTGACGGACGATTTCTGCGGCGCAATCCGCAGCCCTCTTCGTTTGCTCGCCAGTGAGGTGGAAGTCCTCCGAGTTCAATCGGTTTTCCAGGAACGAGGGACGCGTGGCATCGTCGTAAGGGGTATCCGGAGAGATGATGATTGACTGCGCTTGATCGCCGCCGCAGTTCATGAGGGAGTGCAGGAACCCGCTGGCGATGCAGAGGAGTGGTTTTCCGCTTTCGACGGCCAACCGGCGTGCGAGGTTCTGGGCGCGTGGTTCCGTGCCTTTGAGTATGGTGAAAACATCGACTTTCTCCGCCTGTTTCGGATCCACTAATGGCGCGATGCGGTCGCCAAAGCCCAGCATGGTCGAGATCGCAATTTGGCTCACGTCGAGCTTGATGGGAAACGAGACCCTTCCTCTGCCGAACGGCACCACCCTGTCCCTGAAGAGATGTGAGGTTAAGCTTTCGCCCACGGATCCAGCAGAAAGGTGGGCCGGCCGCAATCCGGCCAGGGCCTCTCGCAATCCTGCATCATCAGGAAACCTGAGGACGGCTTCCGATAGAATTTTTTCCGCCCGTCGGGACAGGCCCTCTGCGCAATACGCCCTGCTGATCCGTTGGTAAACCGCAGGGCTGTGTTGATCCGGAAAGCGTTTGATCAGGTCGAACGATTGTTCGATTCCCCGGGCGTGAAGTCCCGCTGCCAGGGAGATTTTCGCGAGCCGCTCCGCCAGATAGTATTCGTCCGGATGGAGAACCGATCCCTGTCGCACCAGGTCTTCGGCCTTGTCGAAATCGCCTTCCTCCAGATAGCAATCCGCCAGATTCTTGAAGGCCATGACCGGCGGCTTGTCGCCCCCGAGGGCGATCACCTGTTGCCACCGGGAACGCACGGCGGACGGCGTTTCCAGAACGGAGGCGATTGTCGCGTGTTCAACCGCCAGCAACAGGTCGTCCGGATGGATTTCGACACCTCGCGAGCAGACAGCATCGGCAGTCGGTGCATCGCCTGCGGCACGCAGGTCCGCCGCGACCCTGCGAAAAACATCGGCAGGGCATTTTTCCTCCTCTTTGCCTAACAGGGTCGCCGGCCAGTCCGTTTCGACGAGCGGAGCCAGCGCGGGTCTGACGGCGGCGCGGAACCGCTTCCCGAGGCGGGTGAGAAATCGGCGGGCCATGACGCCATAGCGCTGATGCGCTGACGTTTTCGGAACCGGGCCGGATTTGTCTTGGGGAGTGGATTTCATGCCTGGCTTTGCTGGAATGATCCCTGCTTATGCGGACCGGAGGATCCCACGATCGGTCAGGAGGTGGTTCTTCCCGTTAGCTTCTTCAGTTCGTCATAAATCTCGTATTCGCGGGACAGGAACTTGCGCGCGGCGGCCAGTGTTTCAGGAGCAAGACTGGCGGCGAGGTTGCTCGTTGACTGCGGTGCGACATGGAGCCGCCGGTAGTGTTGGTCCAACATCTGCGGATTGATGCCGGTCCTGGCGCACAGTTGGGTGACAAAACTGTCTGAATCGCTGATTTCCCTAACCAGTGGAAATCGATCGGCGTTGGCCCTGATGAATGCTGCGTCTTTGAAATAGAATTCGTAACCGTGTTTGAGATGATTGATATGCTTGAAGGCGAAAATCGCGGCGGATTTTATCCTCTCGTCCTGCGCGGCCAGTCCGTTCAGCAGTTCGACAGCCGTGGGGAAAAAGTTGAACGAGACCGCTTCTCCGACATTCCACACGATGTTGTATTGGGGGCGTCCCATCCGGATCCTGCTGTTGATTCCGCTGATGGTCCGCTCCAGCGGTTCCCTGATGATGAAATAGAGTTCAATTTTGGGAAATTCATTGAAGATCTGCTCCGCCGTCCAACCGTGTGGGAAGGCGATCGGGAACTTTCCGCCGCCGGCAATCACCTTGGAACCAAACTTGCCAATACTGGTGCCACCTGTTTTGGGGATGTGGATGAACCCGCAGGTTTTCAGCCGCAGCTTTTCCGCTCTGGTGATTTTCAGGAATTGCTCTTTTCGCTTGTTGATCATGGGAGTCTGGATGCTAGGTCAGGTTGGTGACATCAGTCTGGATACCAGACGCCGCCAGGGTTTTTTGGCATAGGTGATGAAGAAGCTCTTCACCGGACCGCGGGTGCGCTGGGGCGGGGTGTCGATCAAACCGGGCCTGACGCCGATCATGAGGCCGAGGCGGCCGTTGACGTAGCTGGATTTCCCGATGAAGGAGACTGCGGATGCCCTGCCCAGCGGAAGGCTCACGCCGTTCCAGTTGAGATGCGTGACCATGATGTCCCTGTAAGCGTGGGATTTCCGTTCCTTGAAGGAGCGGATCATGTCGGTGGCCGTGAAAAAAGAATATTTCCGGGTGACGATCCACGCCACCAGCTTTCTAACTGAATCTACGGACGGTGGACCGCAGGCTCCGCTGGCGAGCATTTCCACCGCCTCTTGGAAACTCCCTGCCCGCCTGCCGGTCGAGGCGACGTTGTAGAATGCATTCCCGATCGTCACGGTGGGCTTGCCGTGGATCAGCGAGAGCAGCCCCACGCCGGAATTATAACAGAGGGTGGCGTCGCACAGGTCGATCAGCGCGTGGACGTTTTCCTCGTTGGCGCAGACGACGACGTTCGGCATACCGCCGGAAAACGGTTCGAGGTTGAGCGGATGCGCCTTCACGACAAAGACGATGTCCGGATGTTTTTCCGCAGTTTCACAAATCGAGGCCGAGAAATTCTGATAGGACTGGGTGGGGTTGACGAACTTCGTGACGGCCATGTCGTCCGCGAGCTGGAGGGGAATGAAAATCCGCAAGCGTCCGGTGGTGGCCAGCGCCGCGCGGCCGGCCAAAGTCTCCTGATAGCCGGTGAGAGTTTCGAGCGTCCACGCGCCGCTGCGGATCCGTGCACAGATCTCATCAGCAGCGGCGAGCGCTTTTTCATCCACCTCGACGGGGAGCTGGTCGTAGTTCAGAAACTCGGGATCGTTGTAGGAGACATCCGGCGCATAGTAGATGGTGGAGGGAAGGGCTCCCCTTTCTGCGACGATGATTTCCAGCCCGCGTTCCCTGGCGAAGAGGAAGAGCTCATGAAACGCCGAGTGGGATTTCATGTAGGGGTTGAAAATCATGAAGGCATCCACCTTTCCGCCGGCGATCAGGTTTCGGGCGGTTAGAACTTGTTCTTCGGAGTCGCCCGTCACCAGCTCCAAGCGGTATCCGAGGGCGCGGAAGGGCAGGAAATAGCCGTAGTGCTCGGCATCCTTGCAGACGCAGAGGGCTGTCTTCAAACGGGGCATGTGGTCGATGCCGGCGAGCTTTTCCGGTGTTTCGAGATACCTGGAGACGGAGGCCCTGAGGGTGTCGCGGCTCCAGTCGTTGGCCGCCCGCCACGGGTCGCCCTCGGGGCACGGATGCCAGAGGTGGAACGCCTTGAAGCCGGTGGACTCGCTGCGGAATGAGACCGCCTCGCCGAGGCGGCGGAAGCCGGTGTAGGGCCGCGGTCCGAAAAAAGTCCGGCTGGTTGGCTTGTACAGATCGTCCGCAAGTTGGGCCGGTAGGTCGGCGGCGCGGGTATGATGAGCCATCCGGATCATCAGTTCGAAGTCCTCGGAGCCATGGCCCCGGAAGCCGGAGTCGTATCCACCGACGATCTGGAAGAAGTCCTTCGTGCAGAGGAAATTGTTCGAGTAGGGAGCGATGAACTCGGCGACCGGCAGCGGCGTGCTTTCCGCCGCCATCACTGCGATCTGCTCCAGAAACCGGTGTCTGGCCGGTGGAGCGGTCTGGAGGAATTCACCGGTGCTCTCTCCTGTCAGGTGATAGGCGGGAAGATTCAGGACGATGTCCCGGATGACTGAGAAATCATGATCGTTCGCGTAACGCGCCAGATCCGCATAGTGGCCCGGGGAGCTGAAAAAATCGATGTCGGTGAAATAGAGCAGGTCCGTTTGCGCCGCGTGCGCCCCCTCGTTCCTCGCGATGCTGAGGGAGAAGACGCCTGTATCGTCAACAGGCAGGTGGATGAATCCGTTCCTTCCGCAGATTTCCCGGAGGCGCTCCGAGTAGGGCGGTGCGGAACCGAAATCGACGATCATGAAGACCGGCGCTTCCTGATAGAAATCCGCGAGGAGTTCCAGCCTGTCGAGCACCCATGGATTCTTCTCGTGAGCGCGGATGGAAATCACCGCGGTGATGTCCCTGCTTCCGTAGGCGCGTTTCTCAGTAAGAACGCAAGGCGGGAAATTCGGGGACCGCTTCTGGTGGGGGAACATGCTGGAATCTGTGATGCACGGGACGGCTCCAGGTGTTCTAACCTCTTTCAAAAACCGAGAGCGTCAGGGCGCGGAGGATGAGGAACGCCATCAAGCCGAGGCAGAGGATGCTGGTGGTGGCGTAGGCGCGCCGCGGGGTGGCGACATCCTCCGGCAGGTAGGGACGCTGGATGACCGTGAAGAAGCGGGAGCGGGCGGCGGCCTCGTTCCGGTTCTTTTCCAGCAGTGTCTGAGCCCCGGTCCGCAGGCGGGTCGCGAAGTCGAGCCGGAGCTCGAGTTCCTTGAATCGCATGAGCAACTGGTTGAGACGGTCCTTTTCCGGACCTGAGAGCTTGGCGCTTTCCGTATCGATCAGCTCGTTAAGCGAGCGGATGTGGCTGCGGATGGAATCGATGCGGGGTGAGTTCGGCGAATCCCTGAGAATCGAGGAAAGTTCGGCTTCCGCCTTGAGGGTTTCCATCCGCATGTCCTGGACGGCTTTCAGGTTCCCGGCGATGACTTCGTCCGGACTGATGAAATTATGCTCGTTCTGCAAGGTGATCATCTGCTTGTTCACTTCCTCCACCTGCTTGGCGGTGCGATCGACCTCGCTGACGATGAAGCCGAGCTGCTGCTGGGCGATGTCCTGATCGACCACGTTCAGATAGGCTTCCGACTTTTCGAGCACTTCGTTGGCGATTTTCTGTGAGAGAGCTGGTTCGAAGCTGTCCACCGTCACCATCGTGAGCCCGGACTGGACATCGAAATGGGCGTATATGCGTTTCCGGTAATATTCCAAGCGCTCCTCCAGATTCGATTTCGGATCGAGGCGGAACACCAGGTCGCGCGATGGGGCGCTGTAGTGAGTGACGAGATCGAATTTCTTCTCAAGGTCCAGCAGGAGATCTGCGGAATTGATAAAACCGATGGCGAGCTGCGAGTCTGACGAACCCGAGTCCGAGAGGCCGGGCAGTGCCAGTTGGAGCAGGCCGGACTGAGCGCCCGCGACATCTTGACGTGAAATCTTGAATGCCGCGTTGCTCTCGAAGCGGTCTTGGGTCAGGAACCACAGGTAGCAAAGGGTGGCGATGAGACTGATGAAGTAGAGGACGGCAAGAAAACGAAGGATGAGCTGGGACAGCCCGGCCTTGCGTTTTAGGTGGATGTAGGTGGCGGTCATGAATTGGGAAGTGATGGATCCTCGGCAGGGCTCTGGCTGTTGTCTTTGGCAAGGCGGGCCGCCCGGCGGGCCGCTCTTTTCTCGGCTTTCCGGATGGCTCCCGCGCCGAATTTGGCGTGGCGGTTCGCGTGATTCTGGTGCTCCTGGATGTATTCGCTGTAGGCGTCAAGCCCGTCATCGATGTTTGGATAGAAATTCGCGAGTCCGTCCCGCAGGAACAGCGCGGAGTCGCAGGTCTTGCGCAGGGTGTTCAGATTGTGTGAGACAAACACAAGCGAGGCCCGCTTGCGGATTTTTTCAAACGCGGCCCGGGCTTTCTCCTTGAAGATCGGATCACCCACGGAAGTGAGTTCGTCGATCAGATAGACATCGAACTGGAACGCCATCGAAAGGCCGAAGCTCAGGCGCGCGCGCATGCCCGAGGAGTAGGTCGAGACGGGCATGTCGAAGTATTCGCCGAGTTCCGCGAACTCGGTGACCTGCCGGACGACGTGGCGGCTTTGATCCGTTCCCATGCCGTTGATGCGGCAGACGAAAAGCACGTTCTGGCGTCCGGTGAGGGACCCCTGGAAACCCGAAGTCAGGCCGAGAGGCCAGGAAATCTCCTCGTCGGTGAGGATGGTGCCGCTGTCAGCGGGCTCCGCTCCGCCGATGAGGCGCAGGAAGGTGGATTTGCCCGCCCCGTTAGGTCCGAGGACGGCCAGGCTGGTGTTGCTTGGAATCGTCAGTGAGACGTCCCGCAGCACGTAGCGCAGGCCGTTCTTGACGGGATAGGATTTTGTGAGGTTGCGCAGTTCGATCATACGGTCGGCGTCGGTTAGGACTGGCTGATGAAATTGCGGTTGCCGTGGAAAAGGGTGAGGCCGATCGAAAGGACGACGATCGCGAAGATCGATGGATAAAGGAGGTTGCATCCCTCGGCGTGATAGTGGGGGAACATGGCCCAGCGGCTCAGTTCGATGGTGTGGACCAACGGGTTGTACAACAGATACTGCTGCATCCCCGGGGGGACCACGGAAATCGGAAAGAGAACCGCAGAAACAAAAATCAGCGGACGTTGGACCACCATGAGGACCTTTTCCGTTTCGCGGAAGTGGGCGGCGGCGACGCCCAGGATCAATCCCAGGCCACAGCCGCTCACCCATGTGATGAGATAGCAGACGAACAGGACGTCCAAGTGGTCGAACGAGAGGCTGATTCCGATCCACATCGCGATGATGCAGAAGAGAAAAAAGGAAAACATCGTGTTGAGCAACTGGAGCAGAAACCGGGCGATGAACGTGTCGAGCGGGCGCACGGTGGGGTAAACCAGAAGTCCTTGGTTGGCGCCGACGGCATTCATGCCCGTATTCATGGGGCTCGTCAGCAACTTGAGGATCAACATGCCGTTGAGAACGAAAAAGGAGTAGGGAATCTCCGGCACCGTGCGAGCTGCGACGGTGCCCAGAACCACGCCGACGACCAGAACCCCGACCAGTGGTTCCAGCAGCATCCAGAAAAACCCCAGGCGGTACTCGCCGAATTTGGTGGTAACCTCCCGCTTGAGGAGGGCGTTGATCACCAGGCACTGACTGATCCAAGGCGAATGCTTTGGAATGGGAATGGGGGTGGGCGTGGACATGACGGAAGAGCTCTGCAAAAAGGAATTAACGGACGCTTTTTGTGAGCGAGTATGCCCTGACTGTGGAATACATCAGTTCTGCCTTCTGGGGTGAAACGCCGTATGCGATCAGCAGTTCGTGAAAGGTCTGGTCGGCCAGAGCGCGGGTCATTCCCGGCTGGGTGAAAAGCCAGTCATGGAAAACCGAGGCCCAGGTTTCCGGACGGTCGCTCCCGTCGCCCATCGTCCGTTTGACGAAGTCGGGGGCGGTGATGCCGTTGCATTGGTAGCCTTTCTGGATCTTCCACTGCCGCCCGTCCAGGTTCACGGTCCATGCCTGGCGAACCTTGTAGTGTCCGTTCGCCAGCCGCTTCAGATTCGGGGCATTTGGTTTGTCATGAGCCAGCCCGACTGTCTGCCTGACAGATCCCGGCGGGTGGCCGCCCGGTCCCATGGGTGCGCAGCCGCACAAAAGCAGGCTGACCACGGCAACTGGGATGAATCCGATCTTCTGGAGCATTGCCGTGGGAATGTTAGCGGTTGATCCGGTCGATGTTGTAGGCGGCTTGGGAAAACTGGGTCACCGGAAGGAGCTGTGCGATCAGCCTGTTCCAACGGACGAGCGGTGCCTCCGTCACATACACGATGTCCTCTCCCCGGATCGCGAAACGCTGGGCAAGCAGCATGGACGCGGGATCCTTCATGTCGATGGTGTAAACCTCGTCGGGGTTGCCCTTGCGGAAAACAAAAACACCGGAGGCATCCGAGCGCCTTTCATCGAGCCCGGTTGCGGCACCCAGTGCATCCGCCAGAGTGGGGGCGGGAACTGGGAATGGCACCGTTGTCGGCCTGTTGATCGCTCCCAGCACGTAGAAGCGGTTCGACATGTCCGTGGCGACGGTGAGGAGATCGCCCTCTTCGATCGGGAAGGGCCTTTTGCGGAAGCCCTGATAGTCGAAGGTGTAGTCCTGGCCACCGCGGCGAAGGGTGTATTTGAAAAGATGTTCCGCTTCGGTAGGTCCTCCCGACGCGGCAAGGAGATCCAGCGAACTGATGTTGCTGCGCTCCAGCGGGACCGGGCCCGGGCTTTTCACCTCGCCCATGACGTTGGCGGTCCGCGGGATGCGTCCCGAGCGGATGACGGCGGACTGGGCCGTGCTGGAAATCGGTTTGAGCCGCACATTGAGGTCGGTGGCGATCTGCCCCAGGCTGTGGTCCAGGACTTGGATCTCACCCACATAGGGAATGCTGATCTGGCCGTCTTCCGGCACATCGACCGGGCCATAGGCGTAAGGCTCGCCCTTGGTGAAAAACGGACTCTGTTCGGATAGATCGGTGATGATGAAACGGAGGGTGTCCCGCGAGCGGATCTTGTCCGAGTAGCTGTTGCCCTTGATCGACGGGGGGGCCTGTGCGGCTCCGTAAGAGCGGCCGAGCCCCGGCAGATCCGCCCTGGATTTCACCGATATCAAGGTGTAGGACGGCTCCCCAGCTTGGATGCTGCCCTTTTGGGGTCCGGTTTGTGACATGAACGCACACGAGGTAATGGGGAGGATGCAAAGGAGGCCCAGAACGCGTGGATTAAACCAATCTCTTGTCATATAAAATGCTGGATTCTGGCGGATGTTTCGAACCAACCCGCACAGTGGGCAGGTCGTTGAGCGCCGCGCCCATCAAGATCCGTTTGACCGGCTTGTCAAGCACTGGAAAGCTCTGGAGGTGCGGGGATTAAACAATTGTTCGTCCGCTTGTTTTGGATGAAAACCCGGGCTGGCAGGCTCGCTCCGGAGCCGCTTGCAAAACGGTGGGGCAAACCCAGCATTGACAATCGCCCTCCCCACCGGAAACGCTGAAATCAATGGCACGCGGGCAGGGACTTAAAATCAGATGGCCATTCCGCAAAATCTGGCGTCACCCGCTGCTGGAGAGGGTGGTGGAGCGCTTGGGCGTTGGTAATCAGGAGCTTTCGGTCGGTTGGGGGTATCGGCCCAGCGGCAAGGCAGCGATTCAGGACTCCGTTGGCAAGCGGAGGAAACTACTCCTGCTCGAGGATGGGTTTGTCCGCTCGCTGCGGCCCGGTGCGAAAACCTCCTACAGCCTTGTCGCCGATTCCCAAGGCATCTACTACGATTGCAGCGGCCGCAGCGACCTCATCACTGCTCTCAATTCCGGCAATCCCGCCGGCTGGATGCGCGATCAACCAGGCCCCGCTGCCCTCGCCCTCATGGTGCGCTTCCGCGAGCATGGCATTTCCAAATACAACTGGTATCCCGGCGAATTCAACGGTTCGCCCCTGCCCGAAAAAACCGGCGTGCTCGTCGTCGATCAAACCCGCGGTGACACCTCGCTCGAATACGGCGGCATGCGGGAAAGCGACTTCGACCGCATGATCCGCGATGCCCTCGACGAGCACCCGGGCGAGCCGATCTACGTGCGATCGCACCCGGACCACCGCTACCGGGGCAAGCATTCGTGTTTCGCACCGTGGGTTTTCGAGGACTCCCGCATCACCTTGCTGCCGCCAGACCTCTCTCCGGCGCAGTGCTTTTCATTTTGTCGGGAAATCTACACCGGCACCTCGCTGATGGGCATGGAAGGGCTCATCCACGGCTGCAAGGTGAAGGCTTATGGCTGGAATTTCCACACCGGCTGGGGCCTCACCGAGGATCGCGGCACTCCCTGCGGCATCACTCGCGAGCGGAAAATCAGCCTGCCCGAGCTCTTTCATACCGCTTACCTGCAATACACCCACTACTTCGATCCTGATACCGGCGAATCCTGCGGTTTGTCCGAAATCATCGACCATGTCGCACTCCAAAAAGAGATGTTCGCCCGCAATCTCGGCCATGCGGTCACGGTCGGTTTCTCGCCGTGGAAGAAAAAAATCGTGCCGGACTATCTGCGCGGCCCGGTGGGAAGCCTCACGCAGTTAGGAACCATGGCCGAGGCGGAAAAAACCTTCGCCGCGCAAGCCGACGCCCGCCTCCACGTCTGGGGCCGGCGGCCGGAAATTCCGCCGGTTTTCCAAGGCCGCGCCGTCCGGGTGGAGGACGGCTTCATCCGTTCCAAGGGGCTCGGCGCCGCCTTCAATTTCCCCTACTCGTGGGTTCTCGACTCGCGCGGCATCTATTTCGATCCCACCACGCCATCGGATCTGGAAGAGCTGCTCAACACCGGATTTTCCGAAACCGACCTCCGGGACGCCGCCCACCTCATCGAAATCCTCCGCGAGAAGCGCCTCACGAAATACAATCTATCCGGCGATCGGATCACGCTCGATCCCGAGAAAACCCGTGGCAAAAAAGTCATCCTCGTTCCCGGCCAGGTCGAGGCGGACGCGTCCATCGCATTCGGCAGCCCGGTTCTCAAATCCAACATCGAGCTGCTCCGCGCCGTCCGTGCTGCCGAGCCCGAGGCTTTCCTCATCTTCAAGGCCCATCCGGACCTCGTCGCCGGCGCGCGCCACGGCAGCGTCCTGCCCGGCGGCTACGACGGCCTGTCCGATCTCGCCGTCACTGACGGCAATGTCCTCGACTGGCTTGACGTTTGCGATGAAGTCCACACCATGACGTCCACCGTGGGATTTGAAGCACTGATCCGAAAAGTCCCCGTCGTCACCTACGGCCTGCCGTTCTATGCCGCGTGGGGACTCACGACCGACCGCCTCGAATGCCCGCGCCGGATCCGCCGGCTCACGCTGGACGAGCTCGTCTGCGGCGCGTTGATGAAATATCCGCGCTACCTGAATCCCGCGACCGGCGAGTTCACCACCGCGCTCAAGGTCACCCGCCTGCTGACGTCCGATGGCGCCGTCGGCGACCAGCGCGCATGGCATTTGAAAACCGTTTCGAAATTGAAAAAACTCTGGGTGGAACTCGCACGCTGACCGATGGACCCCACCCGCAAGCCACTCCACATCGAAGTCGTCACGGACACCTACGTCCCGGATATCAATGGCGTGGCGATTTCGTTAGGAAGCCTCTGCAACGGCCTGCGCGGGCTCGGGCACCGGGTGGAGATCATCCGCTCCGGCCGGTCTCATGGCGAATTTGAAACCACCGTGCTCTCCTGGCCGCTGCCCGGTTATTGGGAGGTCAAGGTCGGCGCGCCGCTGCCGGGCGAGCTCCGCAGGCGTTGGGAAAAACAACGGCCGGACTTGGTTTACGTCGCGATCGAGACACCGCTCGGCTACTCCGCCGTCGCTGCTGCGCTGCGGCTGGGCATTCCCGTGGTCGGCGGGTTTCACACGAATTTCCGCGAGTATCTCGGGCAATACGGAGTCAACCGCATCGGCAACCTGGTCTGGCGCTATCAGAAATGGTTCCACGACCGCCTCGACCGCACGCTTGTCCCATCGCCCGACGCGCGGGACAAACTTGTCAGCTCCGGATTCGCGAAAGTCACCGTGTTAGGCCGTGGCGTGGACACCGCCCTGTTCGATCCCGCCCGCCGCAGCGCCGCGCTCCGGGCGAAGTGGGGCGTGCGCGAGGAAACGCCGGTCGCGCTCGTCGTCGGCCGGGTTTCAGGAGAAAAAAACATCGGGCTCGCCATCCGCGCCTTCGTCCGCATGCGCCGGACCTGTCCGGAAATGAAATGCATCGTCGTGGGTGACGGTCCGGTTCTATCAAAACTCAAGCGCGACCACCCCGAGGTCGAGTTTCCCGGCTACCTCACCGGCGAGGATCTCGCCACCTGTTATGCCTCCGCGGACATCATGCTTTTCCCCAGCGAGACGGAGACCTTCGGCAACGTGCTCACCGAAGGCATGGCCAGCGGCCTCGCCACCCTCAGCTACGACTACGCCGCCGCAGGTTGGCACTGCACCGATGGCGTCAACGGCCTGAAAGTGAAAAAAGGCGATGAAGCCGCCTACCTCGATGCCGCGGAAACCCTGCTCGATCCCGCCTTCCGCAGGAAACTCGGCAGCGAAGCCCGCCGCACTGCGGAAACCCTCGGCTGGCCCACCGTCGTCGCGGAGTTGGAGGAAATTTTCCACCAGGTGGTCTCGGCACGCGATCCGCTTAAGCCATAGCGAATCCCACCCTCATGGCCCACCGCTCCTCTCCCGCAGATCTCGACGGCATGCCGCCCGGCATCCCCTTCATCATCGGCAACGAAGCCGCAGAGCGGTTTTCCTTCTACGGGATGCGGACGATCCTGGTCGTGTTCATCGCCCAGTATCTCACCTTCATGGACGGCACCGGTGGCCGGGCGATGAGTGGCACCCAGGCGGTCGAGTATTACCACCAGTTCACCAGTTGGGTCTATTTCACGCCGCTGATAGGCGCGTTGATCGCCGACATTTTTTTTGGGAAATACCGCACCATCCTCTGGCTCTCCATCGTTTACTGCCTTGGTCACGCGGCGCTGGCCTGCATGGGGTCTTACGGAAACTCGCCGCAGTGGCTGCTGGCGGGACTGCTGCTGATCTGCGTCGGCTCCGGCGGCATCAAACCCTGCGTCTCCGCCCACGTCGGCGACCAGTTCGGAAAACGCAACTACCACCTCATCCCGCGGATCTATAACTGGTTCTACTTTTCCATCAACTTCGGCTCGTTCTTCTCCACGCTTCTGACGCCGTGGTTACTCGAACATCACGGCCCGCACTGGGCGTTCGGCGTGCCCGGCGTGCTGATGGCCATCGCCACCTTCATGTTCTGGTTAGGCAGGAACCGCTTCGTCCACATCCCGCCGGCCGGGCTCGGGTTTTTCCGCGAGGTGTTTTCGCGAGACGGTATTTTCGCGCTGGGGAAATTGGTTCCTCTGTTTGTTTTCATCGCGGTCTTCTGGTCTCTCTACGATCAGACAGGCTCGTCGTGGGTGCTCCAGGCGGAACAGATGGATTTGAAATTCATGGGCATCACCTGGCTGGAATCCCAGATCCAGGCGGTCAATCCCATCCTCATCCTCGTCTTCATCCCGCTCTTCACCTTTGTCGTCTATCCGATGTTGGACCGCGTCTTTCCGCTCACGCCGCTGCGCAAGATCGGCACCGGCATGTTCCTGATGGCGGTTTCCTTCGGCCTCATCATGCTCATCCAGACGTGGATCGACGCCGGGCAACGGCCGTCGATCGGCTGGCAGATCCTCGCCTTCGTGCTTATCACCGCGTCGGAAGTGATGGTGTCCATCGTCGGCCTGGAGTTCGCCTACACGCAGGCTCCCAAGGCGATGAAATCTTGGGTGATGTCGTTGTTCTGGCTCTCCGTCTGGGGCGGCAACCAGTTCACCGCGCAGGTGAACCACTTCATCGCCATCCCGTCGCCCGCCGAAGCTCAGTTCGAAGAAGCGACCGGGAAAATGCCGCCGGATTGGCAGACCTCGCCGCGCACCATCGTGCTTCCGGGTTATTCCGGCGCGGACGATGACGACATCGTCGCCCGCTGCGGCAACGGCAGGCTCGACAGTGTCGAAATCCCCGGCCGCCAGCTCTATCAGGCCGCCGCAATGCGGATCGAAACCCGGGCTGCGGAAAATTTTCCCTCCAACGATGCGGGGCGGAAATTGTTAGCCGGGATGAAGGACCCGTGGGGAAATCCGTTGGTTTACGATCTCATCGACTCAAGCCACGCCCGCATTTCCAGCAACGGCCCGGACCACAAGGCGAAGACGCAGTGGGACCAGGGGATCATCCTCGAAAAGACCAGCGCCGGTGGCCCCGCCTCTCCGGACACCTGGCTCGCCCGCCGCAAGGCCGCGCTCGGTATTGTCGAGAAACCGTCCGAAGCCGGCTTCAAGCGCACCGAATTTGTCGGCGGCCAGACCAAACTCGAAGGCGCGGCGTATTTCCGCTTCTTCACCTGGCTCGTGCTGGCGGCAGCGATGGCCTTCATCCCCTTCGCCTTTTTCTATCGGCCAAAGGCGTATCTGCACGACTGATCACGTCAGCCGCTTCATCACGCCGGCGGAAAGCAGTTTTCCATCCGCCCGGCCTTCGGCGAGTTCCTGGGCGCGTTTCATCACCTTGCCCATGTCCGCCTTGCCGGTGGCACCGGTGTCCGCCACGGCCTGGTCGATGATCGCGGCAAGCTGCTCTTCCGTCAGCGCGGCGGGGAGGTAGCGGGAGAGAATTTCAATCTCGGTTTTCTCAGTCGCTGCCAGCTCGGCGCGGCCGGCTTTTTCAAACTGCTCGAACGAATCCTGCCGCTGCTTGATTTGTTTTCTAACGACCGCCAGTGCCTCGGTCTCCTCCAGCACCGTGCCGAGTCCGCCTTTTTCGATGGCGGCGTTCGTCATCGCGCTTTTGAGCGCGCGCAGGGCGTTGAGGGCGGTGGTGTCCTTGGCCTTCATCGCGGTTTTGATGTCTTCGGAAATTTGGGTGGCTGTGTCGCTCATGCCCCTGTCCTATCACCGGGGAGAATCCAGCCAAGCAAAACCGTGCTCCTGAATCGGGAGCGTGGATTTCATTGTGCGATGTGTCGGGCAAATGCCGATTTCAGGCGTTCCAAGCGCTCTGCGGAAATTTTCCCCAGTGTTCCGAGAATCGCAGAATCGGGAAGCGTCGCCACCATTCCGAGGCGAATCAATGAAGGCACTTTCAATCCACTCTCCAGGTAATCGTCATCTCCGGTGGCAACCACCTCATCAAAATCCGGGTATTCATGATGTAGCTTCGAGCTGAGGGCACAGACCAGATCATCAGAAAATGGCGGCATCTGTGTCAGAATGAGAACCGGCCTCGTCTTGAGTTTGCCGTCAGCCTGTTGCAGATTCGCCAATGCGATTTCTCCTGCCATCATCGTTTGAGGTCGGCCTTGGTGTATTCGATTTCATCATCAGAGTAAGCTCCGGCCAAGCCGCTTGCTGCCAACTTTAGAAAATTGGCACGATCTTGATCGGAATCCTCCAGCACCGTCACAATCAACCGGGCGTTGGTTCGCAAGGCTACTTCCTCGTCGAGCCGTACGTGCTCGCCGTCGAAGTGGGCTGGAATACTCAGTATCAGCATGTCACCAAGGTAAGGAATAAGCGGTTTCAGTCAATCGCGGACTCCCGCACGATCATGCGTTGGAGCTTTGCTTATTGTCCGCCAAAAATCGCCTTCAGCGCCGACCCGATCGAGTGGCTCTGCGGAGCCATCAGCCCGAGGAAATAGCCGATCAATCCCAGTCCGCCCGCTGCGATCAACGCGTGGACCCACGTCCGTTTCACGGCGGTCCCCAGCCAGTGCTCTCTCGCCGCAATCTTGAGGCGGCGGTAGAGAAGTCCCACGACGAAGGCATCAAGGCAGACTTCCGCCATCAATTCAGACCCGGCCATGACGAAGCTAAAAAGCATCCCCACCGCACCCGCGAGGAGGCCGATGACGAGGGCGGCGACGCAAAACACCAGACAGCCCTCCTCGAACAACGGAATCTCCACCACATCCAGCCATTCCAACCACGAACTCCGGTCCTTCTCGTAGGGTATCCGTCTGACCGGCGTCTCAACATTCTCGTCAGATAGATCGACGGGAATCGCGGCCGTTTTCGGATCGTAGCGGATCCGCTCGATTTCCACCCACAGTCGTAACAGAACGAGAAATACCCCGTAGCCGCCGAGCACCGCCAGCGGATAGCGCAGCCACATTTCACCGAAGCCACGGTAAAGCAGCGCATGGGAAAGCAGGAATCCGGCGAATCCGGCGATCGTGACAATCAGACCGAGCATGAGCCGCGGGAATGAATGTCTGCGGAAATAAGCTTCCAGAGCGGCGCGAGCGCGAAGGCGCCATTTCGGATGGGAGGCCATGGGAGGGCTTTGTTGGAAATGGATCTGCTGGATTCGAACGCCATCCTTAGCGTGCGGTGGACCGTAGAGTCCATTCCAACAACCCACCGATTTTCAAATGGGACACGTCCGAAAAACCGAAGTCGTCATTTGCATTTCAGCCGGGGGCCATGAGCTTGTCACACTGGCCGGGACCTCTACTGACCGGGCAAACCAAACCGAATCATGACAACTTCAAACGACAAATCCGCAAAGCCCGTGTGGTTCATCACGGGATGTTCCACCGGCTTCGGCCGCGAGCTGGCAAGGCACGTGCTCGATCTCGGCTACCGCGTGGTGGTCACCGCCCGCAAGCCGGAGGATGTGGCCGATCTGGCGGAGCTCGGCGATGCTTTGGTGCTGAAACTGGATGTGACGGACCCGAGCCAGATCGACGCGGCGGTGAAGGACGCGGTGGCGGCATTCGGTGGCATCGATGTATTGGTGAACAACGCGGGCATCGGCTATTTCGGCGCGGTCGAGGAAAGCGAGGAAGCAGAAGTCCGGCAGATGTTCGAGATCAATTTTTTCGGCCTGAGCCGGATGATCCAGGCGGTGCTGCCTGGGATGCGCAAACGCCGCAAGGGGATGATCGTCAATTTATCCTCGATCGGCGGACTGCGCGGTTTCCCTTCGGTGGGGTTCTACAACGCGACGAAATTCGCGGTTGAAGGGCTTTCGGAGGCGCTGGCGCAGGAAGTGGAGCCGCTGGGCATCAAGGTGTTACTGGTGGAGCCGAGTGGTTTCCGCACGGACTGGGCGGGGCGCTCGGCGAACGAAACGAAGCACCCCATCGCCGATTACGCGGCGACAGCGGGGGA
>Ga0123337_10002161_pt1 | contig 22906 bp, 18 predicted proteins | sample frozenSSSSmetaG_FD_89792 | JGI IMG/M metagenome (GOLD analysis project Ga0123337, IMG submission 89792) | Glacier valley bacterial and archeal communities from Borup Fiord, Nunavut, Canada, to study Microbial Dark Matter (Phase II) -... | ecosystem: Environmental > Aquatic > Freshwater > Ice >...
AGAATTCTCTGTTCTCGACGTTCTCACGATTTTCATGATTCTGCCGGTCACGTGGGTGGGTCAACTCGCTTTCCTGGGTCAACTCGCTTTTCCCCCCTACGAGGCACGAGTAGGGGGTGCGAGCCCCCGGGTAGTAGATGATATGGAATAAATAACGAATATTAATATGATACAACAAGCTAGACAGCCAATAGTGGAAGCTACATACTGTTTGCCTTCCTTGAATCCATTATCCCTCCAAGCAATGTCTGAGTCGCACTAAATCGACCCCAAGTTGCATGGACGATGTTTGTCTTAAGATATCGAATGAGATGCTTTCTGCTTAATTGCTGTCCTCTGTTGATTACCTTCCAACACACATTCGTCCGCGGCGATGTGTCCATCCTTATTTGAAATAAAATACGATCGTATGCATGTGCAGTCTCCTCAACAGGGTCAATTCAGTACCTAGGCCAACCATCTCACTTCTCTTCCGCGTCCGTCAAAGCAGCTCCCCACTCTCCTTAACTCTCCGTCCCAACCTGCTTCACAGCAACGCCACGACCTCGGCACGCACCCTCAAGATGGAGCGGTCTTCCTCATGCTGGGGGAATTGAGAAGAATCCACCTTCCCACGCTGTCCGTTGCAAGCGGTAAACGGAACCTTCACCACTAGGCGAGTAGAAGATAGTCTGCTGATATAACTCCAGGCCAGCGCCGTGGTGACTTCACCCAAAGCCACGATCCCGCGAAGGCAAGACCCTCGGAATCCTCGGCGCGGGTGGTAGGCATTGACCGTCAGCCATCCGCGCCCGCATTCGACATGAAGACCAGATCATCTATCACAACCGCAACGCAGTCGATCTCTCGCAGGTGGGGATATGGGCCAAACTTGAGAGGCTTGTGCTGGCCAATGTGCATTCTGCCATTGTCAAACTACAAGCTGATTACTCAAGTTCCAGCGCAGACAGGTGGATACGTCGTTTCTCACGATTTTGCCGTCTGATTTCAGTCGAGAAATTTGGAAAAAGTTCACAGAACTTCTTTATTCAGGAATGAAAATAACCAAGTCACTGAATAGAGCTTCCTAGAAAAGTCAGCAATAGAAAACTTTCCTTTGAAGGGTGACTATGCTTCAATTAAAGCTTTTTCTAAACTGCAGGTCGTCTTTAAACATGGAGTGTGGTCGTCTTTTCTTCTGATATTTCTAAAAAAAAGGGGGGGGGGCGCGCCCGCCCAGAGGGATAATAGCACGTGACAGCGTCAAACGCAAGGATCCCAACGCGGGAAGCCTGCCGCGGGAAGCTGCCAATCCACAGTGCAACCGCCACCTTCGGAGATGTTCATCGCATCCTTCAGTCGTCACCTCGCATCCTATTGTAACTGCTTCTAGGCACTAATTCACAATATGCGGTATTTGGATATCACGATGAAGCCGAATGCCCGTGAGGCTCCGGTGCCGGTGCCGGCGCCCAGGCAATCTGGTCGTTGGCGCGTTGTGCGGCTGGTTGCTCTGATAGCAGCGTCGATCGTGTTGGTCTACGCGCATTTCCTGCCAGCATTCGAAGGAGATACCATCTCCGGATCTCGTTTCCATGGGAGCCAGGACGTACTCACTTTCGAAAGCAAAAAACCGTGGTCGTGGAGTGATATTGCTCCGAGTAGAGAGATTGAATGGCACTCCTGCTTCGAAGACTTGGACTGCGCAAGGCTGGATGTCCCCCTTGACTGGCTTGAGCCATCAGATGATGCTCGCGTTGTCCTGGCCGTCATCCGTCTTCGTGCGACCGAGGTTGATGATTATAGGGGTCCGGTATTCTTCAACCCTGGGGGCCCTGGCGGCTCTGGCGTTTTCGCCATGAGGGATCGAGGAAGATATATCCAGCAAATCGTCGGTATGAATCATGACCTGATCAGCTTTGATCCTCGAGGGATCGGAGCATCGACGCCAGAAATCCAATGCTGGCCGTCAGACCAGAGCGCAAAGATATGGTCGCTGTTGGAAGTTGGCGTCGTTGATGCTCATCCAGGTGTTCTATACGACGCCTATGCCCGCGCTTCGGCGTTTTCAGGGGCTTGTGCAAGCGCCATGGGAGGAACTTCGAACTCCAACGGGTCGGAGCACGGATTGCTGAGCTACATCAGTACGACGTCCGTTGCGCGAGATATGCTTGAAATCCTGACGACGATGGGAGAGGAAAAGCTCAAATACTGGGGCTTCAGCTATGGAACGATGCTAGGCGGCATGTTTGCAGTACTATGGCCCGAGAAAGTTGAGAGAATGGTGAATGACGGGAACGTCAATTATCACGAGTGGGCTACCAACACTCATGCGAGCTTTTCCAACGATGCAGATGAGGTGATGAACGCCTTCTATAAATATTGCCATCTGGCTGGACCAGAAGGCTGTGCCTTCTACAGCTCAACCCCAGAGGCTATTGAAGCCCGACTAGACGCAGTGCTTGAAAGTCTCAAAGTGCGCCCGATTGTGGTGCCTATGCCATTGCGCATAGCTGGCTTACCAGAAGTTATCTATTATTCTTCAGTCAGACAATTGATAGCCACCTCCCTGTATCAGCCGGTTTATATGTTCCCGGCTGTGGCCAATATTCTTGCTTCTCTTGAGGCAGGAGACGGAACACCGTTTGTTGATCTTTACGGTGCATCCCAGACACCGTTATCATGCGATCCCCAACCAAGCAACCCTTCACCCGCAATCGAAAACAAAGAAGGAACAGCGGATGCCTTTTCCGCCGTGGTTTGTACTGATGGGGGTGAAATGGATGACTCCATCGAGGCTGTTGAAGGGTATACGAAGGGCATATTAGAAGCCAGCAAAGCCGCAGGACCTGTAAATGCGATGTCGAGAATGAGATGTGTGGGATGGAGAATCCGAGCCAAGTGGAGATACTCAGGTACGTCATATTCAGCCATACTTGTCTAGAGGCTTTCTAAGATGATCCATAGGCCCTTTTTCTGGGAAAACGAGTTATCCAATGCTGTTTATCGGTAATAAAGCGGACAACATTACGCCACTTCAAAGTACTATGCAGAATGCAGAAGGCTTCGAAAATGCTTCGGTACTGATTTCGGATTCTTTTGGAGTAAGTGATGACGTTCTAGGTACCTCATTTGAGAAGTATATTGACTGTGGCTAAAGCATACATCACTTTCGACGCCATCTTCGTGTGTTGCAAGACATATACGAGATTATTTCCAAGATGGCACATTACCTCGGCACCAAACTGTATGCAAGCCAGATGTCACACCTTTCCAGCCGCTTTCTGAACAGCGGATCATGAGTGAAGACTCTGAATTTGCGTCAGCGGTTTGGCAACTTTCAGAGAAGGCAGCGCATTCTTGGGCTTTGCAGTAGTAGTTCATGGTTCATACTCCAGACACGTCAAGATTTATGATATATGTATCTGGGGCTGTTGTATTCAAACAAAAAATATCCTCAAGCAGAAATATGCCGACATCGATCTTCATACCTAGTATCTCCAAGTTGACTCGAAACGTCGCATCTTCGCCAAAATGGATGAGATATGCCGTCCTGGCGGATGCGTAGGCCTTCTCTGAAAGCTCTGACGCCCGCAATTTTCTATAAATCTGCCAGAGACAGATCCATATTTGGAGCACCCCATGAAAGGGAATTCCATACTTCACAATCTCGAAATCAACTCCTGGCTCAAGCGGAAGGCTAGCGCCTCGAAGCACGAAGCCGATACATTTCAATGCGTTTAGTGCGACGTCGATGGCCTTCCGTTGCCTCCTGCTGCTGTCATAGACAGATATCAGAACGCGCCACGTAGCGAAGAGTTCCAAACGGGGAACTTTATCTGCCGGTGGGCCCCAAGTATCCGCAGCAGATTTCAGCAATCATTCTACCCTTTCGCAGTCGACGATTTTTGGATCTGCTATTGCCGCAGTGAGATCACTCAGGAATTTTATCCTTTGTTTCTTGGTCGGCTCTGAGAGGCTCCGATTCTCAGTGCAGATGGCACAGTCGCAGTTAATATGCCATCTTGCTAGTTCTCTTCCTATGCCCTCGAAGTTGCAGTACATCGGCGCCAGATACGACCATTTTAGCTCCGTATCCTCGGCCATATCGCGCGTCGCGCGTACGATTTGGAAGTCGCCAATGAAGCTTCTGTTTACGTTGGGGACGCAGCTGTGGTTTATGTATGAAGTCATGATCCAGAGGCCCTCCGATCTCAAGAGATGAGTGCCGAAGTCAGCTTCCATGTTATGATAATGGATCGTGGTTATGGGACACACGAAAGCACTGGCCGAAACGATCCGCTCGAGGAGAAATTTACATTCGTCAGCACGTTATCCATACATTGACTGGATTTCGGTGACGTGAACTTCACGTATCAAAGACAGGCTTTCCGTCAACTTCAACAAAGTCTGTGGACTGGTGTGTATCATCATGCAAGTCCAAGACCGTGGGAACCAGTGATGGGTTCTACACAAGTTTTCGGACAACGGCCCGCAACAACGCCGCTTCCGAAGTCACGGTGGTAAGGCCTGTATCAGAATCGTAGAGGACTGTGACTCTCGAATTTGGGCCTTCATACAGATTCTCTGACAGGTAGGAATAAGCAAATGCCTTCTCGCACAGAAGAAGGTCGCCAGCTTTCACAGCTTTTGTTAAAAACAGCCCTCGGCCACGACCAGGCGAGTCTTTCACAGCGACAGGTCCAACATATGTTGCATTGTCCTTGTATGGATTCTTGTTCTCCCCATCATGAAAATGCATCGCTGCCAAATTATACGATCCTGATTCCTGCTCCTTGATCCTCTTAATCGTCCTCTTGAATAGGGCTGATTCGCGTTTCTTGTCCTCGCAGGCCATGGTTCTGAGCAATTCTTGGATTTGCTGGTATCTCCTCAGCGCATAGAGAGCCGCTCCCGCCGCATACCGTGCATCCTCAATCATATTGGAAGCATCATCCGTGAAGGCTGTATATCGTTCAAGACGGCGTCATAGCGGCCGATATCGAGACTAGCATGCGCGCGGTTGAGCTTTATATCTCTTCTCTGCTCATCCGAGAGAGTGATGAATTCTCAAGCGCTTTCGTGTACCTGCGTCTCGTTAGCAGGGCTGGCAAATATGCCGCGCTGCCCATCTTCACCTACAGATTTATGGCTGCCAGATACCTCCGCGAATTCATCGCCATATGAGCCATCTGATTCAGGTTATAAAATCCAGTATTCGTGCCACGATTCCTGCCCGCCAGTCCTCCGGAGTCCTAGTATCGTCGTCTCTCGCCCATATGATGTCATTCACATGGTCGACGTGAATTCCGTATCCCGATGCGCGGTGCGGGACCAGTAAAAGTCGGTTCCTTGACGACGACGCGACCCTTGGGCAGGATCCCTGCTGCCCTGCGCTCCTCATCTTCCTCCGCCTGATATACCTCCAGCAACACCACATCGTCCGTTTCGTCCTCCATCACGGCCTCGATGGCCGAAGTCCTCATCGATTCAGTGATAGATCGCAGGACGATATATTTCCCGCGGTGCTACGCGCCGAGAGCAAAAGCCCTGATGCAGACGGATGCGAGCTCGGCGAAGGGCGCCACAGATGGAGGATACGCGCGCGGGAGCAGCAACTGGCGGATGTCGACATCGTTGGCCTTCCTCAGCTCCGAGGAGCGGAATTCCTCGTACTCTTCAAGCAGCTTCTTGCGAGATGGCCTGTCCCCTGGCCGTCTGCCTTCGCGGGCTCTCGATGCTTGGAGAAGGATGTGCTGGGCTTGGAGGGCCTTTGTGGCGGTGTCGAGGTTGGATGCCAGTTTGCTTAGTTGTGGCGAGGGCGAGAGCCATTCTGTCCTGCTGATGGGCGCGCTTTTCCCGTCATATGTTGGGATCTACTTCAGGTGCTCTAGTTGGAACCCAGCTATAAAAGCAGTGCGCGGTGCACAAGGCAGTCTCGATAAGCGGTGTCGATGGAGGTTGGCAATACGGGGGAATTCAAAGGCGAAAAATTACGCATCGTCGCGCCTTCGCATCTATCGTTGTCTGCAGGTCCCAGCGAGAATTTTTTTGTTATGCGCTCAATGGAGCTGAGCTGCATTTTTTTGTACGTGTTAAATGGAACTGCAGCACAGACTCTATTCTAAATGCAGTGACAAAGAGGGTTTTCTCATCACCTTATTCCACGTTGGATATTGGATACACAGACGATAATATCACAGTTCATTGCGATCTAGATCTACCTATTGCCCTTCCCATCGTTAATGTCTGTTCAATTCACAATTCACGATTCACAATTCACGATTCACGTTATTTGCAAACATCTCATGCTCTCTCCAATCTATTGTGTCCTACGGTCTCCCTTTCCGTTATTTTTTCCTGTAGAAAGTCACCACAGCGGATTGACGACGCATGTTCAAAATCATCTGCAGATGCATTGTTTAGCACTACTGCATGCTAAAGTTTGCAGTATCAGCTATCTCTATTCCTGCATACTCCTACGTAACCACGTTGCCTGCACAATCGTACACCACCCGCTTCCCTCCATGCATCTACCCCATCCGCAGCCCCACTGCGCTTAAATACGCGCAGCAAACCGTCCCAAATAGCCCCATCCTCCTCATGGCTCGCCCGCATGTCTCCGCTGCACTGCGGCTCGAGCATCAGCAATATCTTCGTCGACGGCAGCGGTTGCCTGGTCTCTCTGGCACGAGGCGCAAAAGCGCGCTTCGCACTCTGCGCAGACGAAGATGTAGCGAGGGGACTGGTGTGCACACAAGTCACACTGGCCCAGCTCCGCCCTCAGCCTCACGTTGTCATGGCGGCATGGCATTTCGCGGCGAGGAAAAGGTGTGGCCTGCCTCTCCTCTGGAAATAAGCCAGCAAGCTCCTCGTCGGCAGCGCGGAGAGGTCCATTTCCATCTCCCACTTCAACTTCGGGGGCATACTCATATCTCATTCGGCGGCGCTCAAGGCGCTCAAGGCGCTCTTGTATTTCGTGTAGTGCTTCAGGCACGTCTTCGGCAGCCAGCTCTTCCCACTCAATATCGATGTGGCGCCTATCGACCCTGCGTGCAACTTGTCCTATATAGGAGCACCTGCACGTCCTCCACTGCCGGCCGCACACGTAGCAGAACTCCCTCCCGCAGCGACATCTAGAGTCCGTCAGTATATGTCAGCAGCTTGGAAATCTGCAGAATCAAACGTACACGATGTGGTTACAACCACTAGCACGTTCGACAAAAATCTGGCAGCCCTCACATTTGCGCCAACCGTTGTCCTGCGCGGCTGCGATGAGGCCATCCTCACCCGGATTGCCCACGCAATTTCCATTTGCTTCGTCGGAATGCCTCTCATGCATCTTGTGCTTGCAGAGTGTGCAAGTCTCCTTGAGACAGGATTGGCAGGTCGCTACGACGCCCCTAATATTGTGTGGTCGGATGAAGGCGCCGCAAGCCGCGTCGGCGCAGTGGGTTGCGTTTGTAGCCCCGGCTTCATAGATCTTCTGCGTATATTTCTGTAGTGTGTCCGCACTCAGCAGAAATGACGCCTCCTGGAGGTTGAACGAGCTGTTTCTGCCTTGGCAGCAGCGAGCGGGGAATTGGGAGGCGTCGGCGCAGGAGGCAGTGAATTTGCGCTCCAGACATTCTCGACACCATGCGTGACGGGTTCTGTTACAGTCGGCGTACATGCAGTAGATGAAAGGGATGTCCTCCTGGCAGCAGGTGCATTTGATCATGCAGTTGCTGTCTGGCAAAGGTGGTTGTGTAGGTGCCATTGATGATAATTCTCCTGGAGGAGGATTCTCTCCACCGAAATTGTTGCAGGTGTCGTACCTCAGAAGATAATCTGGGAGAATGACCCGGCGTCGTACTGGTGCTGTCAAACTCCTAAATGTCTCATACAACTCACCCATGGGAATGGCCTGACTGGTAGAAGTTGTTGTGGAATTGGCCATGCCATTGCTTGTGTATCGTGAAAGCCTTAGTGCTGTGGCCATTGAAGATGATCCTCCTGGGGAAGGATTTCCCACATTGTAACCTCTCAAGGCATTGTGTCCTGTGAGTCTACCTGGGAGAGTAGAACCGAATGCTCTAAATAATGCTGCGGTCGAAATCCTAGATCTACGGTCTTGTTCGGCGGCACGAATGGCTTGACTGGCGGAAGTTGTTGTGGAATTAGCCATGCCATTGCTGGTGTACCTTGAAATCGGTCGTGCTGCACCCATTGACGATGATTCTCCTGGGGAAGGATTCTCCACGTTGTGATCTCTCGAGGCATTATGTCCTGTGAGTCTATCTGGCAGGATAAAGCGGCATGGTCTGAAAGGGGCTGCGGTGGAAGAACCAGGCGTACCAGCTCGGTCGTCCATAACAGTGGTTTGATTGGTCGGAGTTGTCATGGTATTAACCATGAGGCTGAAGTTGGTTGAAGAAGAAGCACCATCCCCCGTGTTCTGGCTATTGCTAACCCTAGTTGTACCATCTTGGTTGGCCACAGTAGTGGTTTCATCAGTGGAAGTTCTTATAGAGTTAAGCATGAGGCCGACGTTGGTTGAAAGATGGGCACCATCACCCATGTCCTGATTGTCCTGATTATCGCCAGGCTCAGATGTACCATCTTGGTCGGTCATAGCAGAGGCTTGATCAGTGAAATCTATCATGGAGTTAGCCATAAGCGTGAAGTTTGTTGAATAATCCGCACCACTGCCTGTATTCTGGTGGCTGTCTGACAGTGACTGGGTGTTCGACAGTGAGTGTATGTCATCATTGCTGCGGGCTTCTGCATCATCGTCGGCAGTGGTGATGAGTATCCCATGTGAAGGCGTGATGGCAGGTGTACTGTCAAGCATGGGAGCGTCCTCCTCAGCAGTGGTGATGAGTATCCCTTGCAAAGGTGCCCCGCCCGTGTCTGTGCCATCCAGTATGGGGGTATCAAGTATGGGAGTATCCCCCATAGCAGTAAGACCCGTCTGATAGCCGTGGCTTGAGCGTCCTGAAGCTGCATGATTTCCTGGCTCTTCACTAGCATCAGCAGTGTTCCGGACGGGTTCTTGGAAAGGAAATGGTCATACCAGAGCTGTCACTGGCCATGACTACGTTTGGTGTTATTTCGTGGCGGGGTCGATGTTGACGATTTCTCAAGAGCGCTGCATTGCCTAAGCGTCTACGCATAGCTGTTGACGTTGTTCCGCCAATGAATGGGTATAGGGCAAAGAAATTATCGTCAGAGTCGCTGTCGTTGTCCATGGCTGATGGCTGGTCTCGGGTTTCGGCATAGGAGCCGCTGAAGTTGGTTTGCTCGGCGGCAGCTTCCCGTGTGGGATGTCCAGCCTGTTGGCCTACTCTTGAACTCGATCTTGGAGTTAGGTTTGACAGAATACCAGGTGTTGGCTCCGTTCGAACAAGACCATTTCTAATATGTTGAACGGCTTTAATCGAGTTAGCTTCGGACTCAATAGATGGAAAAGTTATACAAAGCTGGCTGCTTGCCTTTGGTCTTAGATCGGTCATCTAAAGCATTACCATGACGAAATTCCTCTCGAAAGACTTTTCGTTGCAAATCTTGGCCAAATGCTTCTTCGCCCCTTCCCGTTTGCTTTGCTCGATCGATGTGCCCCGCCATACGTCGTGGTCTTGGCGTCGCAGCGGGTAGGAGTTTTCAAGTTGTTGATGTTGTTGATGCGGCTATGCGAACGCGTCTTGAAGAAAGTAAATAAAGAAGGTAAATCAACAATATCACCGCTTCCACTTTGCAGCCCTGTCCCTCTCCTCTGCCTTCCAGAACTATTAATTCAGCAGTTTGTGCACAAGACATTAACATGGCCTCCTCGTTTTTGGCCGTCCTGAGGCCGCATGGCGCAAAATCATGATGTGAGTGAAATTATAGATGCTACCACCAAGTTATGAAGCAACTATACCCACTTTTTTCTATCATGGACTTCATTTTAAATCTTACCTCACTCCTTGTAGATGTTTAGTTACATAGCAAGAAGAGCTAGGAGTACCAGGACGTTGCTGTCTCCTTTATAAATCCTAAGTGCCTTCTGATTTCTTCTTACTATTCTAGTTCTCATTTTTACATTACTATGATATATATCATTTATATTACCATGCCTATCTACATCGTTCATACTAGTAATGTTAATAACATTAGAATGCAGTATCTATCCATATCTACTCTACTTCAACACAAATTCATATAACACTACGTGCAAGGGAGACAAAACGGGACATAAACACTAGCCAACGAAGGCTTCAACCCCCCTTTCATTCTGTTAGAGAAGTAATCTGCAACCATCTTTCATGGCTCCTCATGATCCTCATCCTCTACCATGGTGAACAGTGCCCCCGACTGCCTAAGATGCTTACAGATGTTGGAAAAATGCCGCATCAAGATCCCAGCAGCTCTTAAATGCAAAGCTAGAAAGAAGTAGATAAGAAAAATAAGTCCAGATTAAACCTGGCATTCCTGCATCTTGACAATATGGCAATCATCAGTGCATCATCCACCACATGTTGGTCGGGGCCAACAGGCAAAATCCAGAACATCTTTTTAAAAGACCGCCTTTCCATTCCCCGGCCTTCTAAACCGCTTAAATATATATATATATATATATATATATAACTAGTAATCCGCTTCCCTTAAGTCTAGTGCGCTACTAGCGTTTTAACTTATACTATGTATTCTATCCTTACTTTATATAGGCTGCTAGATATAGTTGCATAACTAATAGCCTACTAAGGTTTAACTAGTCTACACTTACTATTAATAATCATATACTATTTTTTTAAGAGAGATGCTTTATAGTCTTAGTGAATATTAATAACATTATTCCTATTATCTTTAGGCTAACTACTTAGTATCTCTAAAGTCGCTAGCTTAGGCCCTATTAAGCTAATTACAAAAGGCTTTATGCTACATTCATTGTATAGCCTAGTTTTAGTAGGGATGCCTTTATATTATAAAATTATAAGATTCTAGTAGTATTACGTAGTAGGCCCCCCTGTCACTATTCCTAATAACAACATCTCAGAACTGAATCTAGCAGTCTAGACTTCTAGAATCGGGAGTCTGGATATATAAGGAAGACTAGCTCGGCTACTACGTTGACGACCGCATCATTACGACTCACGAAGCGCCCACAGAAACGGCACTTAGACCGGCATCGCACCACCCGTCGCCGCGAGCCCCATCCCCATGAATATCGGCGCAAACCCATACTCGACCATCAGATACCTCAGGTCGTGATTTGCGCCCTTCTGGATATTCCGCTGCCCGCGCAGCCCGCCCAGGAACGTCCGCATGACTGAGTACGCCGCGCAGAACGCGAAGCGCTCCTCGTCGATCTCCTGCCCACCGCTGGCCTTGTAGTGGTCCACGAACGTCTCCCACTCCATGTGCTTGACGATGTGTGGCTTGAGGTCAGGTCCTTCTCAGGCGCGCTGAAGTCCGCGCACTCTGTGGGAATATGTTAATATTTCCGATGACTAGAGAAGAGAAGATGTCTGAGGGAAAAGAACAAGAGCTCACCCCAATCCAGCACGCCGGTGATCCTGTCGTCGACAGCCAGCACATTGTGCACGGCGAAATCGCCGTGGGTGAGCACGGGCAGCCGCGCGTCGGCCGGTATATTGTGCTCGAGCCAGTGGAAGAGCCAGGTGACGTAGGGCGACGGCAGGTGCTCGACCTTGTCGATGTAGTCGCGCCAGCCGCGCATGTTGCGGGCGTAGCGGGTACCGATGTTGTCGGCGAGGGCGGAGGCATCCTCGTACTTGACGATGTAGTCCTCGAAGGTGGAGATGGGGATGGCGTGGAGTCTTGCGAGGAGCTCGGCGAGCTGGAGGAGGACGGTCGAGGAGATGGCGGAGTCCTTACCGCCCTTGTCGAGGAAGGAGCGTGGAATGGCGCCGGGGACGAGGTTCATGGTGTAGAAGGTGCCGTCGATGCCGGGGAGGTCGAGGGCGAGGTCGAGCGGTTGTGGGGCGGGGTAGTCAGTCTTGGCCAGCGAGCGGAGCAGGTCGAACTCTTGGTCTACTCGGAAGGTGTTGTGCAGCATGATGGGTTGTGGATCCGCTTTGCGAACGATCAACACCTCGAGTCGTTCTGCGATGTCAGAGACATCCTCTGACTCTGCATCCTCTCCTAGGGCTTGCTTGGGCGCCGGCTTTTGCTTCACTGTCGCTTTGAATGTCTGCTTTCCATACCCACCGTGACGGGGACGAAATCGACAACTTCTACTGGATTGCCTCGTTGGGTCGTCAAGAACTGTTGCAGGAAGTCGGTAAGGTGAGGCTGCGGTTTCGAAAGCTGGAGGCGAAACAGCTGGGTCGTCTCCGAATGGAGCAATTGGCACAGGCAAGATCTTAGAAGTATACTCGCCCTCCCACTGTGCGAGTCTGCGAAGCAATGGCTCAACAGCTGCATCGTCGCCGCTCTGCCTCGACAGTAACCGCGCCTCTTTATCCAGTCGACTCGTCAGGTCTTCATAGAGAACCGCGAGCTGGTCGAAGCCAGCATATGTCAGGTCAACAGCTGCTGGCGTTGTGTAAGGGCGACCGAGATGCTCGATAATCTCCTGCTCTAGAGCATCTCCATTACGGATTGTCGCGAGTAATATCGGAATTGACGGACCCTGACGCTTGAGCAGATCATTCAGAGTAAGCTTGATGACGTGAAGGGCAGCTTGCGCCTCCAGAGTTTGCGCGGCAGGCGCAACGGATTGGTCGAGGGCTCTGAGAACCAGCGAAACGCAGGTCGAGGTGGGATTAATCCTCATTGTAGGGATTGGGGGAGGGGGAAGACTTGCTCTGCTTGTTCGAGGAATTATGATCTCATTATTCACTGGAGTGGATGTGGTTATCTTATAAATTTTCCTTGCCAGTTGGCCGACAGAACGTGTATCTCTCAGAGGATCTGCACATGGCCTTGATACATGTGCCGACATAGCTACTCTCTCTACGCTGTAGCTTATCATTTTCCCTACCCCGCACCCGCATCCGCACCGGCACCCGGGCGATATAAGGGTGATGGGGCCGCAAAGCTTAGTGTTGATGATGATATGTACTAGGTCGTATGTGTTGCGACGGTCAGTGCCCCTCGATTTATTCGGCCATTGAAATCCGGACCCGGTATAATCTCGCCGCGGGGTGTGGCAGGGGCGGTATTCCCTTATGGAAATTACTGAAGAAAGGAAATCGTGCAAGACGGGCACGGGGTTTATGACTTCTGGCATGGAAAACATCAGAAGTCTTGACCGATGAATTCGGAGAACTATTATTAAAAGGGCTATTGCAGTGGGCCGACGAATCTAACCAATAAACTTGCCATCCGCATCGATCTTCCCTTTCATGAAGCGCTGGTACGCGGCAAACCAGGCCTCTTGATAAGTGCAATAAGCAACGCGGCCACTGTCCTCGTCGGTCCATTTGTAGACGCTGTCAATGAAAATGCCGTTTGGCCACGACGGCAGATGCGCCTGCGCAATAGCCTCGCCCTTAAACCTGTAGATCTTGCCCTGATTGTCCTCTGCAACAATCGTCTGCTCAACCGCAGAGTAGAGCTGAGGGTGCCAACGCTGGATCTTGCGCTCAACCCTCACGACCTCGCACTTGACGCCGTCGGTGATGACCCAGGCGAAATACTGCGTAGGCTTGCTCGCATCCACCTTGAACGTGTCATTCCAAACCTGTGTGCTGTCGTAGCCGACCTGGTTGAAGCTTAGATCGTCGCCAAAGAAGATCGGTGACCACCCAACTGGCGGATACGGAACCTCGTCTTCGGTGCGGACCTGACGCCACGAACGGTCGCGAACGGACACGCAATTGACCGCATGATGCTTTCCGTTCATGGTGAGGTCGCCAACAGTCCTCATATATTGCTCCGAGCCACCTGGCAGCTGCTTCGGATCGGTATTGTCGTCTTCGCTGGGGAAGACGTGGCCACGGACAAGCAGAGGGGTAGCCGCGGTCTGAGTTACGTCGAAGAAGGTGTTGGCAGTTTTGCTCTTGTAGCTGACGCGGACCTTTTTCCCTAGCTCAAGGAACTCGACACGGAGACCGTTCGCTGTTTCGATCACGTTGCCCTCCTGCACCTCGGGGTATGGCATAGTGTTAATATAGTCGCAATGGTCAATGTCCAAAGGCTTCACGTTATGCAGGCCCGAGAAGACCATTGCTCCGCCAGAGCAGAGGTTGAAGACTGGTTGGTAGCGGATATAGATGAAAACGCCAATCTTCTCTTCGGGAACGTTGAAGCCAAAATAATGAGTGTGGATGGTATGGTCTGCCCATTTTTCTCCTTCTTCCGGCTTGGGTATCCAGAGGTCAGACTCAACAGGTCGAGTCAATAATGGTTCAGGTGCCATGATTGGGAATACTTGAGGCTGCCGTGTCGTCAGAATATTACATCTCGTAGATAAATCAGAGAATTTCAGGAGTTTCGTACCTGAAAGCGACGTAGATTTGATTGATCCCGCAAGAAATATCCTTACTCTCGGCGCCTTTGGGTTTCGTTCGGTCTTTACTTATTCTGAATTCCTTGGAGATGCAAGATGACCCCGCGACTTGGAGAAGAATGGCGATCGCGAACCCCCGAGATCTCATGAGGAGTGCACTAATTGCACCAATTGCACAAGTCATTGATCAAACGTGGCGCACCGAGGCTGTACAGTACAAAATCCAAAATGCTCTATCAAATTGATCAATAGGGCCGGGCAAGAGAAGCAGTAGCCAGAGTCTTGTCCAGAATGATGCCAGTTAGGGGTTCTTCTTGGCTTTGGAAGGTTGTCGAAGATGGTACGTTTATATACATACTCAGTACACGGTAAGGAGTAGACCTTGATGATCGATATCTTGTGCATAACTCACGCCTTCACGACAGGAGATATATGCGAGAGCCAGCATTGCTCGAGAGACAAGAATATGTAACACTGCATTATACTCTTGAGAGAGCTCCGCGCTGCTTCAGAAAGATGGACAGCTGCACAATAAAACGTGCCACCCCATTGACCCGCAAACTCGTGACAGAAAGAAACATCATCCACGAAGAGAGTTGTAATATTCGGCAGATATCGTAAGTTAATATTTGATCGACCTCTCAAGTTCTGAATGTCCTCCATCCTCGACCATCAGGCCAGGCCGTTCATGATTTCTCCATCGAGAATTTGTCAGAAACCTTCAGCCCCGACGTGAAATCCGCCGCTCTCGTAGCCATATTGCACGGGAACGAAGAATGCTCATGCACAAACTTCCACTGCCCATCACGCCTCCTGAACAGCGACATCCTGAAGGTACAATTGAACGCAACGCCATCGGTCGCCATCCCCAGTACCTCTGGTAGCCCATCGCGTACCCGAAATCGGGCGTCACGGCGAAGATCTCGAGGTCGCTCCATGCGATGTTCGCATCGGCGAGGTACGGGGTGATCTCGTCGTAGTGCTTGCCGAAGCCGCGACGCTCGACGGCACCCAGCAGCTCGACGTATTGCGCCTCGTCGAAGTCGTAGAAGCGCTTCCCGGCATCGGGGTCCTGCGTGCAAACGTGGTTGGCGAGTCGCCCGAATTCTTTGTAGTGCTCGAGGATCTATTGATGGGCTTGGACGAGCGCTGGGTCGTGGTCCTGTTGCAATCGGGGGTTAGTGGCCATCTTCCTTGTCCATGGAGGTTCGAAGGTGGGAGAAGATACCTTGCTTAATGGCTGGGAAAGCTCCTTGTGGAGTGCCTCGACCGTGGTATATGGTTTCTATCTCATGACTGATTTCATGACTGATTTCATGACTGAGTCGGCTCTCGCATTTCTTGGATCCTTGGACTGGTTTCTGATGCTCTATTTACCTCGTCCTGAGTGGTCTGGAGAATGAGAGAATGAGAAACCGCAGCGCCCGAAAAATCCGGAGTCAGCTTCAGCTATGTACGGCGAGTATAAACACGCTGCCCGTTTCAAGACTAGCGCCAGCGACGGCCTTTTAAGGGCAACCCCGCTGGACATGGCATTTTGGAGAGCCATCACCGAAAAGTCCAGTACATATCCTGGGACCAGATCTGCACGATACAACAAAAAAAATAAACAGAAAGAGAGCAAAAGCATCGTCGATGATCTTATTTATTCGAGCATCCTCACGGCTCAAGCAAGAAATGCAGCAGCAGGATGATGTGAGAAGTGAAAAGTGAGAAGTGAGAAGTGATGAGCAAAAAGAAGCAGCGCCTTCCCTACGATCCAACATGTCCGGAACGGCTATGTATGTATAAGAAATGGGCCCGCCGACAAAGCAGTTGCAGAGTCGGACCTTATTGCCTCTTCTTTAGGCCGTAGGCCATATAGGTATGCATATGACAAGCTACATAAAAACAGCGACCTCACTAACGATAATGTCCGGGCAGATGGCAGAATAAGGGGGAAAGAAAATCCTGTGCAAGTACGCGGAAAGTCACCTCCCGCATCCCCCGAATCCGATTTTCTTGCGAGATTCCGAACCAAAGACCGAAGACCGAAGACAACAAAGACAACATCAGCGATGCGGCGATGCCGCGCTCGCGTCCATAACAAAGGCCATACCACAAGCCCTTACAGTATCAAGAAGACGAACAATATACGCCAGCAATGCTCTGAAATGCCCATCCAGCTGAAGACTTCAAAACAACAACCATGGCTTAGTTGTGGATCTCTCGTGGATTTGTGGGAGACGGCTTATGTGACGCGGTTCATCATGAAACCACCCAATTTCCATGCCCTGAATGTTTTCAAACCTCACCATCTCAAGATGCTGCACAAAATACAGGTAGATACAGGTCTCAATATTAGTCCTTGATGCGGAGCAGAGGGACTGTTTCTATCTTGACAAAGCGGATTACAAAACAGGCGTATTCTTTGCGAACAGTCGTTTCACTGTCTTTGTGTTGTTGGAGAACAATGCCGTTATCAATTTCGTGCTTATGGTTCTCACTTTGTTTGATTGTCATTGTCTTGGCTAGATGTTTGAGATTACGTTTTTCATGCAAGTCTATTTCAAGGAAGACAATCGGGGCTGTTCCTTTTCAAAATCATCACAATTGGCTTATGCTCTCTTTGTCTGGTTTCTTGACTATATACATTGACTCTCGAGGTCGTCATAAGAACTTCAAGAAGTCACCCTTTCACAAAAACCACAGTTATCTCATAAAAGCGAGCCGTATTCGCATTAAGACCAGCAAGCTAAGTATAACCTGTCAATATGTGTCCCCCTCTAACCTTCGGCGTAGAATTTGAATTCTCCCTCGCCGCCGCCCTCAACGGCAGTCCCGACCCTCACCCCTCCCATCCCGGCCGCGCATTATATCCCGAGATCCAACGCGTGCACGCCTTTTGTGACTACATCAACTCCTCATTCCACCAAGCGGGGCTGCCAACACAACGCCGGCAAACCCAAGACAGCCGCTTTTGGTACACCCATGTCGACACCACGGTTTCTCCGCCACACAAGGACGCGCCGTGCCAGTCCACAGAGTACAAATGGCACCCGATGGAAGTAAACAGTCCCGCCTACTACTTTCTCCCCGAGGCCCTGGACCAGGTGCGCGTTGCGTGCGCGGTGATCACGAGCAACTATCGCGCTGTTCCTGTACGTAGCGCAGGCCTTCATATGCACGTCGGGAACGGGGTTGAGGGCTTCAGTTTCGAGACTGTGCGCAACCTGGTGAGTCTGCTGTGGGTGTTTGAGCGGCAGTTCTCGACGCTGCATCCACCGCACCGACACGACGGACAGTGGTGCTCGCCGTTGAGCAAGATGTCCGTCTACGGACACCACCCGAGGAACTTCCGCCAGGGGAGGCAGATCGGCATCTTCGAGGTCTTGGAGGAGTTGTTCAGCGACGAGTGGCACGACATGGACCGCCTGGTCTGGCAGATGGGCCACGTCTGTAACAGAGGCTGCGCGGTCAAATTCGCGAATCTGACGGGGCCGGTGCAGGGCACGAAGAAGACCATCGAGTTCCGACAGCACGCTTCAACCCTTGACGGGGAGGAGACGGTCATGTGGATCAAGACCGTCGTCGGACTCCTGGAGTTCGCCAGGGACGTTGATGAGGTGCAATTCACCAAGCTCATGATTGAGTTTGCCGAGGTAGGTCCTGAGGAGTTCACCGTGGTGCAGTTGTTGCGAAAGATCGGGCTGAAGGAGCAGGCTAGCTATTATTCCACACGCCTCTACCCGCTCGATGTCCACGAAGATGACATCGGACTTGAGTTCCGAAGCCAGAATCTGGCGGAGCCGAGATTGGATGTGTTGGAGCGCTTTGGCGTTAGTATGAGTGGCAAATCGAAGCCAATGGCGACAGATGTTACCCTCCAAGCTCCTCCTCGTCCTCCTCCTCCTCTGGAGGCCTTAGAATGGTAGTTAGGTTAAGGTGAGTTTAAACTCCACGGTAATTGTACTCATAATCTCAATTCCCCATAGTTAAGTAAGTTCCTTTCCTTTCCCCCTTAAGCTCATAGAGGTGCCACCGTGTAACTCCCTGTATGAATTATCATCAGTATATCCAATATGTGATTCAATACGGGCCTACTTTTGACGTACTCTGGTAATTGCGCAAGTTGATGGGAAGGTTTTGCTTTTCAATTTCATACTATGTATCAATACAGAATACAGTGATTCCTCGATTTGAAAAGCAGTCTACTCTATAAACGTATGTAAGCTCTAAGAACCTTCATATGCAGGACAGTGCCAACTCCCATATCAATATCCAATCGCCCTCACATCTCAACCATAGCGCACGCTGTCAACCCATCTACAACTTCGCCTTGATCCCCGGCGCAAACGCCGTCCCCTGCGCACCCTCAATCGCCTTTACAATCCTATCCACGACTTCCAAGATCCACAAACTCCCATCATCAGTAGCCAGCCACCTCCCTCCCTGCACCTCCTCCTCCCCCTCCGCCGCAAAACTGCCATCCTCATACGCCTTCCTCAGCCCGAAAATATGACTGATGACCTGCGGCCCCACGCCGCTCTGCGCACGCAGACAGCTCACCGCCACCACGCTCGTGAGCACGCGCCCGACCTTGGCGGGGTGTCCCGGCGCGAGCGGGTCCGCGAGCAGCGGGCCATAGTGGCTGTTCAGGATGTGGACGGGGAGGTCTGGGTGCGACAGCGCGAGCTTGGCGACGAGTCTGTCCTGGAAGGGCGAGTAGATCGAGTCCCAGAGCTGTCTGCCTGCAGCCTGGATGTGCGCGAGGTTCTCGGGGGTGGGTGTGCGCGTCGGGGTTGTGGAGAGCGAGGAGGCGACGGGGGCGGGGAGGGAGGCGTGGAAGGCGTTCAGGCAGTTTATGGTGCGTGGGATGCCGTTGAAGGAGATGCATTTGAGGCCGACTTCGCGCATGAGTTCGGCGGAGGTGGTAGCGGAGGTGGGGGCGGGGGAGGAGGCGGAGGCGATGGAGTGCAGGATGGTGAGAGATTCGGGTGAGTTCATCGTCATTGTCGCGGCTGTCTGCGCGAGGTCAGTTTGTTGGTCGCGCACACACATATGGAAGAGGAGGGGGGCTTACGGCAATGGTAAGCCATGGCTGTAGTCCAACATCTCGCGATGCCGCGTCTTGCGCTATCGCCTCGTAGATCTCGCGGATCCCCTTCGGTGCGGGGACCATGCCAGGACGCGCCCAGGACGCGTTGATCGCTGTTTTGAGCGCTGGAGATAACTTGGACATCTTGAAGCTGTGGAAGAGTAATCGAAGCAGACAAGCTCAATTCGCTGTCATAAACTCCAGCGAAAGCGGTCCGCACTCTATTTACAGGAACTGACGTTGAAGAAATTGGGCTTCCCCTACCCTCGGCAACAACCCGTCATCGGCATCCTTACCCCAGATTTCGGCGTCAAACAAGCGCCGACGCTACCATTCCCCGCACTCCCACGCGACACAGCACATGGACCCCCGCATTCCAAAGAAGCCACTGCCGCACGTCTCCGCCTCCCCTCCTCCTCCCGGGACCCTTTCCAACTTTTATTTTTCATTTGTATGTCGTTCAGCACCGCCTTTGGGCCGCGTCGGCGCTGAGTAATCGCGGTCCAAAAACGATCCCCGGATTGAGCTTTTTGCGAAGATGCGGAGAGCATGCGGAGTCGTGTGAATGTGGTGGTACATGAGATGCTGACGAAGATGTGATAAGATAGTCATAGTCAAAAATGGGGTATCTGTGCTTGTGCCCCGTCGCACCCAGTTGGTTATTCCCCAGATCTCAAAACTCTCGAGGACCTCGACACATATTGTTGTCGAGAACCAGCGAAGAATCCTTTGTCGACTCCTTTTACCTGCTGAATATGACATCGACGAGAAGCAAAGGCGAGTAAATCAGGTCCAAAGAGATGTTCATCGAAGATATGAAGGAGCAGGACAATGGCAATGTGGCCGTCGATGGGGACAAGGAGTTGACGAGGGGATTGCTCTGGAAGCTGGATGTCAGGTATGTCAACCTTGTCTTTATCTATGTTGTAGTGCCATTCACTGATTCTCGAGCAGAATATTGCCCATAATGGCGCTTCTATTTCTCTGTTCCTTTCTCGATCGGACGAATGTTGGCAATGCGAAAATTGCCGGGTTCGAGAGGGGAATCAACACCACGAACCATCAGTATGATACCGGGTTGTGCGTCTACTATGCGACATACATTGCTAGGTCAGTGGAGAACCTCGATATCCGTGAAGCAACACTGGGTGACTGACAAGGATGCCAGTGAGATCCCGAGTAATCTGGTCTTAAAGAAAATCTCACCCAAGATCTGGCTGCCACTCCTGACAGTGGTCTAGGGCATCATCACCATGTGCCTAGGTTTCGTGCAGAACTACGCCGGTTTTATGGCCATCCGAGCCTTACTCAGTTTCGCCGAAGGCGGTCTTCTTCCAGGCATTGTACGCACCTCCCACCCACCCCTTCTGATCTACCCACACTGACGACTCCAGGTTCTCTATCTCTCAGGCATCTACACCCGCGGCGAGATGGCCCTCCGCATTGGCCTCTTCTACACCAGCGCCTCCCTCTCCGGCGCCTTCGGCGGCCTCCTCGCGCGCGGCCTAACCGAAATCGGCACCCGAGGCGGCCTCTACTCCTTCGGCCTCTTCCTGCCCACCATCATACTCGAGCTGGGCTACACCGCCAACTCCACCCAGCTCTTCAGCATCATCCCCTACGCCGTCGCCTCCGTAATCACCGTGGTCATCGCCGTGCTCTCCGACCGCCTGAAACTCCGCGGGACACTGATGCTGTTCGTGCTCCCCCTGGCTATCATCGGTTACGCCGTCATCGCCAACATCGGGCTCGAGCACGCGAAAGTTAAGTATGGCATGACGTTCCTGATGGCCACGGGACTATACGCCTCCGTCCCCTGCGTGCTCGTCTGGAACTCGAACAACTCCGCGGGGCATTACAAGAGGGCGACGACGAGCGCGCTGCAGTTGGCGATCGCGAATAGCGGGGGCTTCGTCGCGGCCTTTCTTTATCCCACGAGGCAGGGCCCGCAGCATCATCGCGGGCATACGGTGGTGCTGGCTTTGATTGTGGGAGCGTGGTTCTTGTAAGTCGGAGTCGGGGATGAGGTGGATGTGGCTAATATCATGGCACATAGGGTGGCTTTAATGTGCTGCACTGCAGGAAGATTAATAGGGATAAGGAGGCCGGGTTGTATGATAAGTATGCTGGATTAGGTGATGATAGGGAGCCGGCCTTCAAGATTGTCTTGTGATGTTCTGATGTTCTGGTTTTGCGAAGACTTTTGTCCTTGCTGGCGCGGCGTTGCAGTAGGGCGACCGGAGCGCCTGGTTACGATGTGAGGATCGGCGAAATAAAGAGAAGAGGGGGGGTGTTACGATCGTCGAAAGATGCAGAGCAATCTGCATTGGATGAGAATACGGTATGAATACTTCAGTATGGCTTGTCACATGTGAACATCTTGCTCGATATTTATGCGTGAGCTCTTCCCCGTTCTTACTTCGAACACCCCAACTTCGCTGAACCTGAACCGATCACGCGAGGATCTGCGTGTGGATGAGACGCGATGCGGATTCCAATTGTCCAACAAGTTTCCATAGCCAAATCTATTCTAGTTAAGCGACACAGTACAGCTCTCTTCATAAGTCATTGATCGCATCGCGACTTTTGTCTGATTGTGCATTGTCTCTTTCAAGCAACTTTCTCCTCCATCCCTCCCGTCTTCTCCGTCCTCTCCTCCTCAGCGCCTCTCGCTGGAGACGCGCCTTCAATCTCCTCATCGTCCATAATCCTCTTCCTCTCCATCCCCAGACTGCATACAAACGCCAACCCCGCCGCCGCAATCGGCAGCACAAACGCCTTCCTCACACCCATCGCATACGCCTCCCTGACCGCCACCTGCAGTCCCTCCGGCACCAGCTCGACAAGATCGGTGTTCGCGGCGCCCGCATCCAGCACGGCCTGCAGATCCAGGCCCGCGATCCGCCGCAGCTGTGCGAGCAGGGTATTCGAGAAGATGTTCTCGGCGACGGTGATGCCGACGGCGCCGCCCAGGACGCGGAAGAAGACGACCCAGGCGCAGGCGACGGGCATGTCGGCGTCGGGCAGGACGACCTGGACGGCGATGAAGGGGACCTGGACGGCGAGGCCGAAGCCCGCGCCGGCGAGGAGCTGGAAGCCGATCCAGGACGCTGGGCCGGAGGTGCGGTGCAGGGTGTACAGAAAGCCGGAGCCGAGGGTGGCGAGGATGGCGCCGCCGTGCATGAAGGGCACGTAGTAGCCTTGGTGGCTCATGGAGTAGCCGGCCAGGAGGGTGCAGGCGCCGGCGAGGATGGAGTAGGGCAGGCCGTAGACCCCGGAGAGGGCGGCGGTGGTGCCGAGCACGGATTGGAAGTAGAAGGTTAGGTAGAAGCCGTGGGTGATCATGGCAAGGGAGTAGAGGAGGTTGAAGAGGCAGGAGATGGAGACGGTGCGTTGGGTGAGGATGCGCATGG
>Ga0123337_10002162_pt1 | contig 22902 bp, 18 predicted proteins | sample frozenSSSSmetaG_FD_89792 | JGI IMG/M metagenome (GOLD analysis project Ga0123337, IMG submission 89792) | Glacier valley bacterial and archeal communities from Borup Fiord, Nunavut, Canada, to study Microbial Dark Matter (Phase II) -... | ecosystem: Environmental > Aquatic > Freshwater > Ice >...
AATGTAAATTTATTTTTAAATAGAGGTAAAACATTTAACAGTTTTTTATTTACTTAACTAATTAACCAACTGCAACTTACAATAATCAGTCCCTTCAACTGTATTCCTCCCACTTCTCCAGCCATTAGAAACAGTTTTTATTATAGTTTAAAATATACCAACTCACCATTAACTTACTACGAATTCTATACCTCCTCTATACCAACTCAATACCAACTCAATATTAACTCAAGTGTTAACAGGTACATAATAGGGTTATAATAGGTTGTTAATAGGTTTATATTAGGTTATTTATACCTATTATTAACCTGTTAAAAACCTGTTATAAACCTATTGACACTGGAGTTGGTATTGAGTTGGTATTGAGTTGGTATTGACTTCGTATTGGGTATGTATAATCCAAATATAAGGAGGCTACTTTGAATAAAACCAAAGTATCAGGAATGAATAAAAGGGGATCTACGACTGCCGTGTGAGCTTTGTATAGTTGAAACCTCGTGTAAGGTTTGCCTGGCAATGACGCTACTTAATTGTTGCGACTGTTAAAATGGGTTTCACACGGTGATGGCACTTTACCTGATGGTAGATCATTATTGGGCTCACACGACATTGGTGGAATATACAAGAGAAGGAATATTTGCAAATTCCTTTGGATCAAATTCAGGTTATTAACTCCAAATGGATTTCCTTTGCAATAATTATAATGCAAAAAGCTTCTTCCGAAATACGGAAGAAGCTTTTTACTTATTACATTAACAACTTATTATTTAGAAGTTTGCAGCTCAATTTTTACTTGATTATTTTTTGAATGTATGCTGAATGCTTTTTCATTTTTATTATATGAGGTATAGGAAGCAACAAGTTTACCCTGGCCAGCCTTCAGGTTGTTGATTACAAAATGGCCATCAAAATCGGTGTAGGTTTTAATGTCAGAACCTTCTATTTTAACTTCAACCCCTACCAATGATTCGCCTGAGACTTCATCGATAACGTTTCCGCTCAATGATAGCCCTGTAGCTTCAGTCTTGGTGGCTGTTTTTGTTTCTGATTTGGTATCTGTTTCTTCAGCAAATGATGATGTTGATACGAAAGCTACCAAAATTGCAAAGATTACTTTTTTCATGGTTGTATTTTTACTTGATATTTCCTTTATACTTCATCAAAAGTACAGCCGATAGATTACAGCACAATTAAACTTCGATTAAAGTTTTGTTACAAATTGCGGAAAAGTTCCAGCTTCTATCAACTTTGACTACCAACTTTGACTGCCAACTGATTACTGCCCACTCTTCTGCGGTTTCTCCGGGTACTCACGTTCGCTGACAATTTCGCCGTTCTTGCCGAAGTTTCGCCATATACCCACTTTTTTACCCCTATTGTAATGAAGTTCATACAACAGGTTTCCAGTTGCATCCCAAATCATCCAGGTACCCTCTTTCAGTCCATCTTTGTAATTGGCCAAACCAATTAATACCTTTTGGTCGTTGTAGGTAATCCATGAACCATGCATCAAATTGTTTTTGTAGGATCTGACTTCATTAAGCTGCCCATTGTCGAAATAAACATTCACGGTCCCATTCTTCACACCGCTTTCGAGGTTCATTTCAAGTTTTATTTTACCATTCAGAAAATGGGTGGTGTACCTACCGGTATAAGCTACACTATCGGCATAATAGATACCATTTATTTCCTTCAAATCCTGAGCTTTGGCAAAATAAGCAAAAAATCCGATCATGACTAATAACAAACTGAGCTTCTTCATGGTGCAATTCTATGTTTAAAATTCCGAAAAGAAATATTTCGGTAAATTTAATTATTTAAAAAGAGCTTCATCAGCATTTCGCTAATGAAGCTCTAATTTTAATTTTAATTGTTATATTTACTTAGTATGAAATCATTTTAAGCGATTTCTGAGAACCGTTGGTAATCACTTTGGCCACATAAATCCCTTTTGGAAAAGCAGATCCGTTAAATTCAAAACGGTGAGTTCCTGCATTCAGGTTACCTTCTTTAAGATGGGCAACTTCACGGCCAGATAAATCAGCAATAATTACTTTAACGAATGAACTTTTTTCAACGTTAAGTTCGATTGTCGTAGATCCAGTAAATGGATTTGGATAATTTACCAGGCTGATTTCTTTTGAAATGGTTACCGCATCAATTGCGGTTGGAGCCCAATAAGAAGCATTTAATACAGGTGATAAAGCCAATGGCTGGAAGTTCAAAGCTGTGTAATTGAAAGCATTGGCAATTTTCACTTCTTCGTTTGTTGCAAATACTTTATTCTTACGTGATGTTGCTTTAAACCATGCATTCATTGTTGCGGCGGTCATCACTGTTGCTTTCGGATCCGCAACAAAATTTTCACCACGTATACCTGCTATGATACAGTTCTGAACAGTTAGCAAATCAGAATTTGCAGAAGTTTGGCTGCCATCTGATTCCAGGCGAAGACCCATACCCCAACCAAGGAATGCGGAGTTGTAAATTTGTATTTGAGTGTTACGACGTAAACGCATGGCTGATCCTCCCAAATGGTTTGGTGCAAGGGTAGCTGGCAGGGTAGCGCTTACTGCAGGGCCGAATGCGCTGATGTTGCTGAAAATAGCTTTTGTAAATGGTGCAGCAGTACTTCCTGCAGCATCGTTATCTGATTCAAAAGCATTGGCAGCATCAGTATCTACAATGGTGTTATCGCGGGAAATAAATCCAAACTGAACCATTCCGCTGAACCCGTTGTCGGTATCAAAATCATCGTCTTCGGTTTTGTACGAGATCAGGTATTTGGCATTCACTGCACCACCAAACCATTCGAAACCATCATCGCCAGAATAGGATACCTGAACATAGTTGATTTTTGTTTGGCTACCCACAGAATATAAGGTCAAACCATTGATTTCCTTGCCAGTTGCAACTTCATATCCAGGGAATTCAATACGTACATATTTCAGTTCTCCTGAATTGTCAGTGTTATCAGTTCCACCATAAGGAGCATCAATACCACCTTCGGCAATTCCTACGCCTCCGGCATTGTTATTGATTCCTTTTCCGCAGATGACCAAGCCGGCCCAGTTGCTTGGAGCACGAAACCCTACACCCTGGTTGGAGGTAAACACGATTGGATTGGTTTGGGTTCCAACAGCTATAATTTTTCCGCCTGCTTCAATAATAAGTGCACTATTTTGAGCTCCGCGGATGATAGTTCCTTCGGCAATAGTCAAGGTAGCGCCGGCATTTACATATACCCAACCGTCGAGTTTTACAACACCTGACCAGTTTTCGTTGGCTGTGATCTTTAAACCGGCAGCACGTGAGAATTGTCCGTTACCTTTGGTTACAGTAGCCTCAGGATAAACGGCATTTATAGGATCAAAATTGGTCCATGTTTGAGACCAGTCAGTAACTCCGTCGAATGCGCCAATATAACTGACCTTTTCGAAATAATCGTTAGTGATACTCTGAGCAATAATTGCTGAGGTAAAAACAAACGAAAGAATGAATGATAGTAAAGTTGTTTTCATTGTTTTCTTAATTTAATGTTCGTTTTAATCTGTAATGTTTATGATTAAATGAATAAATATCGCCGGATGATTTCCGGTGCTTATAGTCTTACCACAAGGGCAATTGAATAATTTCGGTTTGGAGTGTAGGAGTACGTATCCAATTCAATGGCATCGTTTGGCCCCCAGTATTGTACAAACCGAACATTTTCTTTCAGGATATCTTTAACTCCAGCCTTCAGGCTGATCCCTTTCCCCAGACCTTTCTCAAAAGTCAGGTCGAGCGAATTACGTGGAAGTTCCCAGGTATTTGGATTGTCACGTACACCTACATAAGCGATACGTTTGCCAATGCGGTTGTAATTTAAACCGAAAGAAAATTTAGCTTCCTGGTTTTGATAATTCATACCCAGATTAACAATGTAGGGTGACTGCCCCTGCATGATTCGTTTTTTGTCGCGGGCAAAGGTGGCTTGCTTTTCGGTTGTATTGATTTCACTCTTTATAAATGAAGTATTGAAAATCAACGTTAAATCCTTTAGGTACCTTAGAAAACTGGCTGATTTATCAAATTCGAGTAATTGTTTGCGAACGTCAAGTTCAAGACCCATACTATATGCCTTTTGGGTATTTTGAGGTTGATAATCGTATCCGGTGCCGGCAGGTATCTGGAAAACCTCTATTGGGCTGCTAAAATCTTTGTAAAATGCTCCGAACGAAACAATTTCTCCATTTGATGGATACCATTCATACCGAAAATCGTAATTGTCGATGTAAGCACTAGTCAGCGAATCATTTCCATGAATGATCGCGGCCAATTCAAAATCCTCATAAGCGAAATCCGACATTTCTCTAAATTCAGGACGGTTGACTGTTTTTCCGTAAGAAGCGCGTAGCAGGTTCTTTTCGTTGATGTTAAAAGTCAGGTTGACCGAAGGATAAATATTAATTGTATCACTGGTAATATCATTGTTATTTTCTGCGCTCTCTGTTTTTTCCTGTAAAGCAGCAATCAACCGCTCAAATTTCTCAATCCGAACTCCACCATAGAGATTAATCTTACGGGTGATTGGAATTTTCACCCCAACATAAGTAGCTATAAGTTGATCATGGGCATTGTAACTGTTCTTGGCATTGGTATTGTCCTGATAAGATAACCCATGTTGGTTATAAAGAGGTGTTTGGTCAAAAAAGAAGTTCTTGTGGTCAAAAATCTCCTCGACAGGTTGGTAAATGATGCTGTCAGGCACTTGGCTCTTGGCAACAATACCAATTAGCGTGTTATTAAATGTTCGGGATTTTTTCTCGTACAAGAATCCGGCTTTCAAAGTCCATACATTTTCGTTACCAAAAAGCAAAAACTGGTGTTCCAGATCGGCTTTTAAATCATAAACATTTTCTTTCATATCCAGCCACAAACGACCACCCATATAGGCATTTGGTGCAGCTTGAAGTTCGAGGTAATACTGATTAAACCGGTCACTCTGTTCCCTTTCGTTAAGAACATAAGTTAGACGGCGATTGTCTGGCTGGTCGTTTTTGGTAAATCCATAACCGCCCATCCAGTTGATTTTGGTACGATCTTGATTAAACACTTGTTCTCCGGCCAATTGTCCGGAGTATAAAAAGCGGGTTTCGTATTTAATGTCTAATGCACGCGGTTTTTTAATACTTACAATTTCTCCATTACGAATACTGGTGGTTTTGTTGCCCATCTGGTTCATGAAATTCCTGAATTCGAGCTTCTGATTCTTTCCATACAGAAAGTTCCAGTTGTGGATTAAGCCCAATTTGGCAGATTCTTTAAACCGGTTATCTTTATAATCAAAATTTTTATTTACCACATTCAGAGCCGGTTCATAATTCGAATATTCGAGGCGGTTGACGTTTAACAAATCACTTGATGAGCTAAAGTTTAAAGCAGTTATATTTCCGATTGAAATTTTACCAAGGATAAACCTACGCTGAAGGGCAATGGATAAATTTTGGTCAGGAAGTGGATTTTTGTTGATGGTTGTCCAATTGTTACTGAAAGATTTGGCTATAGTATTCAACTGTTCGGTTTTCTGAATATAATCAGAAGCCTGCCAATTGTATAATTCGTTGAAATCTTCTTTTGAAGGTACAAGAGAAGGTATGTCGCGAGAATGATCTAAAAACCCCAGCCAGTCAGATTTCCCACCCTTATAAGTTTTAAAATCACTGTTGAAAGTGGTGTTTTCCACATATTTGCTTCCATACGAAATAACCAGGCTGTTTTCATCAGCTACACTTTTGGTTACAATGTTAATAACCGCACCTGCAAAATCGGCCGGCAATTCAGGTGCCGGGCTTTTGTAAATCAATATATTGTCAATCATTCCGCTTGGAATGGCATCGAACGAAAATGCACGCTTATCAGCTTCAAAACTGGGAGCTGTGGCTCCGTTCAACATCACCGAGTTGTAACGTTCAATTAATCCACGTACAATCACAAAACGGCCATCAGTAATGGTAATTCCCGGAACCCGACGTATAACCTCTGCGGCATCTTTGTCCTGTACTTTACTGATTTGTTGAGCTGAAATTCCACTTACAATTAGATTGCCTGCTTTTAAAGACGAAATCATTGCAACTTCTGTACTTTTTTTTCGTTCGGCATAAACTACGACCTCATCAACATCAATGGAAGCATTTTTGAGCTCCACATTTACCGTTGATACTTGATCAGCCAAAACTTCCACACGTATAATTTGAGAGGCATAAGAGACATACGAAATAACTATATTGTATGATCCTTTTGCAATTTTATCGAACACATAATTTCCGTCAAAATCGGAAGCGGCTCCTTTTGTAGTTCCCTGAATTTCAACGGTAGCTCCGATCAGGGTTTCTTTCGTGTTTGCATCAGTTATTGTTCCTTTAATTATCCCATTTTGAGCCATTCCCCAAACTGAAATAAATATCCCGACAACCATTAGCAATAATCTCTTAATTTCCATTCAAAAAACGCGTTTGTTATAAATTGTTATTATAGCCTTTAAATCCAATTAGATTGGCCAATACTTTATTGTGCAAAGCAAGAGGTTAATAATTACAGAACGATTAAGATTCATTTAAGCTACGATTACATTTCAATAACAGGCTTGTAATAAACTATGTAAGAACAAAGCAACCTATTGGAATAAAGTGTTTTAATCTATGATTGGTTTGAAATATTTCATCGCATGGCCTTACATGGCAGTCTTAATAATAACAATTGAATTCAGTTCTAATGAGAAGGCATGAAATTCCTGGCTATTTGGAAAAATAGAATCCTTTGATGAAATCACCAGGGCAAATGCAAGCAAAAAATACTATTTTTTTAGTAAATTAAATTCATAATACTTACCATTGTGAAAGAAAGGTACAATAGAAGAAATTGCTCAATATCAAGACCAGTTTTTACATGGTCTTAAATTGAACTTAATTAAATACTTTTGGTTATGTATTTTATATCAAAAAAAACTGGAAACAGATGAGAGCCTGGATAACAGATGCAGGACGATAAAATGGCAGTTAAATCAAAAGGGATTGTTGAAAAAAAAAGAAATGATTAACAAAACTGGTATGTTACGTTTTTGTAATGAGCATATTTACTTATTTTTCAATATATTACCGCTAATTGTTATAGTTGTAATTTATAATTAATAATACTGTAATCGTTTTGTAATAGTATTGATTAAAATTTGCACCATCATTTAATTAGAACAAAAATTAGAATTATAAATATGAAAAGACTTAGTTTGATTGCTTTAATGCTGATTTCAGCTTTTATTTTTAAAGCCAATGCTCAGGAACAAACAGTAAAGGAACAACTTTCAGAAGTTAACGACAAAGTAAGCGGTTTAATGGAAAGGCTTGCAACCGATGAAGCTGATTTAGCAAAACTTAACAAGATTAAAGTTTCGGGTTATATTCAGGCTCAGTACCAATATTTTGAAAACCCGGGTATCCAACCTTCCAATTACTTTTCCATCAGACGTGCAAGGGTGAAATTTACTTATGAAGCGGCTGATGGTGTAAAATTCGTGTTGCAACCTGACTTTTCACCTGGTGCAATTTCTTTAAAAGATGCCTATGTAATTTTAAACGATCGTTGGACCAAGTCCTTTAGTCTATGGGCTGGTAAATTTAACCGTCCTAACTATGAAGTTGAATATTCATCAAGTCAACGCGAAATGATGGAACGTTCATTAATTATTCGTACGCTTTATCCGGGTGAACGTGCCCTTGGGGCCAAACTAGAATTCAACCCGATCAACATTCCATTTCATTTACAGTTTGCTTTACTGAACGGAGCTGATGGGTTAACTATCAACAACAGTGCAGGGGCAAACCTGAATAATAACGAAAACAAAGACATCGATAACTACAAAGATATCATGGTGCGTGCCACCTACAACCTGACTTTAGGAAGTTTTGGCGGACTTGATTTTGGTGCTCATGGCTATTTCGGTTCATTGAAATCAAATGCAGTAAGTACTTTAAATAGTGACTATACGACTATTAAAGATGTAAATGTGGGTGATGCCGTTAAACGTAACTGGGTAGGTGGTGAATTTCAATTGTTTGCCGATGTATTGGGCGGATTGTCATTGAAAGGTGAATACATTGCAGGTAAAAATGCTTCAATGGGTTATTCTCCAGTTGCTGCTGTTGGAACAACTGCCGCTATACCTGGTATGGCTAACTTTCAGAATAATTTCGCTGGTTACTACCTTTATTTTATCAAGAACCTTGGTAAAAAGAATCAGTTTGCTTTCCGCTATGATTACTACGATCCAAATACCGATATATCTGGTAAAGATGTAATTATCAGAAATTTCACTCCTACAGATGCAACATTATTGAAAACTAAAGTAAGTGGCAAAAGCGATTTGGCAACTACCACTTTCGGCTTGGCATTGCACCACTATTTTGACGATAATTTAAGAATCTCATTGGATTATGATATCGTTCAGAATGAAAAAGTTGGAGTTGATGCAGCTACTGGTATAGGTAACTACACTGAAAATTATACCAAAGCCGATGGGACGAAAGATGTACTTGATTACAGCAAAACAGTTAACAACAACATGCTTACCTTAAGAATTCAGGCTAAATTTTAATTGAAACAATATTTAATTCTCAAAACAAGGAAAAATGAAAACTCTTAATATGAAAAAATTCGCAGTGATGACTATTTTATTGGGCATAATAGGATTTGCTTTTGCACCAGCCGCTGATCGTATCACCGTAAAAGGTTCGGATACGATGGTCATCCTGGCTCAGAGATGGGCTGAAGTTTACATGAAAAGTAATCCCAACACTTCCATTCAGGTAACAGGTGGAGGTTCAGGAGTAGGAATTTCAGCATTGATTAATGGGGCAACGGATATTGCCAACGCCAGCCGTAAGATGAAACCTACTGAAAAGGAAAAACTAAAAGCCAGGTACAATACCCTTGGCGTTGAAGTTGCCTGTGCCAAAGACGGTATTACCGTTTATTTGCATCCTTCAAATAAAGTAAAGGAACTTACCATCAAACAATTGGGTGAGATTTTCAAAGGTACTGTCACCAACTGGAAAGAAGTTGGCGGAGCAGATGCAGAAATTAAACTTTATGGTCGCGAAAATAGTTCAGGAACTTATGTGTTCTTTCAGGAAAACGTTGTAAAAGGCGATTATGCCTCTAATTGTCAGACCTTGCCTGGCACAGCGGCAGTGGTAAATGCAGTGAAGAAAGACCCCAATGCCATTGGTTACGGTGGTGCCGCTTATGCTGAAGGTATTGAAATCTGTAAAGTAAAAAAGGATGATAATAGTCCCGCTTATGAAGCTTCTACTGAAACGATCAAAAACAACCAGTATCCTATTACCCGTTTCCTGTTTATGTACCTCAAAAACAAACCAACGGGTGCAATGAAAAATTACATCGACTGGATTTTAAGTCCTGAAGGTCAGAAATTGGTGGTTGAGATGGGTTATTTCCCAATAAAATAATTCATCAATGTATTGTAAATAAAAAAATATTGTAATTTTGATATCTGGCGGATTATTTTCAATTGGAAGTAATCCGCTATATTCATTTTAAAGATTCACAATCCAGAGAAAGGATAAATGACTAAAAAACCTAAAAAAGCAAAATCGAATCGTTCGGACACAGGTTTGATTGACATTACCCAAAAGAAATTCAGGTGGAGTGATTACCTGGCTGAAAAAATCATCAAAGGAGTGGCATTTCTTTCGATTGCCATTATTGTTTTGATTTTCTTTTTTGTATTCCGCGAGTCATTGCCAATTTTTGATTCAGCAAAACCATTGGAAGTGACTCAAACGATAGGTGATTCATCAGTTCAGGAAACCTATGGAGAAGTAACTGATCAGCCTGTAGCTGAAGATGTTCAGGAAACCTACGGAGAAGTAACTGATCAGCCTGTAGCTGAAGATGTTCAGGAAACTTATGGTGAAGTGACCGATAGTTCAACAATTACATCCTCAGCCGATTCATCCTACACAGTTAGTGCGGGAAGTGGATTTGATGATAACCGGACAGCCCTGAAATCATTGAATGGAAAAAAATGGTACCCAGTTTCAGAAAAACCACGATTTGGACTGTGGCCTCTTATTATCGGAACCTTCAAGATCACCATCATTTCAATTCTTTTTGCAGCTCCGCTGGCTATTATGGCAGCCTTGTACACCGCCTCCTTCGCTGGCCGCAGGCTGAAAGAAATTATTAAACCCACCATCGAAATGCTGGCCGGATTTCCATCAGTAGTTATAGGTTTTTTTGCATTGATGATTTTAGCCTCTTTCCTTCAGGATATATTCCATTACGAAACCCGTTTGAACTCATTTGTGGGCGGTATTGCCATGGGTATTGCTGCCATCCCCATTATTTTCACCATTACCGAAGATGCATTAACAGCGGTACCAAAAACCTTTTATGAAGCCAGTCTGGCACTTGGAGCTTCCAAATGGCAAACTGCTTTTTTTGTAATACTTCCGGCGGCTACTCCAGGAATTTTTGCAGCTGTTCTATTGGGTATTGGCCGAGTGTTCGGCGAAACAATGATAGCACTTATGGCAACCGGGAACGCGGCCCAAATGGGTCTTAATCCTTTTGAATCAGTACGTACCCTGGCTGCTACCATTGGTGCCGAAATGGCTGAGGTTGTTTTTGGCGATACCCATTACAATGTGCTTTTTCTCATTGGCTCACTGCTGTTCATTTTTACTTTTGTGATCAATGCAATTGCTGAGTTTTATGTGAAAGGAAAATTAATGAAAAGAATCCAGGGAAAATGATCGAAAGCTTCAATAAAAATATTAAAGGTATTCTGATTAATGAAAAGAATCCAGAGGAAATGATAAAGAGCTTCAAGAATAATATTAAAGGTATTCTGATAGAAGGCCTTACACTTTCTTCAGCCATCATCATCATCGCCATTGTTGTGGTGATGTTTACCGTTATATTCATTGGCGGAAAAGATCAGATTACATGGGAATTCTTAACAAGTTTCCCTGAAGATGGAATGACCAAGGGTGGAATTTTCCCAGCCATTTATGGAACTGCACTTTTGGTAATCCTGATGTCCATTGCAGCCGTGCCCTTTGGAACTATCACTGCAATTTACCTCACTGAATATGCCAAAGAAAGTTCAATTATTGCCAAAACCATCCGTTTTGCAGTTCGTACCCTGGCAGTAATTCCATCTATCATTTATGGACTGTTCGGACTGGGATTCTTCATTAAATTTGTAGGTACCCAGATGGACAATGCATTTTTAGGTGGTGAACTAAAATGGGGCCAACCCAATATATTATGGGCCAGTCTGACCATGTCATTGTTGACCTTGCCGGTAGTCATCGTATCGGTTGAAGAGGCCTTAAAAACTGTCCCCAAGGAATTAAGGGCAGCCAGCCTGGCACTTGGGGCGACCAAATGGCAAACCATCTGGAAGGTTGTGATTCCCGGATCGATTTCAGGAATTATGACCGGAACCATCCTGGCCGTGAGTCGAGGGGCAGGAGAAGTGGCCCCTATCCTATTCACCGGCGTGGCCTATTACGTAGCAACCCTCCCGGCTTCGCTGAGCGATCAGTTCATGGTATTGGGATATCACATTTATGTAATGACCACTCAATCGGCCAATGTCGACCAGACAATGCCCATTCAGTTTGGCACCACACTTGTACTTTTAATGCTTACATTTATCCTCAACTTTTCAGCTATCATCTTAAGATATCGAATCAGAAAAAAGAAAATTGACTAATTATGGCTTTTGAAAAAATACATACCGAAAAAATGGTTCTGCATTACGGTAGCAAAATGGCACTTAATGATATTACCATCAGTATCCCGGAGAAAAAAGTGACTGCTTTTATTGGTCCTTCCGGCTGTGGCAAATCAACGTTTCTACGCAGCCTCAACCGCATGAATGACTTGATTGAGGGAGTGACAATTGAAGGGAAAATTCTAATTGACAACATTAATATCTACGATAAAAATATCGACGTGGTGACCCTGCGTAAAAAAGTGGGAATGGTCTTTCAGAAATCAAATCCTTTTGCAAAATCAATCTACGAAAATGTTGCTTATGGACCCAGAATTAACGGGGTAAACGACAAAAAGCAACTCGATGAAATTGTTGAAAATGCCCTGCAGAATGCTGCTATCTGGGAAGAAGTAAAAGACCGTTTGGGCGACTCGGCCATGGGGCTTTCAGGAGGTCAGCAACAACGGCTTTGCATTGCGCGTACCTTGGCCGTAAATCCGGAAATTGTGCTCATGGACGAACCGGCAAGCGCATTAGATCCGCTTTCTACATCCAAAATTGAGGAGTTGATTGTCGAATTAAAAGAGAAATATACCATAGTTATTGTTACACATAACATGCAGCAGGCTGCCCGTATCAGCGATCTGACTGCCTTTTTCTACCTGGGCCAGCTGATAGAATTCGATAAAACGAAGAAGATTTTTACCAATCCAGAGAAGAAACAAACAGAGGATTATATCACCGGTAGGTTCGGTTGATTTTTTAGTGGTCAGTGGTCAGTATTCAGTGAGCAGTGGTCAGAAATAAGTATTCAGGAATAAGAAATATGGAATAAGAAATAAGGAATAGAAAAATATGGAAAGTAACAGAATATTCGATTTGGAACTCAAAAAGCTCTCAGAAAAGGTAGTGAAAATGTGTTCTCAGGTGAATAAACAAGTCAATGATGCTCTTATTGCGTTGAATCAATATGACATTGAGCTAGCTAAAAAAGTGATCAACAACGACCATGAAATTAATTCACTCGATGTCAAAATTGACAAACTTTGCCAGAATATATTTGCTTTGCAACATCCAGTTGCCCGCGACCTGCGGTATATTCTTTCGGCACTGAAAATTAACAACGACCTGGAACGGGTAGGCGATCATGCAGTAAATATTGCCAAACGAATAGCACCTCTTGAAGACTACCGCCAGCTGGTTTCTGATCTGGGTGTTGACAAGGTTACAAAAGAAACATCAATACTATTTGCTGATGTATTGAGCTTAGTGGAAACGCATGACCTGAACTTCTGTAAGAAAATTTATCAGCGTTCTGCTACCTTAAAAGAAGACTGTAAAAGCATTGCTGAACAAATTCTGAATGAAATGATGAATAAATCGGAAGTCGTGGTAGTAGCATCAAACATTCTGATCATTGTTAATCTCATTGAACGTATTGCAGGCTACTCCAATAATATGGCCGAGTCAATTACTTTTGTGGTGGAAGGTGAGATTGTAAAGCACAAAAAGAAATTGGGCTAGATTATAGTAACTCACCTTACGCATGAACAATTTTAACAAAAAGACACGAAGACACAAAGATCTGGCATTCAATTATTTTTTTCTTCGTGTCTTCGTGTCTTTTTGTTAAAATTTTCTTTAAGACACCCTATAGTATTCTTTTTTAGTTTTAGTGCGTAAGGTAAGTTAATAACTAAAGTTCGACCCAGTCAACTCTTTGAAAAAGATGCCTTATATAAAATGCGTTTTTACGAAATAGAAAGTGAGGAAGTGAGGAAGTGGAAAATTTTCTTATTTCAAAATCCTGCTCCTCCGAATATGCAACCTGCTGCCAATGCCTGATGGCCAGAGCGCTAAGGGCACTAGCGGCTTTAAACAATAGAAATGTAAATCCGGTAGTGTTGGGGTACTTCATTGGAGAAGGTACCTTGCAGCCACATTTTCTTACGCATTTTCTCTCTTTCACATTTCTCCCTTTTGCTTTTTTTCTTCTCTCCTACCCCGCATGCTGTCTGTATCATTAGATACCCATCTGATACTCATCTGATACCTTTCTGTAATGTAGGGTTACAGAAAGGTATCAGATGAGTATCAGATGGGTATCTAATGATGCAGACAATTACAAGCTTAACCCATTGGTACCACGGCGAAATTAAGGATTGATTACTTATTTTGAAAAGCAGTCAGGAAGGTGTAAAATATACCATTAAAGATAGCTATAGTATTATGAATAACATCTGTAAAAAGGCACTGTTGATTTTATAAAATATCACTTGATTTTTTTTACTTAATATTTTCGTTATTGTATGACATATCTTAAATATATGTTATCTTTAAAAGTTCTAAACCATTTAAAATAAGTCGATCATGGCAGTATTAAAAGGCGGGGTAGATGGTCCCATCTCAGGATTGGTGGGCACAGTTATTTGTTATAAAGTTGGTGAAATCAACTTAATGCGGGCGAAGATAGGGGCCCGGAGTAAGGACTCGTGGAGCGATAAGCAGGTTTTACACCGAAAGCGTATTTCCAGTGTCGGTTCACTGTGGAAAGAGTTGTCCAAAAACCCCGTCAGATCAAGCTGGAGGATCGCTTCAGGGCTGTGGCCCGGTTATAGCTTGTTTGTAAAAACCAACATGGCGGCCTTCAGTGATGATGGCAGCAAGATAGATTATGAATATCTTCATTTATCTACAGGCCCTCTCCCCTTGCCCCATCTGCTCAAAGCTTCTGTGACAGAGGGCAATCCTGAACTGTGGGAAGCATCCTGGATGAATGATTCAGGCAAAGGATTGGCAAAGTTGAAAGATGAACTTTTGGTAATGGTGGTGCGCGATGGAAAATTCAGCAACCCTATCGCAACCGGAGCAAAGCGTGGTGATCAGTCCGCCTCTGTTCAGCTTCCTGACGGAGAGGGAACGGTTCAGGGTATTTATCTTTCATTTGCCTCAAGCGACAGAGCTTCCTATTCCCTGGATCAGTTTTTTGTTGCATAAACCTGTTTTATTCAGGTGTTGGAGGTGATCCTTTAAATAATAACTCACCTTACGCAGGAACATTGACTCGTTCTGAAATAGGTTTACAGAAAAAGTAAACAAAAGTCAGGACGAGTCACATTGACTTGTTCTGTAATAGGGTTACAGGAAAAGTAAATAAAAGTCAGGACCAGTCACTCTCTTTTCCCCTTTTCATTTACTACGTTTCCTACGTCCTATTTTCATTTTTCTCATTTTTTCATTTTCCCCTGGGTCCTCATTTTAGTAATTGATATCCAAATTGCGTTTTTACAAAATAGGACGTAGGATTCGTAGGAAACGTAGGAAATGAGATTAAAATATTCTTTATAAAAGAATCGGCTTAAATCAAGCTCATAGGTTATTAGATCAACAACAAGAAAGCTGAAATTACAGTGATCACAATAACGAATCCGCGATAGGTATGTTCAGGAATGATTTTTACCACTTTGAAACCGATGAAAGCTCCCAGGGCAATGGCTGGCAAAGTCATCAGGTCGATCAACAGTGTTTCTGAATTGATGTTATGCCAGACAAATAACTGAAGAGGAAACTTTGTGAAATTGATGATCATGAAAAACCAGGCTCCGGTTCCTATGAAACTGTTTTTAGGGAGATTCATGGCCAGCAGGTAAATAGCAAAAACGGGGCCTGCAACATTGCCTATCATGGTAGCAAAACCACCCAGTATACCCATGGATGCTGCAAACCACCATTTGTCAGGGAATAGGTTGGTGCCTTTCCGTTTGTCTTGCCAAAGCATCAGCCCAATGCTTAAGAATACAAGAATAGCGATCAGGTTTTTAAACTGTTCATCATTTACAATTTCACCCACCCACAGGGCGAGAAATAATCCAACAACAGCCCAAGGAATTACTTTCACCAGGTGATTCCAATTGGCATGACGTCGGTAATAAGCCACTCCAAAAATGTCGGCCATCATCAGGATGGGCAGTAGTACACCCGTGGAAGCCTTGGCGCCAAAAATAAAAGCCAGGGCAGGCACTACAATCATTGAAACACCTGGTACGCCTACTTTTGACATTCCAATCAGCATTCCGCAAATTATAATAATAAACCATTCAAGGGCATTAATATTCAGTGATGACAGGAACTCCATACCGGTTTTTTGAGATCAGGCCCCAAAAGTAAAACATTGAAGGCCAATTCAACCTTTATTCAAAAAAATAGTCAGCAAGCTAATACTTCTGTCTTTATTCTCTTTATAACCTAGGTTTAATTGAAGGAAATTACCTTTTTATTCGATGTGAGTTCGATCTACATCAAATGGGATAAATTAGTACATTGAAAGAAACTGAATATATAACAACATAAGTATTTACCATAGTTATTTCCATAAGAATTATTGATCATAAAATCATCTTTCTGTAGGGAATCTATATCCATAAAAGTTCATAGCCCGGCAAGGCACATTTCCCGTCCTAAGTACTCGGGACGGGAAAATAGTGCCTCAGCGTTTTTCAGAAAGCCCCAAATAATAAACTGCACTATCTAAAACAATTTTCAAGATTGAACCTGCATAATAAGTATTGAGTTTTAAAAAAAATGCCACAATGAAATTGTATAAATTTATCCCGTTTTTAGTATAAAGGCTATGAGGAAAGTATATCCCAATGGCCAGAAGGCCTTACATTTGTGAAAATCACAATTATAGCTTAATGGCAACACCAATATTAAAGTATGCAATCCCATATCCCAATTCAACCAGTCCGGCGAATCTATCATTAAAATAATATCTGCCACCTAAAAACCATGAAAAAGCCAGGCCACTTCCAGTTGCGCTTGAATCAAAAGCTCCCGAACCAAAAACTTTAGTGCTTACAATGTCATATCCCAGCATCAAACCGGTATAAGTATCCAACTGATCAATGAACTGATAATGCAAAGCTGCCCGTGCCCCGACAATTACACTATTGTATTTCCAACCATAGCCAGGGGAATATGTATATTTGGAACCTGTATAACCCACATAACCTCCCACTCCAAGGGAACTATTTGCATCAAAGAGTTCATCTTTTACACCAACTTCATACGAACCCGAAATTGCAGGAGTTATATTGGAGTATCCGGAACCGGAATAGAGCCGGCTTCCAAGCCCTACTGTGAGGTTAACAACTTTGTCGCCTTTATTAAAGGTGTTTTGTGCATTGCCTTGCATTATGAATAATGCAATTACACTAAGCAGTAAAATTATTTTATTCATAATGTTATAATTTAAGTGTTAAATTAATTGAATTTATAATCTACTTAAAGATAATCAATTGTAACAAAATACACAAAGAGTTTACTCAATTTATTCAAAAAATATTTACACCCTGCTTTTCTTTTATTTACATCAAGGCTCAATGGGTTTTAAGAAAAAGGAATATCAAACATTTTAACCTTTAGAAAATCTTAATGGATGATTTTATTTTTGCCTAAATATTAATATTTCGTTTGGTCAATTCAGTTCAGTTTCATAACTTAGTTAAGCATAAATGAACAAAAAAATGTACAAAAAACTAAGTATCAAGGAATGGGCCGTGGAAGACCGTCCACGTGAAAAAATGGAAATAAAAGGGATACGCTCACTATCAGAAGCCGAATTGGTTGCCATACTAATTGGCTCTGGTAGTTTAGACGAATCGGCAGTTGCATTGTCGCGCCGGATATTGGCTTCTGTGAACAACAACCTAAACGAGCTGGGCAAGAAAACCACCAAAGATTTTCAGAAATTTAAAGGTATTGGGCCCGTAAAAGCCACTACCATCTCCGCGGCCATGGAACTGGGAAGGCGTAGAAAAGAATCGGGACCCGATGAAAAGCTCAAAGTGATCACCAGCTCTGATGCGGCCTCCATCTTCAAACCACTGTTGAGCGATCTTCCACACGAAGAGTTCTGGATTTTATTGCTCAATCGCAATAACCTGGTGATCGCCAAGGAAATGGTTAGCCAGGGCGGATTATCTGGCACGGTGATTGATGTGCGCCTTATTCTGAAAATGGCCATAGATAAGTTGGCATGCTCGATAATTTTATGCCACAACCATCCGTCAGGGAATCTTGTTCCAAGTGAAGCCGACAAAGAAATTACCCGAAAGATCAAAGAAGCAGGTAAACAGATGGATATTCCGGTACTGGATCATGTGATTATTGGAAACGGATCTTATTTTAGCTTCGCTGACGAAGGATTGATTTGATTTAATCAAAAATCAAAACAAATCGATATAAAAGTGTTAATTTTATGGCAGAAATCAGCACCCGATAAGATTATTTGCAATGGGTGCTATAATTGAAACTTGAACTTGAACTTTTTTGTGTGAAAAAAATGCACTATTCAACGCTTTTAATTTATTCTCCCCTACTAACACCACGGGTTGAGTATTCATTTGATCTGATCTTCAAAACCATACTTGGAATTGAATTGATTTATACCACCAACTCTGAGGAGTTTCTGCAATCCGCTTTGCCCAAAATAAACTATTCGCCCATCAATCTAAATTCCGGATTATTTCTCAAATCTCATTCGCTTCTGTTTGAGAAAACAATCTCAGTTTTCGAGATTGAGGTTGTAAGCTATCAGGAAATGGAGTTGTTTTTTCCCACTTCAGAAGATTCATTTTTACCATTCGACCTTTTTGCATGTTCTTTTTATATCGTAACCAGATACGAAGAATATTTGTCTGAAAGTACGGATGAGCATGAGCGGTTCACTGATTCTGAAAATATTCTGTTTCGTCACGGCCTGCATCAAAAAGCTATTGTTGACATAATGGCCTATTGGGTGGCCGACCATATATTGGGACAATATCCAGCCTTTATAATTCACAAACGTACCTTTCAGTTTGTAACTTCCATCGATATCGACAATGCCTGGGCCTTTAAAAACAAAAGCCCGATGATTTCCTTTGGAGCCATCCTGAAAGCTGTTTTTCATGGCAAGTGGGATGAGATCAAACAAAGGCTGATCGTTTTTCTGGGACTCAGAAAAGATCCTTACGACACCTACAAATACATACTTGAGACCTACAAAGGACTTTTGCACCACATCCTTTTTTTTATCCTCATTGGCAACCGTGATCAGTTCGACAAAAATATATCGTTTAAGAACAAAGGTTTCCGGCAGTTGATATCCGATCTCGCTTCGGTTTGTGAGGTAGGCATTCATCCATCGTATGCCTCAAACAGTAAGCCTTGGTTATTCGAGACTGAGAAAAAACGCCTGGAAGATATTATGTTGAAACCTGTTACTAAAAGCCGGCAACACTTTCTGAAACTTAAAATGCCCCAGACCTATCAACAGCTTCTGAAACTGGGCATTTTAGAAGATTATACCATGGGCTTTGCCAGTTTAGTGGGCTTTAGAGCAGGCACTTGCACTGCTTTTCATTTCTTTGACCTGAAACGTAACCGCCGTACCAAATTGCTTATCCAGCCATTTCAAGCCATGGATGTCACCCTAAAAAACTACCTGCAAATGGAGCCGGAAGAAGCCTGGCTAATAATTGAAGAGCTCATGCGTGAAGTAAAAAAGGTGAATGGGACATTTATCAGCCTTTGGCACAATGAATCGCTGAAAGACTCTGGCCAATGGCTGGGTTGGCGCAAAGTGTTCGAACAGATACTGGAAACGGGATTAAAATATAGCAATGAACAATCCTGACATCCGGTTTGTAAAAAACACAGACATTGATTATCTGAGATGGGATCAGTGTGTTGCCGGTTCTTCTGTTCCGTTGATTTATGCCCAATCATGGTATCTGGACTTTATAAGTCCAGATTGGGATGCACTCATACAGGGCGATTATGCTTTTATAATGCCCCTGATCATCAAACGGAAATTTGGAATATCATTTTTACTGCAACCTATTTTTGCCCAGCAACATGGCATCTTCCCTGATCCAGACATGGTTATTCAAAACAATTTTCTGACAACTATCCGGGATCAATTTAAATATGTGACCATCAATTTAAATGCAAGCCATTGCGAACCATTCCCGCAAATGTTTATTGTTCAGCCACGTAACAATTTTATATTGAAGTTATCACCTTCAAACTCAGATTTAAAGAACAATTATTCAAAACATACCCGTCGCCAAATCAGGAAGGCTGAAGATAATAAGGTATCAATAATTAAAGGATTGCCAACAAGCGATTACTTTGATCTTAAAATCTCAGCCCTTAAAAGCAAACTTCAACAGCCAACAATGCAAACGTTGAAGCGTTTGATTGAATATGGGCACAGTGAAGGGAATGGAATAATTTATGCCGCCTATAATCAACACAATACGCTTTGCGCGGCAGCTTTTTTCATCTTTGCCGGTCAACGTGTTACCTATCTGAATGCGGTTTCGACCGATGAAGGGAAAAATATAAACGCTATGCACAAGATACTCGATCAGTTTATTTTGGAGAATTCAGGCACACCGTTAACGCTCGATTTCGAAGGATCAGTTATTCCCGGAATCGCTCGATTTTATAAAGGATTTGGGGCTGAAACAGAACAATATTATTGTCTGAAATCCAACAGATTGCCCATTCCTTTATGTTGGATTAAAAAATAACTTTTATATGACCAACAAATCGATCAAACGTATTATATCGCCACTTTCAGGAATTATACCAATAGAGAAGTTGATACTTCCCTCCCGGCATCGCTTTATTTTGCCCTTCTGGCACGCTGTTTCAGATTCGCCACTACCCCATCTATCACAATTGTACCGTGTTCAAACCATTGCAGAATTTGAACGAACCTTGGATTTCTTGTTGATGAACTACAAACCCGCATCGGCTCAGGATTTATTGAGACTGGTTACTACCAGAGGAAAATTGGAGAAAAGACTTTTCTTTCCCAGTTTCGATGATGGAATGGCTGAATGTTATCATCTAATTGCCCCCCTTTTGAAAAAGAAAGGAATTCAGGCTGCATTTTTTATAAATCCCTTGTTTGTTGACAATAAGACACTCTTTCATCGCCATAAGGCAAGTTTGATTCTCAATATCCTTGAAGAACAAAAATCAACAGCTACAGAATTAAAAGAAGCCAACCAGCTTTTGCAAAAAAGGTTTAATAACAGTGATCTCTATGAGTTTCTCCATCATACAGTTTTCACTGATCACTGGCTGCTTGACAAGATTGCCAAAATATTCGATGTCGACTTTGATCATTTTAGAACTCATCTTCAACCTTATATGACCCTTGGTCAGATTAAGGAATTACAGGAAGATGGTTTTTTAATCGGGGCACATGGGATGGATCACTGTGAATTTTTTCTTTCCTCGGAAGAAGAAATCATGCATCAGATTACCTCCAGCATGGATTATTTAATTCAAGAGGTAAATCCACTAATAAAGACATTTGCATTTCCGTTTACTGATTTTAATGTATCAGACACAATTTTTGAAATGGCCAACAAAGATAAATTGTGGGATCTGAGCTTTGGAACTGCCGGAATAAAAGATGAAACCATGCCCAACCATTTGCAACGTATTCCAATGGAATCAAGCGAAAATGCAAATGGGAAAAGGGTCATCCGGACAGAATATATAGGGTATTATTTAAAATCAGTTTTTGGTAAAAATAAAGTTCGCCGACAATGAATCTATGGGAAAAATATGACGCCAGTTTTAAGGAAAATGCTTCCAAAACAGCCTTTTGCATTGGGAACCGTTTTTATTCCTATGCCGAATTCGCCCAATATATAAGTGGGAGTCAGCAACTGCTTATGAAACATATTAAACTCTCGTCAGGCCAATCAATAGGAGTAATGTGCCATGATAGCATAGAAACCTTTGCAGCCATTTTCTCTATTTGGTTTTCTGGCGCTCGTTTTGTGCCTTTGCACCCACTCCATCCGGCTTTTAGTAATATTGAAAAAATCCAACAATCTGCTATTCAATGGATCTTCGACTCTGAAATAAGTGCGCCAACCAACGACCTGAAAGTAAATTATATCAGTAATAAAGATTTAAAAAGCGATGATACTTTAATTATTAGCAAGGAAACAGATTGTGCCTATATTATATTTACTTCAGGAAGCACCGGAAAACCAAAAGGAGTACCCGTCAATGTGCAAAATATAAATGCGTATGTCAATGGCTTTTTGGAACTTTATCCTGAGTTAACTTCTAAGGATCGATTTCTTCAAACTTATGATCTGACTTCAGATGCTGCATTTACCGGATATCTGAATCCTCTTATGCTTGGAGCGACCGTTTATACGCTCCCTGCCGGAAGTTTTAAATACCTGTCAATTGTTAAGATCTTAAAGGAGCAGCAAATTACATTTACTAAATTCACTCCTTCTGTTCTAAATTATCTTCGTCCGTATTTTAAGTCCATTCGTTTCGACTCACTCATGCATTCACATTTTGGGGGTGAAGCATTGCCTTATGATCTTGTTACAGAATGGGCAGAATGTGTTCCAAACGCGGAAATATCGAATGGTTACGGACCAACCGAAACCACAATTACCTGCACCATTCATCGCACAAATATTGATCAACTGAAAGAAAGTGTATACAACGGAATCATTTCAATCGGCAAACCTTTTAAGGGAGTGAAAATTCTAATTATTGATGAAACCGATCATATTATAGCCGATAGTGAAAAAGGAGAACTATGTATTGGCGGAAATCAGGTGATGACTGGCTACCTGAATGCAACTGCCGAAACTATCAGTCCATTTTATATTCATCAATCAATGGATGGTAATACAGAAAAATATTATCGAACTGGAGATCTTGCTTTTCGAGACAGTAAAGGAAACTTGTTCTTTTGCGGACGAAAAGATGATCAGTTAAAAATAAGTGGGTATAGAATTGAACCTGCGGAAATAGAGTTTGCTGTCAGTCAACTTGCTCATGGTGCTAAATCGAAAGCTTATGGATATCAGAATAAAAGGGGAACAGAAAGTATCGTGGTTTTCATCGAACAATTTGATGATCAACCAGAAAAGCTGAAAGATAAACTCCGTTCAATGCTTCTATCCGCATTAATTCCTGAAAAGATTATCTCTATCAGGCAATTTCCACTCAATCAGAATGGGAAAGTTGATAAATCTATTCTCTTTGAGGAATACGCAAGCCAAATTTATGAATAACAT
>Ga0123337_10002163_pt1 | contig 22899 bp, 20 predicted proteins | sample frozenSSSSmetaG_FD_89792 | JGI IMG/M metagenome (GOLD analysis project Ga0123337, IMG submission 89792) | Glacier valley bacterial and archeal communities from Borup Fiord, Nunavut, Canada, to study Microbial Dark Matter (Phase II) -... | ecosystem: Environmental > Aquatic > Freshwater > Ice >...
CGTCCCGATATTCAAGTGGATAATAAATAGGGCCTTCGGTGAGCTTCTTGTCGGTGGTTGCAAGATACAAAATAAGTCGGCGCAACTCGCTTGGTTCCATGACGCTCTCTTCGTCATAATGTACAATGAATGTCTGACCCGCTTTCTGATTCATACCGCGCCGCCGCAACTCAACCATGTAGTGCAAAGCGCGCGCCTTGAGTTTTGTCACGTTTGGCGTCTGATATTCCGCAGGACTAGGCAAAACAAATCCCTGCACACTGACAGGGACCCACGCAAACTCTCGTTCCAGCCGCAATTTCTGGTCGAGCGATTCGGTGACAATCTCCACACTTACCCTTGTCTTATAAAAACCGGGGTCTTCTCTGACCAGCTCGACAACGTGCTGAATACCACGTCGGATAACCTCCGTGCTACCAGCCGACCCACGCGTTGTGATTTGTATTTTGATAAAAGGGATATGCGGCAATGCCTTGATCTCTTCCGTCGTTACAGGCTCCAGTTGCCGATAGCGCCGCCAATGAAAGAAAAAGCTGTGAAAGTAGGAGAGGTAGCGCACTCCAATAATACTGATAAGTGTTACAATTGAGTAGCCAATGTACCTTCCCCATTCCATTATAGGTGCAAAGTGGCTCATAAGATGCTCTTTTCCTCTCTCAAGAAACCTGATTTTCCCGCGATGCCATAGAAATGCTACGATATGCGCGCACACCCGCCGTCTTGCCGCTTATTCGTGCGCGTCGGAACGCTTGCGAGTCTCCAATACGTACCGGCGTTTTTTCTCGTACAGCTTGTTTTGCGATACGCTTTGTGGTTGTTCGCATGAGGATAGTACAAATGGCGAACTCACCAAGTACCAGTATCTCAATCGCAACCAGTAACCTGTTCCATGTCTCCGGCAGAAATGTTCCCAACATCACCATTAAGGGAATAATCATGTATAAAACAACGATTACCGACGCCCCAGCCGTGTAGATGACAAGCTGTGGTATCTCCCGCAAAGCATCGCCTTGTTCGCCCAGGGCAAGTGAGGCGACAACCGCCATACGTTCCGTTGGCAACTCACACAGGTCATCCCCAAGAAGCTGTATGTCTTCTTGAATACCCATCCGAGGCGACTTGAGCGGAATGAGCGTAGGAAGTGGCGATCTGTGTACTAATTTGTTGGTGTGTACATCTTCGCTAAGAGGCCCACTGGGATGCGCGGGCAAGGTTAAACGTTTGTAGCGTAGCTGGCCTCTCTCTTGCTCTGTTTGGTCTACTGCAAAATTGCGCTGCATATACAATACAGTCCTTCTCTCGAAAATTACCCATTTACATAAATCAAAAGTATCCCATCTCTATAATAGAGACAGGAAAAATACTTTTTCTGGAAAAAAGTGTGAGGAGAAAAAGAGAAAAAACGCTAGACCTAGATGTACTAACCCGCATGTATCATTGCATTCCCCTGCCCCCCACATATCCCTCCGAAAACTGGATAAGGGAATTTTTGCGTTTCCCCTCTAAACCACTTCTATTTTCAGTATAACAATTGTGTCAATCAAAAATGTTGCACATTTCGATATAGAATGCAAAGCGTATGTTCTTTATAGAGCAGAGAACGTATGAAACTTTTCCAGGTAAAAAGACGTGAGAACAAATAGATATTCCTGTTTGGTCTAGTAAAACCAAAAAAACGCAATTTTTATACTACTTACCTTGTTAGGCCCCGCTTTAGCGTCTATTCATCGAATAGGTAGTATACCCTGAAACAATACTGTGAAGGTCTCTTTTGTGTACGCATTTTACATAGAGACATCACAATAGCGAGCTAAAGAAGCGCGAAAATATCAGGTTCTTACCTGAGAATATGTAGGGTAGATACCCGACGCTAGAAGCGGCTATATATTCTAAAATATAATGTACACATAAAAATAGTGAAATAAGATGTATCGGTACTTCTCTACTTTTGCGCTTATGAGTACCGACCACCAAGCCATATAGAGTCCGGCAAGCTGGTTTTGCCGGCAAAGTTTCCTGAAGGGAGCATGGATTTATGGCTATTGTTAATCCGATCAATGATGTTCGTAGAACGAATTTGAAGACAGAGACAGATACCTTAGATGTGTTTTCTTCCGCCATTTCGTCTGCCTTTGAGAAAGACATGACGTTTGTTACGGAGACACCCGAACGTAATACGGAGCCGCTTATGAAAGTTCGCTCGGTATTAGAGGACCTCCTGACGAACGCCGAAGATGAAACCGAAGAAAGCGATACGACCCGCGTACGCGCGGCGCGTACGACCGTAGCGCGACAAGGAACGGGCAACGAAGATGCGTTTCAAAGCTACCTGCGTGATATTCGCGGCCTCGGTCTGCTCACCCATGCGGAGGAGATTGACCTTGCACAGCGAGCAGCCGCAGGCGACGAGCAGTCAAAACGTAAGTTGATTGAATCAAATCTACGTCTTGTGATCGCCATTGCTCGCCGTTACACCAGTACAGGCGTTCCTCTGATTGATCTCATTCAAGAAGGCAATCTCGGCCTGATGCGTGCAGCAGAAAAGTTTGACTACCAACGCGGTTGTCACTTTGGAACCTATGCGACATGGTGGATACGCCAGGCGGTGAGTCGCGCAGCAGGCGAGCAGTCTCGCCTCATTCACCTGCCGGAGCATGTCGCCACACGTCTGCGAAAAGTACGCCGTATCGCCGCGCAACTCTCACAAGAAAACGGGCTTGACCCCTTGCCAGAACAGATAGCCGAGGCGTGCAACATCGGTGTAAACGAAGTGATCGACCTGCTCGGCGTCATTGAGCAACCTGTCTCTCTTGATGCGCCTGTCGATGAGGAGGCACGGTACTCGCTCGCCGATACGCTTGAAGACAGCACGACACCTGCGCCAGCCGAGACCGCATCACAACACCTACTCGGAGAAGAACTTCATCGCGCGTTGGCACTGCTGACACCCCGCGAACGCGCAGTCATCACCTTGCGCTACGGCATTGGCGATGGACGCAGCCGTACCCTGCTGGAAGTGGGAAAAGAATTGGGTATCTCCAGAGAGCGTGTGCGTCAACTCGAAGTCGTCGCGCTCATGAAGCTTCGTAGTGTCAACGGGAGCCTCTCCCTGCGCGAGTGCGTTTAATAGTACTAGTACAGAAAAGGCTAGCATCTTTTAAGAAGACTAGCCTTTTCTTTCTATCCCACATGTCCTATTTCTCTCGACGTTTGCCTCTACACTATGCTATACTACGCCTCGGTAAAACATTGACGGACAGGTAGCAAGCCCTATTTATCATCTTGTGAGAGCGTGTGTATGAGTACGAAAACCACTATTCCGCAAAACGTCTCATCGTCCCAAAGTGAGGCGCCTATCCTTCCCATGAGCGTGTTGACGCCTCTACGTGAACGCTTGCTGGTGCTTGCGCTTGCACTCGTCGCGCTTTTGCCACGTCTCTTGCTTGCAACAAAGCTCGATATGGTGACAGACGAGGTGGTATATATCGTTGGTGGCAAGATATATGTTCCGCTTTTGGCGCACCTGCAAATTGGTACAAGCCAGTGGAGCTATAATTATGAGCATCCTCCCTTTGTGAAACTGCTTATTGGCGTTGCGCTTGCCCTCAATACAGCACTCAATCATCCACTACCGGAGTTGCTCACCGCCCGTTTTCCCAGCATCCTTACGGGAACGTTACTCATTGTCACGCTCTATTGGCTTGGCCGCGCACCCTTTGGGCGCGCGGTAGCACTCACCGCCGCGCTCTGTCTCGCGCTAAGTCCCTGGCTCGTCTACTTTAGCGCACTCGCGTACCTCGATATGACAATGACCGCGCTTGTTAGTACCGCCTGTCTGCTCTCATGGCATGCACTACGGCGGCCCTGGCTCTATCCAATTCTCACGCTCTGTCTCGCGCTCGGAGCAGCAAGCAAATATACAGCGGTGCTGGTTATTCCTGGTATCGCGCTCTTCACAGCCTATTATTTCTTTATCATTCGTCTGTACATGCCCGCAGCACAACGGCCACGTATCCCCTGGCTCTGGTGGCTAGCCGCGATTATAGCCGCGCCCATCGCTTTTTTCATTTTTGATCCCGCCATCTGGCCCAATCCCGTAAACTTGCTCCTCCACAGCTTTCGCTTCGAGTGGAACCATTCGGTAAATGGACATCTGACGTTTCTTGCTGGCCGCTACGCTTTTCATGTCCCACGCTGGGCAATTCTCTATATTGTGTTTACAAAAATGAGTGCGTTTGTGACCATTTCAGCAGCAGGTTTCATGGTGTACGGCTCTGTACAGCTAATTCGCTTCCACTTAAAAAAGGTCACCCCCACTGCAATAGCACCAACCGCATTTCTCTTCTTTTGGCTCTTCTCTATTATAGGCGCGTTTAGCCTACTCAATATTGTCGTTGGCACACACTATCATCTTCCCATAGCCCCTCCAATAGCCTTCGCCGCCTCGGTTGGCCTCGTGCAATTCCTACGCTACTTATACAAAAAATTCCCGATTGCCAAAGGTGGTGCACATCTACAGTATACACAAGAGCCACGCGTGTTTCCCTCAGCACAACCACCGCTATATGCACGTTTTTATCCAACTACGACTGCTGTACTTCTGATAGTTGCACTTGTTCTGCCCCACTTAATCGGACTAACAACAACTTATGGCGCGGAAGGCTATACAAGCGAGTTTTTTAGCGGTGAGAATAGGACATTGCAGGTTGCCTATCCAGGTTACCGTGAGGCGTTACAATGGATCGCAACCCAGACACAGGGTACGGAACATGTGGGTTTAGCAGCCGTTCCAGGCACATTTAACAGTCAAGGCAACGATGAATCGTGGTATAGTTACAACAAAGATTTACCAAGTAGACTGCAATTGAACGAGGTACACGCAGGAGAGACGTACACACAGTATGACTATCTCGTATGGCCCATGCATCTTGTACAACGTGGCTTTCCCTTGCCCGATGGGTGGCGCAAGCACAACGTTCACCGTGTACTGGGCGGCCAGACAATCTATTGCTACATTCTTGCGCGTCCCACAACTACATATAGTGGCTAAGTTCTCTGCCTTCCTGCATCATTACATCGCTATATAATAAAAGGCTATATGAAAAATATTGTTGTACGTGAGATCATCGCGTTGTTTCTTGTGACTCGATTACTCTTACTTTCTGTCACCTACTTTGGCTATATCCTACTCACCGCGCCCAAATATTCGAGTACCCCCGTTGCTACCACAACGTTTTTTACCCTGTGGAACCACTGGGATGCCCTCCGTTATCTCGCTATCGCGCAACACGGCTATCAATCACCTTACGATCTCGCTTTCTTTCCACTCTTTCCGCTCCTCACCGCGCTTTTTGCCTATCCTTTAGGGAGTTGGAGCTATCTTCTGGTCGGAACACTTCTCAGCAACGTCGCGCTTCTCGCCGCTTTGTTCGTTTTGTTCAAGCTCGCAACCGCGACCTTCGGCGATACCATTGGAAAACGTACTATCCTCTACCTCTGCATCTTCCCCACCGCGTTCTTCTTCTTCGCCGCATACAACGAGTCACTTTTCCTCTTGCTTACAACGGGAACATTTTTAGCACTACATCGTCAACGCTGGTGGCTCGCGGGACTTCTCGGCTTGCTTGCTGCCTTGACGCGTTCAACAGGTGTTTTGTTGATCGTACCCTATCTTTACGAAGTGTGGCTTGTACGCAAAACAGCATTCACAAACGTAAAAGATGGTATTTTGAGGTTACTCTCTCTTAGTCTTATCCCGCTTGGAACATTGCTCTATAGCATCTATTGCTGGCATATAAGCGGCAACCCACTCGCCTTTGCCTCTGTACAGGCTCATTGGGCTAGACAACCCTCCTGGCCCTGGCAAGGTGTCTGGCAAGCACTCTTTGAACTCTTTTGGAATCAGCCCTTTGGCTCTTTTTTTGAGGTGCATACCTTGCTTGATCTGAGCGCAACGCTCGGCTTTATCTTTTTAATCATCGCAGGTGGCCGACTGCTCCGCACCAGCTACACCCTATGGGTGATACTGTTACTGCTCTTTACCAGCCTTTCAGCATCGCTGGGCCAACATGATGCGCTTATCTCAAACCAGCGTTTTGTGTTAGAACTCTTTCCCTGCTTTATCACGCTCGCGGCACTGGGGATAAAGCACCCACGATTCCATCAGGCACTACTGATTGCGTTTCCGTCGCTGCTCGCAACTCTGAGCCTGATTTTCGTGATGAACCTGTGGATGGTGTAGCATGAAAAAAGATGCCTTATCTCGCCTATTACTTGTCTGTATGGGCACGTTTGTTTGTTGCATCCTGGCGACGGGCGCACCCCTTGCACGACTCGCGGGCACAACACTGCTCGCCGCCCTTCCCACAAGCCTTTTCTTAATCCTCGTGGGCACGAAGCTTCCTGCGGACCTTCACCTCACAGCAGATATACACGCATCACAGGTAAACACAAACGCGCTTGAGTTTCTCTTTCTTACCATGCTCGCGTCTCTCTTCTATGCCCTGAGTGCCTACCTCGCACAGCGATACGTCGAGCGACAACCCACGCCTACCACAAAGCGTAGGCAACCCGCCCAAACACTGCTACGGCTCATCTGGTTAGTAGTACTTCTACTCGGCGTTGCGTATGTGCTTATGCCAGCCCTGCTTTCACGGGATGCGCTGGTCTATGCCGGCTATGGACGAATTATTGTGGCCCATCACGCCAATCCCTATTACACACCGCTTTCAGCATTCCCACGTGACCCCCTCTTACAAGCTGATGATTGGCGTGATGCCTTAGCAGCATATGGCCCCCTCTGGCTTCTTGTCTGTGCACTCTCTACCTTGTTCGCGGGAAGCTCTGTTTTACAGTATATTTTCTTTTATCGTGCACTCGGCTTGATCGCGCATCTACTCAACATCGCTCTTGTCACCACCATTTTACGCAAAACAGGTCGTTCATCACGCACCATTATAGCGGGAACCCTCCTATACGCATGGAACCCTCTGGTTTTACTAGAAAGCTGCATGGGTGGACACAACGATATTCTACTGGTATCATGTATCTTACTTGGCATCCTACTATGCGTTCGTGCCGAACAGACCGCTTTCGCCACTGTACGCTCGTATCTGCCTCCCTTACTCGCGTTCACATGTGCCGCGCTAATCAAATTCACGGCGGCCCCACTACTCGCGTTTTACCTTGTCCTGCTTACACGGCGCACCCTCAACGCTCAACCGCCATCTCAGCGGTCTATATCTCTCTGGCTCCCCGTAGTACGCAAGGTCGCGATAGCCACGCTCACAAGCACTCTTTTAGCAGTTACGTTGTATACTCCCTTGTGGGTGGGCCATACGGTACACGCTATCGTAGCAAGTCTTGGGTCGCCGCCTTCATCGCGCCTGGCGTTTGGCTCAACCTTGCTTGCGCTACAAAAAGTCGCAGCACAACACCCAGAAAATATGCTCTTAGCCACAATTAGTCAGCATGGTACATGGAATGGTCTCACAGGAGCGATTGTAGGAATAGTGTTTTGCGCAGGTGCTTTCTGGCTATGGAGAGTACCGACCTTGCGTACAATGGTCTACGCAACACTGGCGACGCTTGGGGTGTTGTTGGTGGTTACACCCTGGTTTTTCCCCTGGTATATTCTTTGGCTTGTCGCCCTAGCGGCGGTTGGACTGCCTGAGCGATCCAACCGAGTGGGGCAGGCACTTGTATGGAGTACATTGACGTTCTCGACTACCGCGTTCTTTCTCTATCTCTTTAGAGGCTACCCACCTGTTGGAGACTGGATTGGCTTTACCAGCCTCACAACGATTGGCCCCCCATTGCTTGTTTTTCTGTCCGTGTTATGCCTCAAGCCCAGACAGGCAAACAAGCCGCTCAAGCAAGCCATCAGTCAGCCTGTGCCATAGATACAACAGCCTCACGTTCTTCGATCTGCATAAGAGGCAATGTAATGACCGCTTTTTTATGATACACGGTGTAGTGATAGAGAAGCGTAAGCGTAAACGCTACAAGTAAAACGTTGCGGGTCAGCACAACAGGGTTGAATGTTGGCACGGTAGCAACCCGAATAAACGATGTTGTCGCGGAGTAGATGTAGGGAAATATCCATGTCGTAAGGACGCCAATCCCCGTCCAACTCAACAACCAACGCCATTTACACTCACCAACATAGGCCACAATCGGGATAATCCACAGTAGATACTGCGGACTAAAGACTTTTCCGGTGCATATCACGACCAGCAAAACCAACAGGAGCGCAACAGAGAGCGTAATTTTTCCGCGCCACTGCAACCAACACACGTATCCAATACCGACAAGTAACAGGACCGTCATCAGCGGTGAGGCAATACCAGAGAGCGCACTAAGCACATTTAGCGAGCCATACGTTGTTGAATAGTGGAGTGGAAAGCCGAAGAAGCTCGCTAGCCATAATAGGGACGCCGCCGAAGACTCAACTTGTATAGGTCTGTTGCCAAAGTAGCCAAGTGGGGCAAGAGTTCCCTCGACACTTAACAGCAACGAAAGCGTTGTTATTGCGCTACAGACAAGCACGAACACATCAAGCCCGCGCCACCATTTCGTCCAGCGCATGTACCGTGATTTATGTTGTGCAATGAAAAACACTGGTAGCAGCACAATCGGGTAAAATTTGAACATTGTCGCCACTGCGAGCATTGCAAACGCCCAATACCATCGTCTGCGTTCAGCGCAAAGCAATGCAGCCAGGGTGAAGCCAGCAGGAAGAATATCATACCGTGCCGCCGCCGTTGCCCAACATCCAACAACCGTAAAGAGCGCGAAGGCAAGGGCCGCCTCCCGTGAGCGCCACGTCTTGAGCATAAAGTAGATCACGCCAGCACAGACGGTCATCGCGATGGCAAAGGCGATTTGATACCAGTGTGCCGACAAAACAAGCCCAAACGCAAAAGGGATAAGTGTCAGCAGTGGATATTCATGCGGGAGAGCGTGCAACGGTTCTGTTGGTGCTTGCGACGCAATAAAGGCAATCAACCAGTGCGGAAGATCATGCACCTTCATCACATGCACCAACGTATCGGTTGTGATAAACACCATGTCGGAACGTGGTTGTGTAATGAACTGACATTGTATTGCGGGAACGGGCAGCGTTTTTAGTGCAGCGATGCCATGCCAAAATGCAACGGAGTAACATTGATATTTCCCAACATCCGTGTACCAAAGAAAGACCTGACCGGAGACACCGCAATACAAGAGGATGCCCATTACTAGGACGACTCCTATATCCACCAATGTAAGTCTCTTAACCATGTTCACCCTAATTATAAAAAATGCACTGTAGTTTGGCACTACAGAGTAGATAGCTTTTCTTTATTTGCCGAAAGAGAAAATACGTCCCCTTACAAGCCATACTTTCATACGAGCGATACGTAGAGATGGTCACAATACGGCTCAACATAGTACGCACTGTTGTAACTCTACATTCTCAGGTTGACACTCTTTCGCTCTTCCATTCGTATAGAAGAGAAGAGTTGCTCTGCTATTTATGCAAAAATATATAAAACACGTCCAATCTACAAGAAAGAAAGCTGTAGGAGTATGTTTACCTTTACCTCATCCTCGTTAATGCACCTCTTGGAGAACTATGGCTATCTCGCGGTACTGATTTTCGTGGCTATCGAAAGTACAGGTATTCCCTTTCCAGGCGAGACGATGCTGATTATTGCCGCTGTCTATGCCGGCACAACCCATCATCTCTCGATTCTCTTGGTGATTATTGCCGCAGCGGTAGGGGCTATACTCGGTGATAACCTCGGCTTCTGGGTTGGACGTGAGGGCGGCTACCGACTCCTGCGTCGCTATGGTCGCTACATTCGCTTAGATGAGCGCAAGCTAAAATTAGGCCAGTACCTCTTCATGAAACATGGTGACAAAGTGGTCTTCTTCGGACGCTTCGTCGCGGTTTTGCGAGCGTGGGCCGCGTTTCTTGCAGGCACGAACCGCATGAAATGGGGCAGTTTTTTGCTGTTTAACGCGCTTGGAGGCGTCGTCTGGGCAACGATCTTTGGCTTGGGTGGCTACTATCTCGGCGACAAAATACATCTTTTAACTGGGCCTATTGGGATTGTGGCGATAGTACTGGCGGTACTTATCCTCATCGCCTTTTTCTTTTTCCTCCGCCACAACGAAAAACGCTTAGAAGATGAGGCCGAGCGTGCGCTCCCCGGTCCCCTAGATGCACATCAACAAGATGAACATCACACATAGAAACCTAGATTAGAAAGGAAAAATACATGTCTTTACAAAATCCATCACAGTTACCAGACCCCTTACCACAAACACAGCCCGATATTGCCCAGCCTTTACCAGCACCAGAGCCGATGCCACAACCAGGTCCCGGCCCATTACCACCAGCGGCTCCCGAACAGCCTATGGAACCACAACCAGAAGTACCACAAATGGCTCCCGATATCGCGCAACCACTACCAACTGCACCAACCGATAATGGCATGGCAAATTGAAACGGCATGACATAGCGTGAACCACTACGTTCCATTTTTTCTGTTCGCTATACTCAATAGAACAACCGTAACTGGCACACGCCACCAATAACTCCTGTCCGTGCTCTGGGTACGTTCGATAGAAAAACTGTAACCCCATTGACTTTTTTTGGCAGCCATACTATACTAGCATCAGATACTAGACAGTATAGTATGGCTATATTATAGTATTTACTATGACTGGTTGAGGATATAGACACATGACGGAAGTTCATCTCGACAAGGCCAAAAGTAGTGGAAAAGAGCGCCTCATCCAGGCCGCGCGCTCACTTACGCAACACACGGCTTTTGAGGAGATCACGATTGATGAGATTGTCAAAGCCGCCGATCTCGCACGACCCACGTTCTACTATCATTTTTCTGGTGGAAAAGAGGAGTTGCGTGGAGAACTGATACGGCATGGCTATCTTGGCGATGAACCAGTCCCAGACACACGGCAAGGCATTGTGGATGCCGCATTACGCGTTTTCGGGCGTTCGGGCGTCTCCTCTGCAACACTGGATGACGTAGCGAACGAGGCCGGCATCTCTCGCGGTGCATTGTGCTGGTATTATCGCAGCAAGGATGACCTACTCAAAGCAATCATCCAGCATCATGAAAGTTACTCATCACTTCGTCAAGCCCTTGGGGAAATCGAGCAGGACTTACAAAATGGTGTGCTACTTGACGACGAAACCTTTTTACGGCGCATTGCTGGCGGTTTCTACGATTCGCTTACCGTGCAAAGCGATCTTGCGCGCTTACCCATTTTGCTCTTATATACGCATCCCGAAGCCGCCCATATTCTCGCGGACAAGATCGTGCGTGGCCGCAAGCACATCACGGAGTATGTGCAAAGACGCCAGGCAGAGGGAGCCTTTAGCAAAAGCATTGATGCCGCTTTTTTTGTCCAGGTTATGGCAATTGCTTTCTTCATGCGCGCTGCGGGTCGTGGATTGAATGATCTGCTCCCGTTCGCCCATCTCTCACGCGAACAAGCCATAGACCAACTCGTTTCGCTGTTGCTCTATGGAATTGTGCAACGCGATACAACAAGAACATGTCAATAGCTCCAGCAACTCAAAGAAGAGTCCTGAAGTTCCAGAACTATATGTAACGTACAGAAAGTATAAGTACTTTCTTTGGTTTTGTCTTTTAGCAAAAGGAGTCTTCTGAGATGCAAGGGAGTGTACAAGCGACACAGCGCGCGGGAGGACTGGCGTATAAATGGGTGGTGGCAAGCATTGTTGTCTTTGGGGTGTTCATGAGCATCCTCGACCAGACCATTGTAAATATTGCTATCCCCCGTCTACAATCCGCCTTTGGCGCGGACATTCATAGTGTGCAATGGGTGCTTACCGCCTATATTCTCACGCAGGGCGTTATCACTCCAACAGCGGGCTACTTCGCGGACATACTGGGAACGAAACGATTTTATATTATTTCGCTCGCCGCTTTTACCATCGGCTCGGTTCTCTGCGGTCTCGCATGGAGCCTACCATCACTCATCTTCTTCCGTGTCCTCCAGGGTGCGGGCGGAGCGGCACTATTCCCGCTGTCGATTACTATGCTCTTCCGCGAGTTTCCGCCACAAGAGCGCGGTATCGCGTCCGGCGTCTTTGGTGTTCCAGCCCTCTTAGCACCAGCACTTGGGCCAACACTTGGTGGCTATCTCGTCACCTATGCGGGCTGGCAAGCGATCTTTTTCATCAACCTACCAATCGGTATTCTTGCCATTGTTTTGGTTAGCATCTTCATTCGCGAAACACAGGTGCAGACCAACCAGCGTTTCGATTTCTTAGGATTTTTCTTCATCGCGCTCGGTCTCGCCTCAGTCCTCTATGGCCTCTCGGATGCAAGTACCGATGGCTGGGGGTCTGTACAGGTCATTGGTACTATCATTGGTGGCCTTATCGCGTTGACGATATTCGTCTTCGTCGAGCTTTCAATCGTGCGGAGAGAAGGGAGACCACTCCTCGATCTGCGCCTGTTCACCAATAGACCCTTCACGTTGAGTATTATTGCAAGCCTGTTTGTGATTTTCAGCCTGTTCGGTGGCGTGTTTCTCTTTCCACTCTACTTGCAGAGTATCCGAGGACAAAGCGCGTTTGAAGCCGGCGTCCTGCTCTTGCCACAAGCGTTAGCGGCGATGGTCAGCACGATTGTTGGTGGTCGCCTCGTTGATCGCATTGGGGTACGAGGCATCATGATCCCCGGTCTGCTCGTGCTTGCGCTCGCCACATGGCAACTCTCGTTTCTCTCACTGTACACATCCTATGGCTGGATTCAGTTTGTACTGATTATTCGCGGCCTTGCGCTTGGCCTTTGCGTTCAACCGCTCACCGTCTCAGGACTCTCTGAAATTCAGCCGCGTCAGTTGGCACAGGCATCATCGCTCAACACAGTAGCACGTGCCGTAGCGAGTTCGCTTGGTATCGCGGTACTCGCCACACTTGTGCAGACGCAGACAAAGATTCATACAGGACACCTTGCACAACAGGTTACACCAATATCGCCGCTTGGACAATTACTGGTGCGGTTGCAAGCACTCTTTGTCTCGCGGGGCGCAGATATCGGTGCGGCGCGCGCAGCCGCCTTGCAAACAATCGGACGGTTGATACAGCGACAAGCCTATATACTCTCAATTCAAGATGCCTTCACCTTTAGCTTAGGTGTCACCTTCCTTGCGATTATTGCGGTCATGTTTGTAAGCAAATCGCGCCGTAAAACGTCCGCACCAGCGGCGCAACGTGACCCATCATCTCCCGAAGATGAAGGGGCCGCGCATCGCGCAATGGTGTTCGCTGAATAACCTATACGAAGGGGTAGTTTCTCTATCCCTTCCCCATTTCCACTCTTGTTTTCGACTATTCATACTTAGGAGTTACCATAATGCGTCGTACGATCTTTATTACCATACTTATTGTTCTCGCCTTTTTTGCTATTGGAGGCGGCGTTGGCTTCTATGCTTACAATAACTACACATTTTACCAGACTGATGATGCCCAGGTTACAGGCAGCATTGTCTCGGTGAGTGCGCCCATGAGCGGACAACTTTCTGCATATAGCGTGAAGGTTGGACAGGCCGTTACCGCCGGTCAAGTTATCGGCACAATCACGCTCCCATCGGCTGCTGGCGCGACCACAACGGCTGCCCCCAGAACAATGGATGTCACCAGCCCAATTGATGGGACGATTGTGCAGGCAACGGCTGTGCAGGGACAAAATGTTGCGCCAGGGCTGACAATCGCGCAGGTGACAAACCTGGGCAACCTCTCCATCACCGCCTATGTCGATGAGAACGTCATCAACAATGTTTCACCCGGCCAAAAGGTCGATATCAAGATTGACGCGTACAGCGACACAACCTACGCAGGCCGAGTACAACAAATCGTACAAGCCACCGCTGGCTCGTTCTCACTTTTGCCAACACAAGATAACGCAAGCGGCAACTTCACCAAAGTTGGACAACGCGTTCCCGTCATCATCACGCTTGACGGCAATGGAGGCAAAGATATTGTGCCAGGTATGAGTGCCGTAGCTATCATTCACATCCATTAGTCGTGTGGTGGAGAGGAAACGTATTTTCCTCTCCACTATAACGTAGGGGGTTATTTGCCATGAATACACTGATTATCGGCGGCTTATTCGCGTTAGCCGTGCTTGCGCTTATCGCAGTTGCGTTTCTTGTGCGCGGCGAAACAAAAACAGCGAAGACACACACCGTCAAAGTAGAAAGCGAGCCAGCCAGGGAAGCGCAAGCAAAAGAAACCGCAGAGATCGCCGCCGCTGGCGCACCCGCCCAGCCGGGCCTTCCCGCACCACGCGAGGAGTCGCTTCCAGAGCAGCGAACCGTCCAACACTTTCCTGTTGCCAATGGACAATTTCACAAGCTCTCGGTTGAGCTACATTCCCTGCACGGCCAGGCTCAGGAGATCGAGCATCGTTTAAGCATCCTCACAGAGATGATTGAGCGTATCGAAAACGATCAAAATCAGTATGTCAATATCGAAGAGGAAGCATCACACTCAACGGGCCATGTGTCTGTGAACTAGTTTGTTTATAAACGAGGGGCGGCACAGCTACACGCGTAGTTGTGCCACCCCTCGTTTATGAACAGGGAACGTTTTGGTGTTACACGCCTCACGTCTTATTCAACCATCCGGCTTTCCTCATCTCACATTTTCTCCATACCCCGGCCCACCAGCGGCACGACATACGTCAATCGCGGCCTTGCGTCCCGTTCGTGCCGGGTACTGTTGCTCTACAGCGTGTCGCAAAGCATCTACAGCCACGTTATGCACAAGATTGATTGTGCAACCACCAAACCCCCCACCCATCATGCGTCCGCCAAGCACACCTGGGATACTGTGAGCAATCTCTACCAGTACATCCAACTCCTTACAACTTACCTCGTATTCGTCCCGTAATCCGGCGTGACCTTGCCACAATAGCGGCCCAATCGCCTCAACCTGACCAATCTCCAATAGCTTTGCGACCTGCAACACGCGTGCGTTCTCGGCAATTATATAGCCGGCACGACGCTGTAACACGGCGGGCAAAGCGTGCTTATACACGTCGAACTGTGCCTGCGTGATGTCTCGCAACGATATTATCCGCTGCTCTTTCCCCTGTAGTTCCTCCGCGACGATCAAATCACGTAGCAAAACCACCGCCTCTTCACATTGACGCCGCCGTTCGTTGTAGCCAGAGTTAGCAAGTTCGCGCCGTACACCCGTGTCGATTACGACCAGCGAAAGGTCGGCCTCGTCAAAGGGTAAGTAGCGATACTCCAGAGAGCGACAATCAATTAAGACAGCCTTTTCAGGTTGACCCAGACATGAAGCAGCCTGATCGAGGATGCCACTTCGCAGACCAGAAGCGATATGTTCCGCCCTCTGACAAAGCGCAGCCACCTTTATCGGTGTCATTGTCGCGCCCTCCACGCCAATCGTCAGGCGTCCCGCGGATAGCCACGCGAACATTTGTACCGTCGCCACTTCCAGAGCTGCGGACGAACTCATGCCACCCCCAAGCGGCACATCACCCCCCAGCACAGCGTCAAAGCCTGTCAAGGGTAACGACGCAACCGCCAACTCCGCCGCGACACCCAGCACATAGCGCGCCCACGTCGGCAAGTTCCGCATTTGAGCGTCAAAGGTCGCCGGCAACCCCTCAATGGAAAACTGTGCGTACTCCTCAAACGGCTCCGACCATAATCGCACAATGCCGTCGGTACGCCGACGACCCGCAAACACCGCGACACGATCTACCGCGATTGGTAACACAAAGCCCCCGTTGTAATCGGTATGTTCACCAATCAGATTGATACGCCCCGGTGCCCATGCTGCCCCCAAATCACTACTATACTCACTGTATCCTCCAAAGACTATAGGAAATTTACTTGCCATATGTAGTGCTGGTTGTGGAAATATCATTGCGCCTCTCCCTTGTCTACCTTCGCAATCGCGTCATGCAACTCCCGCGCCTTTTGAAGCGGGGCCGAGTCATTCGTCCACATACCCCAGATTGCTTCGGATGAGGCCGCAAACTTTAGCTTTCCAGGCGCGCGTCCAATCGCAAGTATCTCTACATGTAAGTGAAAACGTTCATCGGCAAGTTGATGTAGTCCCAAAAGATACGGCATTGGCGCCATCGCGCCGTCGTATAACGCGTTATAGCCACGCACAACCCGCAAGAGCAAGGAGGCAAGGTCGCGCAATTCATCGTCGCGCATCGTCGCAAGATTGGCGACATGACGGCGCGGGTATAGGTGCGTCTCGTAAGGGTAGCGCACATACGGCGGGAGGAATGCCTGCCAGTTCTCGTTGCCCGCAACCTGTTGCGGCCCATCACTGAGTTCATCACGTACACGACAGAACGGACAGCCACGCCCTGCTTTATTGTCCTGCTCAACTGTCTCCATCTCACGTTCAAGCGTTGGTGGAATCACAGACACACCAAAGGTTTGCCCGTGTGGATGGTGTTGTGTCTGCCCAATCGCCTCGCCGTTGTTCTCAAAAATCATTACCGTAGGATAACGCGCGGCAAGGTCGCAGTAAAGATCACGCCACAAGCGTGTGACTGCGAAAACCTCGTCCACCGTCAATTGCGAGAAGGTACGGTTATGGTCGCGATTGTAAATTACCACATATGCTTCGCCCACAGGCGGCTGTAGCGGCGGAAAATCGTTTGGATGCAACCATACTTGCGTTTCTGGCCCAACCCTGCCCTCTGTAATGTCAGCACAAAAAGGACAGGCCGTCGTGCCTTCACGACGACTCATACGATGCGGAGCATTCACTAAATACTGCCGTAAAATAGGGTTCCAAATTAAGGGGGTCGTTTGTTCCATAGTGCCTCTCTTATAATGCGGAATGGTGCGTCTGACTGCCCATCAGAACGCAACGTCCCTGGCGGGCAAGGGATGCGAGTAGCTCGGCTTTGTCTTCTACCCGTTCGTTCCCCATGTATACCCACTCGTCCCACGTCTCTTTATCCGTAAAAATAGCCCACGCGACAGGAGCGATTGTCTGCGTGACCACACGCAGAATGGCCGCGGCATCTTCAAAGCCCGGCTCCAGGTCCTCTATAGCGGGTATATCTTTTGCTTGCAGTGCTGCAAAAGTACGTACTGATCGCACTTCGCCATGAGCAACCTCGCAGATACAACTCAGAACAAGTTGCTCTTGTAACTGTTTTTCTTCGCTCACAGACCAGACGCCGGCTACAAGGGTGCAGTGCGTTGGGAGCTGTTGTAAAAAGGTCGCTAGCTGCCCTTTGCTCCACCCATGCCAAACATACGTCTCGTCCTGTTCAAGCCGTGTAGCTACGGTGAGCAGTGGCCGCACTGCTTGCCACGACGTAGCATTGGCATCCACGACCTGTAATTCTTCTGCTAGCACATGGGCCTCCTCATCAAATACTTTTCCTCTGTATGATACATTACCGCAGGTCTCATGGTATACTCAAGAAATAAACTTTCCTCATAACAGTGATTTGGAGACACTCGAAGAGGTACGGCTATGCTAAACACGACTATCTTCTTACTTGTACTCGGCGTTCTTGGCGTCGTTGGAATTGTCGCACTCCTGACGCTCATGGGAATGATCTTCTATTCCTATCGCGGGAGCCGCATGGGAAGTTTTCGCTGGCACTTGCGCAACATGCGCTTGAAACAACTTTCAGCCATTGCCTGTATGTTCTTCATGGCGATGGCGGCTAGCTATGGCGTTATTCACGAATCTTGGGCACTCCTCTACATCATTCTTGCGTTCAAAACCGGCACGTGGTGGGCGCGTTACGCGGTAAGTCAGAGAACATAAAACGGCCCCCTCTTTTCATAAGTAGCAAATCTGAATGAAATGCGCTATAATTAGGGCCAAGCTACCATCCCTTGCTACCCAAATCAGAAACAACGATGGTCGCACAATCAAAAATAAGGAAGGTACATACTCGTGCCGTGGTGTAGATTTTTTATTCCAAAGATTGCCTCGCCCCATGTTAAGCCGGAAGATGTCGATTTGAACGACCACATCATGTATGCTAAATGTGTGAAGGGCCATGTGCTGCGAAGTGCAGATGATTGGATTCTCTGTGAGAATCTGCCAGCACCGGACGCGAAATGCTGGCAAGAAGGCGGCGATACGGTGTTCTCGCTCATGGCGCGGCAGCGCAACGAGGCAAAAGAAACCGGCCCCGCAACCAATGGGAAGCAACAGGAGCAGGTTCCAACCGTTCCATCAAAATCGAGCAAACCTTAAAATGAGCATTCCGTCTTTCTCCGCGTCTCTCACTTCTCAGTCCGCGTACATTGAACGCGTCCATATTTCTCTATTACAATGGTATGCTGCTGAGAAACGTGATCTGCCCTGGCGCACTACCAGCGATCCCTATGCGATTCTTGTGTCGGAGATCATGCTGCAACAGACGCAGGTTGACCGCGTGTTGCCCAAATACCGACAATTTTTGAACGCCTTCCCCACGTTGGAGAAGCTCGCACTCGCGCCGACAGCGGAGGTGATCGCCGCCTGGGTCCCGCTCGGCTTTAATATGCGAGCGGTACGGCTCCAGTCAATCGCGCGTCAAGTCATTGCAGAGTATCACGGATGTATTCCTGATACCATCGAGGAGTTGCTTAAACTCAAAGGTATTGGGCGTTATACAGCCGGTGCTATCGCCTGCTTCGCGTATCGCAAGCACGTTGCCACCGTTGATACCAACATTCGGCGTGTGCTGCATCGTATCTTTTTTGGCCTCGAATATCCCAAGCTCAAACTCAACGACGCTCAAATGCTTGCACACGCGGAACATGTATTACCCATTGGTGAGGCATACAACTGGAATCAAGCCCTGATGGATCTCGGCGCAACCATTTGTACCAGTAGTAACCCGCGTTGTATGCAGTGTCCACTCCAGGCAACGTGTCAGGCATACACCGAGATGAGCGAGCATAGCCTTTTTCCATCGGGGGCGGTGCTGCAACAGATGCGGAAAGTGGCGGAAAAGAAGCCGAACTATCAGAGTCAACCCTTCACCAGTAGCAACCGCTATTTTCGTGGACGTATCATAAAACTGCTCAGTTCTGCTCCCGCTCAACAACGCCTTTCGCTACAAGAGGTCGGCCCACAGATTAAACCTGATTTTAGCGACGACGATCTTCTATGGCTACAACAGCTTTTACATGGTCTTGCAAAAGACGGTTTGCTCACGATAACCGATGCTGGCATAATGTTGCCGTAACGCGTTTTTATGTTTATATACTTTTTACCTATCTTTAGTCTTCTATCTTTATGGAGGAAAAATGCAGCTTACAAGCTTGAACGATATCACAGCCAAACATAGACACATCTTTCTTTCACCTCATTTTGATGATGCTGTTTACTCCTGTGGTGGTACACTCGGCGTACAGCTCAGTAGTGGCCTGCGTCCATTGGTGATTACAATCTTCGGCGGTATTCCCTCCGCCCAAACACAACTTAGCCCATTCGCAACCCAGGTTCACCGCGAGATGGGCATCAACCCAAGTCAAGGTATCGGCGCGGCAATCGAAACACGCCGACAGGAAGACGCCGCCGCGCTCGACTATCTCCAGGTCGATTATCTCTGGCTCGACTACCTCGAAGCCATCTATCGCGGTACACCACCCTTCTATACCACCAAAGAGCAGGTGATTGGCGGCGATGTTCATAACTCTGATCTCACCATAGATCACCAACTCGCCCAAGACCTCGTTGCACTCGCAGAACGGCTTCCCGACGCAGCGTGGTACGTCCCAATGGGGGTGGGTCGCCACGTCGATCACCAACTAGTTTCGTCCGCCGCCGATAGACTTGTACAACATGGCTCAAAGGTCTACCTGTACGAAGAACTCCCATACGTCCTTATAGCCGGTGCATTACAAGCACGTATGCAAGAATTAGGCGAACAACTCGAACCTGCGCTGGTTGAAATGTCTGAGATGCTCCCCCTACGTATCGAAGCCTCTGATATGTACTCATCGCAGATTGGCCCCAACTTTGGCGACGCGGCGAGTATGCACAAAGCCATGGAGACCTATACCCACAACATTCGCCCCATCGAAACCATTTGTCTCGAACGTTACTGGACCGCGAACTAATCAGTTTATAGCTGTATACAATCTTTTTATCTTGTAGAGAGTACAGCGTTGCGTATGAGCCAATCATGCATAAGTTGACTTGTATGCAATGCAATACTCTCTGTAGACGTATAATCTCCGTGATGGTGGAAGTGAGGAAAATGTGGTAAAGGGGATAGAAGGTTCAACATTAGGTCGCTATGAACTGCGCCGCCGTGTAGCTCAAGGTGGTATGTCCGAGGTCTATCTTGGCTATGACCGTCGAGTGCGTCGCAAGGTAGCGGTAAAGGTTCTCTATGGAAGCGACGAACCATTTGTACGTCGCTTTGAGCGTGAGGCCCTCGCCGTCGGTACGCTTTCACATGACAACATTCTTGCCCTCTATGATTTTGGGGAGCAGCGCCCCTGGTACTATCTGGTGATGCCATACATTGAGGGCGGCACGTTGCGCGACTACCTCCTGCGGCGCGAAAGGCTCACGCTGGAAGAGGCCGCGAGCTTCCTTGAGCAAATCGCCTCCGCGCTACAATATGCACACGATCATGGTGTCGTGCATCGAGACGTGAAACCGTCAAACATCCTACTTCGCCTGGATGGTCACGCCTACCTTGTAGATTTTGGTCTGGCAAAGGCAAAGATAGAGGCCGAGTCGCTCACCCACGCGGGCGCGATGATTGGCACACCAGAATATATGTCGCCCGAACAGTCCAATGGCTTCCATGACTACCGTAGCGATATCTACTCGTTAGGTATTATTTTGTACCAGATGCTTACAGGCCGTGTACCCTTCACCGCCGAAACGCCTGTCGCAATTTCACTCAAACATATTCAAATTCAACCAACGCCTCCGCGTGAACTTAACGCGGACATCCCGCAATCAATTGAAGATGTTATCCTTAAAGCGCTGGAAAAAGACCCCAACGAACGCTATCAGGAGGCGCGTATCTTCTCAGCCGCCTATAGGAAAGCGTTACAGCAAGAACACGCCAGTAAGCTTTTTGACGACGAATTGCCAGAGGGGGAGACACCGGAAGATGAGAGTGCCGCGGCAGCATCGCAACTTTCACGCGATACACACATCCTTTCTACACAAGAATTACTAGATATTTCGCAAAAAATGCCGCTTTTCCCGCTAAAACAGGCCCCCTCACCTATTCCATCGCTCACGGATGTGCGACGTAAAAAACGACTGCGCCCCGCGTTCAGCGCATTGCTTTGTCTGCTTTTGCTCTCGCTCCTCCTCTTTTTCGGTATAACATGGCAAACAAAAGCGACGCCACCGATAGGGCTAGGCCAAAGGCGTCAGCATGTAGTTCCTACGATTCAGCAAACTCCAGAGATAACACCCACAAGCACGGTAGACGTTCAGGCAACCCTGGCCGCGCAAGCGCGTGTGCAGGCAACAGCAGGCATCACAACTGCGTTAGGGGCAGGCAATGTACTCTATGCCGATGACATGACGATGCGCGGCGGCGGATGGATAGATGATGGTTCACAATGTTTCTTTTCACCGCAAGGCTACCATGTCTATGCCTCGTCAACACAGATCGCCCACACCGTTGCATGGTGCTACTCTAATCAAAGAATCTTTTCAGACGTTGTAATCACGGCCCAGGCACAGATGTTACGCGGCGATATTTGCGGCATCGTTTTTCGGCTTAGACCCGATAGCAGAGCCTTTTACGTCTTAGAAATTAGTAGTCAAGGGTACTATCGTTTCGTGAGAGCTATTGGAAGCAACCCACTTAACTGGCTCACACTCATTGACTGGACCTATTCCAACGCCATCCTTAACGGCTACGGACAAACCAACACGTTCTTGGTTGCAGCAACAGGGGCACAATTTCGTTTTTATATCAATAAACAATTGCTTGTCACTACCTTCACTGACGATGCCTACACAGCCGGTATGATTGGCTTTTTAGTAGGTGGTGATAGTAATGGAGGGACAGAAGCGGTTTTTAGTAACGTATGGGTTTTTCAAAAGTAAGTAAAAATGGAAACAATTTTGCAACAGCACTTGTTATACTAGGATGGGACTAGGACATCTTTTCAGAGAGGTTGTTTTTATGAGTTTTGATACGACTGTTTCACCATTGTTTCCACGTACCACTAACCCTACACATATCGTTTACCTTTCTCTAGGTTCTAACCTGGGAGACCGCCGTGGCAATCTTGCAGCAGCGTTGCAGCAGTTACGCGATAAAGTAGAGATACATACAGTTTCTTCGGTCTATGAGACAGAGCCGGTTGGCTATCTCGACCAGCCGCGTTTTCTCAATATGGCCTGCTGTGGTAAAACCGAGCTTTCCACGCAGGAACTCCTGCACGAGATAAAAACAATTGAGGTTGCTATCGGCAGACAACCATCCTTTCGCAACGGCCCACGCCCCATAGATATAGATATTCTGCTCTATGATGAACTACAAACCGAGCAAGAGACGCTAACGATTCCGCATCCACGCATGAATGAGCGAGCGTTCGTCTTGATCCCCCTTGCTGAAATTTCACCGAACGTCATTGACCCTGTAAGTGGAAGAACAGCGGAGGAACTAGCAAGGGCACTATCTCATGCTGGTGTAAAAATGCTGGCCCCCAATCTGCGAATTGCCCTTGATAGGGATATTCAAAGTGGTTCGCCCTCTATTCATGTTCGTCTGGGCCGCGCCGGTGTCGTTGGCGTCAAAAAAGCTCTCCTTCTTGGCACGGGCAACCGCCAGCAGTGGTTCGAGGCGACGTTTGACCTGTACGCCGACCTTGATACAAAGCGGGCGGGTGTACACATGTCGC